>RCNF010002724.1_pt1 | contig 12575 bp, 13 predicted proteins | sample 2041311 | NCBI WGS metagenome assembly RCNF01 (sample SAMN09708228, study PRJNA481090) | Marine sediment metagenome, whole genome shotgun sequencing project. | biome: marine sediment; feature: ocean; material: sediment; isolation source: Sewage treatment plant 2 marine sediment (STP2) ... | reverse complement strand
GATCTCAACACCGGTCTCATGTGGCAGCAGAGCCCCAGCTCAACCAAGCTCGGTTGGGCGGACGCGCAAAGCAGCTGCGAATCTCTGTCTCTTGCCGATCATGACGACTGGCGCACCCCGAGCCTCAAGGAGCTGTTCTCGATCAGCGACTTCGAGACCGGCTGGCCCTATATCGACACTGGGTACTTCTCGCTGATCGGGGCACCGGATATGAAGCAGGAGCAGTACTGGTCGAGCAACTACTACGAGGTCGGCACAACTCACGGCGGTGCGCCCTCAGCCATCGGCGTCAACCACGGCACCGGTCACATCAAGGCCTATCCCGATGGCAGCGACGGCTCGCCCATGGCGGGCAAGTACGTCCGTTGTGTCCGCGGTGACGCCTACGGAGAGAACGGCTATTCAGACAACGGCGACGGCACGGTGTCGGATGCCTCGACGAGTTTGACGTGGCAGCAGGACGACTGCGGCGAGGAGCTTGACTGGGAAAACGCCTTGGCCACCTGCGAGAACCTCGAGGTCGCCGACCACGATGACTGGCGCTTGCCCAACGTGAAAGAGCTGCAGAGCGTCGTCGACTACTCGGGGAGCTTCCCGGCCATCGACGACCTCTTCTCCGTCACCCCGATCACCAACGAGGCGGGGGACGCCGACTACCCCTACTTCTGGACCAGCACCTCGGCCTATTTCGGTACCAACCAACCCGAGTACTACTACGCCTGGTACGTGGCCTTCGGCTACGCCGTTGACAATGACGGCCAGGACACCCACGGCGCCGGTGCGGTTCGCTTCGACACCAAGGTCGAAGGGGAGCCACTCGGCGAGGGTGGAGAACGGACCTACAACTTCGTGCGGTGCGTACGGGACGAGTGACGCGCCCACACAGGCTGGGTCAGTAACAGATCAAACCCAACGAACGACAAAGGAGCACGAAATGCAAAGCAAGAAGACAATCCTGAACATCACAATGGCGATCATCATCGGAACGAGCTTGACCGCAACCGCGCAGGGACCGGGTGGCGGACGAGGCGGCCAGGGCCACCAACCCCCGACTCCGGCCGTCGACAGCGCGCTCGACGCCGACGGCAACGGGGTCATCAGCGCCGACGAGATCGCGAACGCAGCCTCGGTCCTCATCGGACTCGACGCGGACAACGGCGGCGGGCTGACCTTCGAGGAGTGCATGGGGTTCTCATCCGGCGGAAACTCACAACAGGGTCCGCCGGCCGGGCGTGGTGGTTCGGGTGGCCAGCAGCCCCCTGCGCCGCCGATCTTCTCTGCCCTCGACACGAGCGGCGACGAGGTCATCGACGGATACGAGATCGCCGATGCTCCGGAGGCCCTGCTCGAGCTCGACGAGAACGGCGACGGTGCGCTTCAGGCTGACGAGTTTCGGCCCTCACACCCCGGTGGACAAAGGGGCGGCGGACGTTGATGTGGATACTTCCCGCCCCTGAGGTCGTCCGGACTGAAGGGGCGGGTCTTCTTGATAACTGATCACTGAAGCCGGAGGAATGATGAGTATCGAACGAATCGACGGTTGCATCGGCTGCGGCACCTGCGTCTCGACCTGTCCCGTGGACGTGCTGCGGATGTCCGAGAACGGGCGCAGGGCCGAGATCCGCTGGGCCGAGGACTGCCAGGTCTGCCGCCTGTGCCAGGTCTACTGCCCGGTGGATGCCATCACCATCACCGACGACAGGGCCGTCGTCCCGGTCATGACCGCATGGGGGTGATGCGATGAACCGCAATCTTCTTGTCGTCCTGTATCTGCTGATGGTGGCGGTCGCTCCGGTCGTCTTGGCGGTGAGCCAGGAGGTGCCCTCAGGTTCAGTGTTCAAGCAACTCGTGCTCGTTCTCAGCCTGGCAGCCTTCGGCCTGATCCTCGGACAGTTCTGGCTTTCGAAGCTGATGCCTTGGGATGAGGTGCATGTTCGGCCGGCCGTCGTCCTTCGTTGGCACAAGGTGATCGGTTACGCCACCGGAGGGTTCCTCCTCATCCACCCGGTCCTGATGATCGCTCGTCGGTTCTGGGTTCAGGAGTCCGACCCCTTGGACAATCTGCTTCTCATGCTGCGGGCCCCGGCACTGCTTCCGGCCATCGTCGGCTGGGGTCTGCTGGCGGTCATCGGCATGCTGTCACTCACCCGCCAACACCTGCGGCCGAGGAGCTGGCGGGTTCTCCACGGTCTGCTCTCGGCGGTCTTCGTGGGACTGGCGACGTGGCATGTAGTGGCGGTGGGACGGCACAGCAACGCGGCCATGTCCGCCTATTGGATCGTCCTTGCCGCGGGAACCGTCGGAACACTGCTCTTTTCGTATCGACATCCATACCAACACGCCCGGTCGAGGAGACCGTCGGAAATCAATGGAGGCGCACATGAGCTCGCGTAAAAACGGAGTCACCCGCAGAAGTTTTATCGGAGGAGTGGGCAGTTCGTGCGCTGTTCTCAGCTTTGCCGGTCTGGCGGCCCGGGACGGTTTTGCGCAGAAGAAGCTCGATTCCCCTCCCCGAGGAAAGTCTCCATCCACCAAGACGGCGGTCGCGGGCGAGTTCACCCAGGTGAGCACTGATGTCCTTGTCGTCGGTGGCGGAATGGCGGGAGTTTTCGCCGCCGTCAAAGCGCACGACAACGGCGCCAAGGTCATCCTGGTGGACAAGGGCACGGTGGGAAAGTCCGGCCAGACCCCGTTTGCCCGCGGCATCTTCCGCTTTGATGAAGAGCAGACTGGGATGAGCAAGGCCGAGTATCTTGAGCGCACCGCCGAGGCCAGCGAGGGGATGAACAACCCGGTCTACACGGAGCTGCTGCTCGACCATTCGGCCGATCGGATCGACGAGCTGGAGTCCTGGGGCTTCTTCGACTCGGCCTGCTATGGGCCCAGCCTGCGTCGGCCCCTCGAGGACCGCGGGATCACCATCCACGAACGGGTCATGCTCACCCATCTCGTGGAGGAAGATGGGCGGATTGCCGGCGCCATGGGTCTGTTCATCGACCAGAACGAGTCCCTGGTCATCCGCGCCAAGAGCGTGATTCTGTGTACCGGGGCGAGCGGGTTCAAGCCCGCCGGTTGGCAGATCGGGTCGCTCACCAGCGACGGTGACGCCATGGCCTACCGCATCGGCGCCGAGATCACCGGCAAGGAGTGGTGCGACGGTCATTCCATGACCAACCCGGGTCTCGAGGGTTTGAACCAGGTAGTCTCCCAGGCCAACCTCATGCCCATGCTGGGCGTCGAGCAGAACGTAGAGGTCAGCCAGAACGGACCCAGCACCTCCATGGGTCCACCACCCGGAGGTCGGCCTGACGGCGAGTCGGAGGCCAGACGCCCCGGTGGTGGTCCTCCAGGCGGTGGCCCTCCAGGTGGTGGCCCTCCAGGTGGCGGCCCTCCGGGCAACGGTTCGGCGCCGTTGATGATGGGTGGGGCATCCGCCGGGATGTCCATCCACAAGGCCGAAGGTCTGTTCCCGGCAGACGGGGAGTGCGCGTCGAACATCCCGGGGCTCTACGCCGCCGGCGACTCCCTCGGCTCCATGCAGACCGGTGGGATCTACACTCAGGTCGGGTCTTCGCTGGCGGGATCGGCAGTGCAGGGCGCCATCGCGGGAAAGGCCGCCGCCCTCTTTGCCGCGAAGACCTCGTTGACAGGCGTGTCTGAGAGCACCCTCGAAAAACTGAACAGGGAAATCTACGCGCCGCTCCTGCGCGAGCGCGGATTCTCACCACGGTGGGTCACCCAGACCCTGCAGGGCATCATGATTCCCAACTTCATCCTCTATGTGAAGAGCAAAGAACGGCTATTGGCGGCGCTGACGTATGTGGAGTACCTGCGCGACCACCAGGTGCCCATGCTCATGGCCGATGATGAGCATGAGCTTCGACAGGCCCACGAGACCGCCAACATGGTCCTCAACGCCGAGATGAAGCTGCGCGCCTCGCTCATGCGGACCGAAACTCGGGGCAGCCACTACCGCGAGGACCACCCCGAACGCAACGACGACGAGTGGATCGCCTGGATCAAGATCCGGCAGGCCGACGACGGCAGCATGGAACTTGTCCGACACCCCATCAAGCGGAGCTGAGTAACAAGAAACGAGGCCACTTCCTACGCACTGCGGTTTGATCCAGGCAAGACCATCTCGATAACGCTGACAATCTCTTGGGTTTTCTGAGGATCGAGCGCATCGGGATGGGGCCGGAACCTTGTGACACCCTGGCTTGACGAGTTCATGGAGACTTACCCGAGCGTCAGCCTGAGAGACATGTTCAGAGAGAAGAGCATGTTGATCCTGAGTCAACTGGTTGAAGGGGGAATTCTGGACCACTCACTCCGATGACGGCTCCTTCCATGGAATCCGGTACAGTGAGTGCCCCTCGTAGAGAGGTCCTTGAGAGTCCACGATATAGACGTACGTTCCGTCTTCATCAAATGCGATTCCATCGGGCCGGGTCATGCCCAGGCTTGACGGGATCGCAATCCTCGATTTGAGCGTTCCGTCCATATCGACCTTGAAGATCATCTGATTGCCCGCCGTTCCTCCACTGCGCATTGAAACGATGTACAGATGTCCGTCCTCGTGGGCGAACAGGCCACTCGGCGCCCAGCCCGATTCGAGGGAAAAGGAGTCGATCTTGGACACGCCACTTTCTGTGAGCTCGAGGGTCAGAATCTCCCCCGTGCCTTGAATCCCTGCATAGAAATATCCTGTAGCTGCGGAATAGGTGAGCGCTTCGATTCCTTTGTCCACGTTCGTGCGAACTCCAATGTCCGCAAGATCCCATTCATTGGTGATTTTTCCGCTTGCAAGATCGAGTTCATAGATGAAGTTGTACTCGTCTCCCACGTAGAGTTTCGAACGGTCAGCAGCAAAGGCGAGCGCCTCCATGTCGACGTCACGGCCATTCACCTCGCTGAACGAATAGACCTTGATGATCGAGTCGTCCGCCAGCGACGCCTTGACGATGCTCTTGGGGTAGTACGATGCATAGTCTCCCCTGCGCACCGGATGGACTCCATTGACTGCAAAGTAGGCATTGGAATCGGGATCGAGCGCGATGCCGCTGTTGCGGAATGTCGAGTCAACTCCTGCCCCATCCCCTGCAATCACCTGCTCTGCCAGTGCTTTTCCATAGGTCTCATAATCTTCAGCGTCCAGTGTTGTTTCAGTCACAACCACACTGCTGCCGACGACAAGGGCCGGCACCGCAAGAATCGCTGTGAATGCAATCGCTGCGAAGGTCCACGTCACGCTCTCTGTCAGTTGTACAGACATCTTTCTCCTCATCATTTCATTGAATCTGCATTGGAAAGTTGTTCGAACAGTCCGGAAATTCCGTCGCGGTGCCGGATGAGATGAGCTGGCCGGTTTCCTTCATCCCGGCCCGTCTGCTCATCTCATCCGGCTCCGTCGTTCCCATAGCTTGGCCGAGTCGGCCGGTTTTTGGATGCTGAGCTTGCGCATCCGAGATGCCAGGGTCGACCGGTTGACTCCGAGAATTTCGGCGGCGCCCCCGGCACCCGAGATTTTCCAGTTGGCGAGCTCGAGGGCACGCACGAGATTGTCGCGTTCGAGGCGGCGAATCTCCTCTTCCGTCAACACCTGCGGTTCAGACTCGCTCGAGGTTTGACCCATCGGATCCTGAGGTGACGGCGAGAGGGGTGACGGGAGGTCGAAACGGAGCGACCCCAACGGGGAAACGATCATGGCGCGTTCAATCACATTCTGGAGCTCACGCACATTCCCGGGCCAGTGGTAGGCCTCGAGCTCGCCGACGTTCCGCCGAGAAAGGGCCGGGACCGGTCTGTTCATTCGGCGGGCCGTCAACTCGATGAAGTGCGCCGCGAGATCCGGAATGTCGTCGCGGCGCGCGCGAAGCGGCGCCACATCGACCGGAAACACGTTGATGCGGTAATAGAGATCCTCTCGAAAACGCCCTTCCGCCACCTCCGCCGCGAGATCGCGATTCGTGGCGGCGATGATCCGGACATCGACGGTCCGTGTCCTGTCGTCTCCGACGCGTTCGTAGCTGCCCTCCTGGAGGACGCGCAGGAGCTTGCTCTGGACATCGGCAGGGAGCTCGCCGATCTCGTCAAGAAAAAGGGTGCCTCCGTCAGCCGCCTCGAAGCGGCCGGCACGATCGCGAACAGCGCCACTGAAGGCACCTTTGACGTGGCCGAAGAACTCGCTCTCGTAGAGCTCCCTCGGAATGGCGGCGCAGTTGACCTTGATCAGCGGTTGATTCCGACGTCCGCTTCGTTGGTGGATCTCGCGGGCCACCAGCTCTTTGCCGGTGCCGGTCTCTCCGAGGATCAGGACTGCGGCATCGGTATCGGCCACGAGCTCGATCTGGCGAAGGACCCGAAGCAGGGCGGGCGACGAGCCGATGATCTCTCCGAAAGCGCCGCCGACCGCCACCTCCTCACGGAGGTATTCGTTTTCCAGCTCGATCTGGGTCTTCAGATCTTTGATCTCCGCGAAGGCGCGAACCGTTGTGATCGCGCTCGACAGATGGTCGGCGAGCATACGCAGCCACTGCACCTCACCCTCTTCAAGGGGTACTCTGGTGAAGACCGCCATAGATCCCAGAATCTTCTCGTGGTGGCGCAGCGGTTGCACACCGACTCCCCGGATCCCCTCGCATTGGATCCAATCGGGGTCAACCATCGACACACCTTCGCGTTCGAGATCCCAGACGACTTCCGGTTCACCGGTGGCGGCCACCCGGCCCACCTTCCACTTGCCGAACGGGAACCGCCGAAAACCCCCATCGAGTCGGTTCCATCGCAATGCGGGGTCGACCGTCGACCTCCCGTCACTTGCCACCAGGTGGAGGCAGTCAACACGACCGGGACAGGCGTTCCGTTTGGGGCAGTCATCGCAGATATCACCCGGCTGCAGCAACCACACCCGAGCCAGAGCGACGTGCGGGCGCTCGGCGAGACGGCCGACGGTCAGCTCGAGGAGGGCATCGAGCGACCGGGTGTCAGCCATGTCCAAGAGAAGTTGCTTCAACGACTCGCTCTCGGGTCGGGTCCCTTGGGTGAACGGGGTCATGGTCAGAGTCTAGATGAAGTCTCATCATATTCAAGGTGATTTTTCATCATTGGTGAAACATCACCACAATTATAAGAACGCGACGCAGACGCAAGACTAATGAAATCAGTGATTTCTCTCAAAAACAAGGACTTGGCACGAGTCTTGAAGTACCTGCAGTCGTGAAATCAGCGACGAACAATTGGAAAGAGAAGGGAGAAATCATGGAAATCAGAAAGACCAGCACCACGGCAGCCAACGGACTCACGCTTGTACTTGGGGGAACCGGCAAGACCGGCCGTCGCATCGTCGAGGGCCTCCACCGCCGTGGCGTTCCGACGCGTATCGGGTCTCGAGCCGCCACTCCCTCCTTCGACTGGAGTGAATCGAGAAACTGGAATGCTGTGCTCGACGGCGTGACAGCTGCATACATCAGCTATGCCCCGGATCTCGCTATCCCGGGCGCGACCGACGCTGTCCGCGCCTTCGTCGAGCTCGCAGTGAGCCAGGGTGTCCAGCGCCTGGTTCTCCTGTCGGGTCGCGGTGAAGAGGAGGCACAGGCGTGTGAACGCATCGTCCAGGATGCCGGAGTCCAGTGGACGGTGGTTCGCTGCAGCTGGTTCAGCCAGAACTTCTCCGAAGGCGAGTTCCTGGAAATGGTGATGGCCGGTGAAATCACGCTTCCCGCCGGAGATATCGGCGAACCGTTTGTCGACACCGACGATATCGCCGAGGTCGCGGTCGCTGCGCTGACCGAAGACGGCCACAACGGCGAGATCTACGAGCTCACCGGGCCGCGTTTACTCACGTTCAGCGAAGCGGTGGCGGAGATCGCCCACGCCACCGGCCGCAACATCGACTACATCCAGATCCCGCATGAGGCGTTCACAGCCGGGATCTCCGAATCGGGGGCGCCGGACGACATCGCCTGGCTGTTGGATTACTTGTTTTCCACAGTACTCGATGGACGGAACGCGAAGGTGTGCGACGGCGTCAACCGTGCACTGGGTCGCGAGCCGACGGACTTCGCAGAGTATGCGCGCCGAACCGCAACAATGGGCGTGTGGGACGAGTCGTCATCGCTCCGGTCGGCGATGGCGTCATGAAACAGCTCATCCCAATCATCGGGATCACGGTCCTGCTCGGGTCCGCGCTGGTGGGCGGTGTGTTCTTCGCGTTCTCCAGTTTCGTGATGAGGGCACTGGCGAAAGTGCCCTCTCCCGAGGGTATCGCCGCGATGCAATCGATCAACGTGGTCGTGATCAACCGATCGTTTCTCGGCGCATTCATGGGAACGGCGGTGTTGTCACTCGCCGCGGCAGGTCTGACTCTGGCGCACTGGAGTCACCCATCGGCGCCGTTCTTTCTCGGCGGAGCGGTCTTCTATCTCGTAGGCACGTTTCTCGTCACGATCCTCGGCAATGTTCCGTTGAACGACCAGCTGGCAGCCGTGTCCGCCACGGACCCGGCTGCGACCGAGTTGTGGGAGCACTACCTGAACCGGTGGACGATGTGGAACCACGTCAGGACGTCTGCCGCCATGGCTGCGGCGCTTCTTTTCACCCTTGGCCTGATCCAACGCGGGAGCGCTTGAAGCCTGTCAGGCTCATTCGTACCAGCCTGAGCCCTACGTTCACCATAAGACGGATCATCCATCCACGAACGCGACCTCGTCGATGGCCGGGAACGCGTTTTCATTGGCCGTCCCCCAAATCGCCATGGCATTCAAGATCGGCAACACGCTCTTGCCGAGATTGGTGAGCATGTAGTCCTCGCACGGTGGCACGACGGCAAAGATCTTCCGCTCGACGAGCCCATCGTCCTCGAGCTCGCGTAGATGCGTGGGTGAGCATTTTCTGGGTGATCTCCGGAATGGTCCGCCGTAGTTGGCCGTTGCGCCGTACGCCGTCGTTGAGGTGGAAGATGATCAACGGTTTCCACCCCGTTCAGATCAACCCAAGGAGCATTGACATGACAACACCAAATCGGAAACAGCAGGTTCAGAACCTTTTGAAGAGCATCGAGACCGGTGATTCGGCGGCGGTGGCGATCGTCAACCCCGCCAAGTACATCCAGCACAACCCCGAGACCCACGAAGGGGGCGAGGGTTTGGCGGCCCTCTTCAAGCGGCTTTCCGGAATGTCACCCCGCGTCAACATCGTCCGTGTCTTCGAGGATGGTGAGTACGTATTCGCCCACACCGAGTACGATTTCTCGACCTCGAAAATCGGCTTCGAGATTTTCCGATTCGAGGACGGGCTGGTTGTCGAGCACTGGGACAACCTCCAGGAACGACACCCAACCCGAGCGGGCACACCATGGTCGACGGACCGACCGAGCCGTCGGAACTCGACAAGACACAGGACAACAAAGCGCTTGTCCGCGCGTTTGTCGACGACATCCTCATCAACGGCCGGATGGACAAGCTGGCGGCGTATTTCGATGGCGACACATACACCCAGCACAATCCGCAAATCGCCGATGGTCTCTCGGGCCTCGGCGCGGCTCTGGAAGAGTTCGCCAAGCAGGGCATCGTCATGAAGTACGACCGCATTCATCGGGTACTCGGCGAAGGCGACTTCGTGCTTGTGTCGAGCGAAGGAAGCTTCGCGGGCGAGCACTCCTCCTTCTATGATCTGTTCCGAGTCGCCGACGGAAAGATTGCCGAGCACTGGGACACCATCGATGCGATTCCTGCACGGGACCAATGGAAGAACGAGAACGGCAAGTTCTGACCGCCGAGCAGAATACGGACTCATCAAGCGACCAAAGCCGCCCTCTCGGGCGGCTTCTTCTTGATGTCCCGGCGTCGGCAGGGCTCGTGTTGCCCTCGGCAACGCTAATCCTCGCCCTCTGAACAGATCGAGGGCGCCGCTCGTCCAGTCTACTCGGCCTTGAGCGATGCCATGTCGATGGAGAAGCGGTACTTCACATCCGATTTGAGCATGCGCTCGTAGGCTTCGTTGATCTTCTGAATCGGGATGACTTCGACATCGGCGGTGATGTCGTGTTCACCGCAGAAGTCGAGCATCTCCTGGGTCTCGGCGATACCGCCAATGAGCGAACCGGAGACGCTCTTGCGACCGAAGAGCAGAGCAAAGGCGGAAACAGGAAGCGGTTTCTCGGGTGCGCCGACCAAGGTGATGTTGGCGTCGAGTCCAAGCATGTTGATGTAGGCGTTGATGTCGTGATCGGCAGAAACGGTGTCAAGGATGAAGTCAAAGGTTCCGGCATGCTCCTGCATCTGCTCGGCGTCGGTGGAGACGATGACCTCGTGGGCGCCGACTCGCAGTGCGTCATCCGTTTTGCTCGGGGAAGTCGTGAAGACGACCACGTGGGCACCAAATGCGCGGGCAAACTTCACACCCATGTGGCCCAGGCCACCGAGGCCGACCACGCCGACCTTCTTGCCTTTGATGTTTCCCCAGCGCCGGATTGGTGAGTAGGTCGTGATCCCGGCGCAGAGCAACGGTGCCGCTCCGGCGAGATCGAGGTTCTCAGGCACGCGCAGCACGAAGCTCTCATCGACCACGATGCTCTCGGAGTAGCCGCCGTAGGTCACGCCGCCGAGGTGTGCGTCCGGCGAGTTGTAGGTGAACGTCGCATTGTGACAGAACTGCTCGACGTCGTTCGCGCAGGCGCTGCAGCTGTGGTCCGAATCGACGAGGCAGCCGACTCCCACGACGTCTCCAACTTTGTGTCCGGTGACGGCCGAGCCGACCCCGGTGACCCTGCCGACGATCTCGTGCCCCGGCACACACGGGTAGGTTGTCGGCATGAAGCTGCTCCACTCGTCCCGCACCGTGTGCAGATCGGAGTGGCAGATACCGCAGAAAAGGATCTCGATCTGGACGTCGGTTTTGGTGGTGTCTCTGCGCCGGATCGTGTCAAGCGCCAATGGCGAGGTCGCACTGGCTGCTGAGTAGGCTTTGGCGTCGTGCATGTGGTTGCTCCTTGTCGATAGGTGTGTCATGGATTGACTCGCGTTTCGGCGGAAACCGAATGCGCACAGCTACGGTAAGTAACCGCAATCCGCGCCTCACTCTTCCACCTCTGACGGTGCTGAGTCCACCGCAATACCAAACGCAACCCCCGGAAGCCCTTCAGACGATACGATCGGTGACTGATCTATACTGGAGGATCACCCTCCCGAACAGGGTCCGGAGGACCAACGAATGGCAGCCAAGGCAAAGAAACAGGACGTAGCAGACGAACCAGAGGGGTTAGAGGGCACCACCTCACGGATCCGTGCGGTTGTGGAGCGATCCGAGCCGGATGACGACGCAAGCGTCATCGAGCAGATTCGGGCGGTACAGGAGGGCTTGAAAGCGAAGGACCGGAAAGAGCTCGCCGAAGCGGCACTCACCAAGTATTTCCGGTCGGAGATCCTCAAGCCCTACCAGGCAGAGCTGATCAAGCTCCAGCAGCACCTCGAACGCACCCACAGAAAAGCGATCATTCTCTTTGACGGGCGCGACGCTTCCGGCAAGGGAGGCACCATTCGCCGTGTTGTGCGCTACATGAACGAGAAACGGTACCGAGTCATCGCCCTCGGGAAACCGACCGAGATCCAACGCAGCGAACTGCACATGAAGCGCTACATCGAGAATTTCCCTCACGCAGGTGAGATCGTCCTCTTCGACCGCAGCTGGTACAACCGGGCCCTGGTCGAACCGGTCATGGGATTCTGTTCAAAGGCGCAGTACCGGCGATTCATGAACAAAGTGGTCGGTTACGAAGAGCGAATCATCGAAGACAACAGAACCTCCCTCATCAAACTCTACTTCTCGGTCTCCAAAAAGGAACAGTCGCTCCGCTTCGATCGTCGAAAAAACGACCCCTTGCGTCAGTGGAAACTGAGCGAGGTGGATCTCCAGGCCCAGGAGCTGTGGGACGACTTCACCAAGATGAAATACAAGCTCTTGAAGAAGACCCACACCTCGGCAACGCCGTGGTTCATCATCCGTTCCGACGACAAGGCGCTCGCTCGGCTCGAAACCATCAAACTCATTCTGAGCCAGATCAAGTACGCCGGGCGGAGCAGGACCCTGGATTTCACGCCGAACCCGGAGATCGTCATCCGCGGCGACCGGGAACTCAAGATCATGCAGAAACAGAAGCGAAAACTGGGCAAGTTCATTCGCTGACGGAGTCTGTAGCTTCGAATGCCGAGGAAAGAAACAGAACAATGAAGAAGTCTTCGACCAACAATGGCGCTCGGTCCGGCAAGTCGTCGGCGGATCGACCGTCAAAGGCGAGCCGCATCAATGGAGGTTTCTTTCGGAGGGTTGGTTGCCGGCGCGGTCTCTTGACAATTCGACATCTAGGTTATACTTTATTTACGCCTACCGTTCAGGCAGCCCGTTCACGCCCAAGAACCTGACGCACGCCGGTCCGAAGCACCCGACGACCGGCGTCCGATGAGAGAAGGAGCGTGACATGGAAATCACCAAATCCCGGAACATCGTCAAGACCCTCGCCCAGGGCGTCCACCCCGCCACCGGAGAGGTCTTTCCCCCGGACAGCCCGTACAACGATC
>RCNF010001430.1_pt1 | contig 12576 bp, 6 predicted proteins | sample 2041311 | NCBI WGS metagenome assembly RCNF01 (sample SAMN09708228, study PRJNA481090) | Marine sediment metagenome, whole genome shotgun sequencing project. | biome: marine sediment; feature: ocean; material: sediment; isolation source: Sewage treatment plant 2 marine sediment (STP2) ... | reverse complement strand
CGAGCAGGAAGCTCGAGCAGGCCAGCGCATGGTTCCCGGTTGTGAGGAGGAGCAGGAAACCCACTGCCAGTATCAGGTGAGAGATCACTCCTCTTGGGACCGTCGTACGAACTGACTCGACCACTTTCATTGCATCAACCTCCATCATTCCGAGAATCGTCCTGTGTCCGCCTCAGCCGACACCGACCACAAGGGGAAACGTGCCCGGACCCGATTTGGTTCGGCAGGCAGCAGAAATTCCGAAACTAGCTCTCTGAATAGTGCCAGGCACCCACTTGTGACGTTTCTCGGATCCACGGAGCAGGGGAGAGGGGGTATGACAAGATCATAAGTGAGTGCCTGACACCTTTTTCTTACGGATCAACCCCCTAGGTATTTCGGATGTGTGGCGTGTGCCGGGCCTACCCCGCCCGATCCCCCGGCCTAGGCGCGAAAGATGATGCTGTTCCCCTGCAGCCACAGCGCCTTCTCCAGACCCTGCATTGCCGAGACGAGCCCGGTCGTCGTGTCCTGACACGGTCGCCAGCCCCGGGCCTCGAACCACGCAATCCAATCGGTCATCGGTCGGCAGTTGATGTGACCTCTTCCGCCCTGACCCGGTGGTGCGGCCGTGAAGTAGATCCACTTTTGTGCAAGCGATGTGATCTTGTCGACGAGTTCCTCGCTGCGGCCCGGCGGAAGGTGCTCGGCCATCTCGATGCAGCACACCAAATCCGCCCGACCGTCCATCGCCGAGAAGTCGCCGATCTCGATCAGGTCCTGGAGCCGTGCCGGGATGTACGATCGCACCTGGGGCGACAGCTCGATGCCACGGACGTCCTTGCCCGCTTCGAGGAACGGCAACAGGAGCAGGCCGTTGGCGCAGCCGAGATCAATGACCGACTCGAAATCGAGTTGTTCCAGCAGGAACGCGGCGATGAGGCGATAGTCGTCCGTATAGCCCTCCTGAAGGGCGTAGTCCTCGGCACGGAACGGAACGGGTACGCGAAACCAGGTGCGGAGCGTCTTCAGCAATCCCATGATCGGTCAAGCATAGCAGCCGATAACCCTCCATCATCTGGTCGCCGCGCCCCGCGCACATCCTCAGAGTCACCACCCCCGCTGCAAGAGGCCGTGGGATTCTCGGCGCGGCACCCTTCTGAATGCGGTTGAGCGTTGCGGAGATTTCGATTATGTGGAATCCAGGAAGAAACACGTGGTTGCTGAACGGAAGGAAAGTCCTGGTACTCGAAAGAGGCCTCGCGCGCCGGGATCCGGGCCAGAATGACCGTAGGATCCCGGCGAGCACTTCGGAAGACACAATCCGACGCCGAGATCGGCACAAAAAAACGGGCGCCCGTCGGCGCCCGTTTTGAGTGATCGGGGCAAAGGGCCTACTGCAGCCCGAGGTTCCGCAACAACGGATCGATCTCCGGCTCGCAGCCGCGGAATGCGACCCACATGTCCATGTAGTCCTTCGAGCCGCTGACCTCGAGGATTTCGGTCCGGAAACGGTTCGCGGTCGCCTGATCGAAGAGGCTGGTCTCCTCGAACGCCGCAAAGGCGTTGTGATCGAGCACACCCGACCAGATATAGCCGTAATAACCCGCGGCATAGCCGCCGGTGATGTGCGAGAAGTATGTCGTCCGGTAGCGGGAAACGATCTCAGGAATCAGGCCTGCCTCATCGAAGTAGGCCTTTTCAAACGCGTTGATGTCGAGATCGGTGGTCTCGGTCAACGTGTGGTACTCCATGTCGAGCAGGTTGGCCGCCAGGTACTCAACCTGGATGAATCCCTGGTTGAAGAACCTGCTGTTCTCCATCTTGAATAGGTGCCAGGCACCCACTTATGATGTTGATTACTGCAACAAGCTATTCCCCGACTCGCTGGGCTACTTCGTCGATCACGCCCGCCGGAACAACGTGCTCGTGGGCGACATCACCTGGATATCGGCGGGCTCGGTCGCCGCAGCGCCTGCGGTTCACATCGAGGCGGACGGCAATCTCGAAGAAGTGGTTACCGCGCACCCGTATTCGGGTCACCCGATCTCCTTCTACCACCGCTGCGCCGTCCTCAACGACGATGTCTCCGACGCCCGCGAACCCCTGCCCCCCAATCGAACGCCCGCGCTCCGAAGAGCGCGGGCGTTGGGTTTCGGTCGGTCCGCGGTCAGTCGCGCGGGAAGTTGATCTGTGCGTGGGCTGCCGCCAACCGCGCGATGGGCACGCGGTAGGGCGAGCAGCTGACGTAGTTCATGCCGACCAGGTGGCAGAACTCCACCGAGTTGGGCTCGCCGCCGTGCTCACCGCAGATCCCAACTTTGAGGTTCGGGCGGGTGGCGCGGCCCTTTTCGATGCCGGTCTCGACCAGAACGCCCACCGAGTCGCGGTCGAGGACCTGGAAGGGATCCACCGGCAGGATCCCCTGATCGAGATAATCCGGCAGGAATCCGCCGATGTCATCACGTGAGAACCCGAAGGTCATCTGGGTCAGGTCGTTGGTGCCGAAGCTGAAGAACTGGCAGGTCTTGGCGATCTCGTCGGCGGTCAGGGCCGCGCGCGGGATCTCGATCATGGTGCCGTAGAGGTGCTCGACCTCGTCGACGCCGTACTTGGCGCAGACCTCGCCGTGGACCTTCTCGGCCAGGGCCTTCTGAACATCGAGCTCAGCCTTGGCACAGGTCACCGGAACCATGATCTCGGGGAAGCACTTCTTGCCCTCGGCCCGCAACTCGGCGGCTGACTCGAGAATGGCGCGAAACTGCATCTCGGAAATCTCGGGGAAGGTGACGCCGAGGCGGACACCGCGGTGACCCATCATGGGGTTGAGCTCATGGAGCTCGTCGGCGCGGCGGTTGAGCTCGGCGGCGTCGATCTCGAGGGCGGTGGCGAGCTCGGCCCGCTCGGCCTCGTTCTGGGGCACGAACTCATGCAGCGGCGGATCAAGCAGGCGGAAGGTCACGGGACGCTCACCCATGATCTCCAGCGTCGCCTTCATGTCGCGTTTGACATAGGGGAAAAGCTCGTCAAGGGTCTCCCGGCGCTCCGCCACCGAACCAGCCATGATCATCTTGCGGAGGATGAAGAGCGGCTCCTCGGAACCGGTGCCATAGAACATGTGCTCGGTGCGGAAGAGGCCGATGCCCTCGGCGCCGAACTCGATCGCAATCTCGGCGTCTTCGGGAGTCTCGGCGTTGGTCCGGACATTCATGACCCGGATGTCGTCGGCGAACTTCATGAAGTCGACGAAACGCGGGTTCTCGGTGGCGTCGATCATTGCCAGTTCACCGGAGTAAACCAGACCGCGGGTTCCGTTGAGGGTGAGGACGTCGCCCTCTTTGAAGACCTTGTCGCCGGCCTTGATGGTCTTGCCGACGACATCGATGTCGAGGGTTCCCGCGCCGACGATGCAGCACTTGCCCCAGCCGCGGGCGACCAGCGCCGCGTGCGAGGTCATACCACCGCGACCGGTGAGAATGCCCACCGCTGCGCGCATGCCTTCGACGTCTTCGGGGTTGGTCTCTTCACGAACCAGCAGGACGGTCTTGCCGGCCTTGACCCACTCCACCGCGGCATCGGCGGAGAAGACGATCTGGCCGAATGCGCCACCGGGACCCGCAGGGAGGCCCTTGGCGATGAGCTCACCGGTCTTCTCAGCTGCAGGATCGACAATGGGGTGGAGAAGCTCGTCGAGCTGCTCGGGCTTGACTCTCGTCACCGCGGTGCGCTCATCGATCATGCCTTCGGCGAGCATGTCCATGGCCATGTTGAGGGCCGCGGTGCCGGTCCGCTTGCCGATGCGGGTCTGAAGCATCCAGAGCCGGCCCTCCTGGATGGTGAACTCGATGTCCTGCATGTCACGGTAGTGGTCTTCAAGGTTGTCACGAATGTCGTGCAGCTGTTTGTAGACATCCGGCACGGAGGTTTCGAGCGACTCCAAGTGGTCGTTCTGCTCGTTCTTGGTCGCCTCGTTCAGGGGGTTGGGGGTGCGGGTTCCCGCCACCACATCCTCGCCCTGGGCGTTGACGAGCCATTCGCCATAGAACTTGTCGTCGCCGGTGGCCGGGTTGCGGGTGAAGGCCACACCGGTGGCCGAGCTGTCACCCATGTTACCGAAGACCATGGCCTGGACGTTGACCGCGGTGCCCCAGTCGTCGGGAATGCCCTCGATCCGGCGATAGGAGATGGCGCGTTTGCCGTTCCACGACGAGAAGACCGCACCGATACCGCCCCAGAGCTGCTCTTTCGGGTCGTCCGGGAATTCAGCGCCGAGAACCTCTTTCACCTTGGCCTTGAAGCGATCGCAAAGATCCTTGAGGTGTTCTTCCGAGATATCGGCATCGGAGGCATACCCGTTGGCTTCCTTGACCTCGTCGAGCATGTGATCGAGCTGCTGGCGGATACCCTGACCTTCGGCGGGCTCAAACCCTCCGCCCTTCTCCATGACCACATCGGAGTACATCATGATCAGGCGGCGGTAGGCGTCGTAGACAAAGCGGCCGTTGCCGGTCTTGGCGATGAGACCGGGGATGGTTGCCGAGCAGAGCCCGACGTTGAGGACCGTCTCCATCATGCCGGGCATGGACGAGCGGGCGCCCGAACGAACGGAAATCAGAAGGGGATCGGTGGGATCGCCGAACTTGGTGCCCATGATCTCCTCGACCTTGGCCATAGCCGCGTCCGCCTCGGCTTCGAGGGTGGGCGGGTAGCTCTGGTCGTGGTCATAGAAGTAGGTGCAGATCTCGGTGGTGAGGGTAAAACCTGCAGGCACCGGAATGCCCATATTGGCCATCTCGGCGAGGTTGGCGCCCTTGCCACCGAGCAGGTTCTTCATATCGGTCCGGCCGTCGGCCGTCCCGCCACCAAACGAATAGACGTATTTCGGTTCGTTCACTTTTTGCCTCCGTCGACCTGCAGCCTCGAAAGGTCTGCCAAGGTCAAGAATTTTCTACGTAATACGGTCAACAACGCGACGCGATTGTCGCGAACCAATGCATCATCAATCATCACCAGGACCTCGACGAAGAATCGGTCGAGGACCTCGGCAAGCTCTCCCATCGCGGCGAAGGCGTCGTCAAATCGGCCGGCGCCAACGCATTCTGAGAGTCGTTTTGAAAATACCTCAGAGGCGGCGTGCAGCTCACGCTCCTCATCGGTTTCAAAGAGATCGGGATCGACAACCGGCTCGGGAGCTCCCTCGGTGATGTTCTTGACCCGCTTGAAGGCCAAGCCCAGGGCCCGCATCTGCGGACTTGTCCGAACGGCGTCGAGAGCCCGGGCGCGGGCCACGAGCTCAGGCAACCGCCTCCACCCCGCGGCCATCACCGCGTCGGTTGCATCGGCACCAACACCCACCTCCTGGGTGAGATAGCGATGCACGCGGTCGGCCATGAAATCTCGGACCGCCGCGGCGATGTCGGCGGGGGGGGATTCGACAACCCCGTCGAGGCCGTCAGTCGCCGCTTGTACGGCATCGTCTAGATCCAGCTCCCACCCAGCTTCGGATACGATCTTGACCACCGCCTGTGCGGCGCGCCGCAACCCGAGGGGATCCTTCGAACCGGTGGGAATCTCGCCGACTCCGAAGAGACCGGCGATGGTGTCGAGCCGATCGGCCACACCCAGCAGGCGGCCGAGATCCGACTCCGGGATCTCGCCGTCAAAACCCGACGGCCGATGGTGGTCCCGGGCCGCGGTCCACAACTCGTCATCGGCGCCCTCGAGGCGGAGATAGTGACCACCCATGACGCCCTGGAGTTCCGGGAACTCCACGACCATGTTGGTCAGGAGATCGGTCTTGACGAGGGCTGCGGCGCGGCGGATGAGTTCGGCATCGAGGTCGAGTCCGAGCCGATCGGACATGATGACCGCCAACTCACCCACCCGGGCGGCCTTGGCAGCCACCGAGCCGAGTACCCGGTGGAACTCGAGTCTTTCGAGTTCTCCCGCCAACTCTCCGAGCGTGCGCTTGCGATCCTCGTTGAAGAAGAAACGCGCATCGGCGAGTCGCGCGCCGATGACCCACTCGTTGCCCTGACGGACGAGACCTTCCGGGTCGTCGCGCCGGTCGATGACGGTGAGGAACTTCGGCGCCAGCGAGCCGTCCTCGTTCTCGAGGATGAGGCACTTCTGGTGATATCGCAGGGTGGTGATCACCACCTCGCGCGGCAACTCGAGGTATTCCTCTTCGATGGAGCCGCACAGCAGCCCGGGATACTCGACCAGTTCAACGTGTTCGGCCACCAGCTCGTCATCGGGGTGGACCCGGCAACCAGCCTCGGCAGCGAGTTCGGTGGCCTGTTTGTCGAGCAACCGGCGGCGTTCCTCGGGATCGATGAGGACACCGCGCTCGGCCAGAGCCCCGGCGAAGTCCGCGATGGTATCCACCTCGAAAGTGCCGGCTCCGTGGACCCGATGACCCACGGTATCGCGGCTCGAAGCAACCCCGAATGCCGCCATCGGCACGACGGCATCGTCAAACAGCGCAACCAAACCATGGACCGGGCGAACAAAATAGTTCTCACCGAGTCCCCAGCGCATCATCTTCGGGAAACGCATGGCGGCGAGGATCGCCGGCACCGCCTCCGACAGGATCTCTGTGGTGGCCCGACCCTTGTGAACAACCGTGGCGGCGAGATAGTCACCCTTTTCGGTGGATTCGGTCTCGAGCTCGCCGACGGATACACCGGCCTTTTTGGCAAAGCCTTCGGCCGCCTTGGTGGGCGAACCATCCTCGGCGAAGGCGATTCTCGACGGCGGACCCGTGAGTCGTTCGGTGCGATCGGCCTGGCGCTCGGGCAGACCATCGATCATGACCACGAGCCGTCGACTGGTGGACAGGACGCGCACCGTCGCATCGTCAAATCCCGCCTCGGTCAACGCGCGGGTCACACCGTCGCCAAGCTGGCGCCGGGCGCCGGGCAGAGCGTTGGCGGGAATCTCTTCGGTGCGGAGCTCGAGCAGGAAGGCGGCCATCACTCCACCTCCTCGAGGCTGTTACCGAGGGGATAGCCCATCTCCTCGCGCTGCGCCACATAGGCTTTGGCGGCGCGGATGGCGTTTCGGCGAACCCGACCGATGAGACCCACCCGCTCGGTCACCGAAACCGCCCCACGAGCGTCCATGAGATTGAAGAGGTGCGAAGTCTTGAGGGTCGCTTCGAGGGCCGGAATCACCAGCGGCGGATCGTGATCGAGGCAACGCTGGGCCTCGGTCTCCCAGTCACCGAGGTGACGCCGAAGCATCTCTACATCGGCGACTTCAAAACCATAGGTTGACGACTCGCGTTCATCGGAGAGCCGGAGCTTGCCGTAGGACACGCCCCCACCCCACTCGATGTCGTAGATGGAGTCCTTGCGCCCGAGAAACATGGCGATCCGCTCGAGGCCATAGGTGAGCTCAGCCGAAATCGGCGCGAGTTCAATTCCGCCCGACTGCTGGAAGTAGGTGAACTGGGTGACTTCCATGCCATCGAGGAGCACCTGCCAACCGACGCCCCAGGCGCCGAGGGTGGGCGACTCCCAGTTGTCCTCTTCGAACCGGATATCGTGTACCGCAGGATCGATCCCCAACGCTTCGAGCGAGCGGAGGTAGAGATCCTGAACATCATCGGGCGACGGTTTGAGGATGACCTGGAGTTGGAGATGCCGCCCGAGCCGGAACGGGTTCTCGCCATACCTGGCGTCGGCCGGACGGCGGGACGGTTGGACATAGGCGACCCGATAGGGCTCGGGACCGAGCACCCGGAGAAAGGTCTCGGGGTGCATGGTTCCCGCACCGACCTCGAGATCGAGAGGTTGCTGGATGACACAGCCCTGCTCGGCCCAGAAGTGCTGAAGTTTCAGAATCAGAGTTTGCAGGTCCAAGGTTCCTCCGGCGCCCGTTTTCAAGACTGGTATATCCACCGATTTGTCAGACATCCAGTGAGATTACGGGCTCGGGCGCGCACTGGCCGCGAAGGATACCACGTCGGCGCGATTCCGTCGCAAAAGAGGGCCACCCGAACATCATCATCTCCCCTATCGGCATGAAACCGTCCGACGCCTGCTATTCTCGATCAACCGAGTAAGTCCCCGGATGGAGGAGGAGCCATGGCGGACCGGCAGCAGGATCAGTCCCGGCCACAGCGGCGCTTCACCGACGAACGCGAGGCCTTCGCGAGTTCCATCGGCCGAGACGTCACCATCGAGGGCACCATCAAGGGCGCCACCGACCTCGAGATCTGGGGCAGCTTCGAAGGCGAGATGGAGATCCAGGGACTGGTCTGGCTTCGCCCGGGCAGCCGCTTCGCCGGCGGCCTCACCACCACCGATCTCGTCGTCGAAGGCGATCTTCGCGGCACCGTCCGTGCGACCCGCAAGGTCGACATGCGAGCCACCTGCCACGTCATCGCCGATGTAACGGCGTCCAGGGTCGCCGCCGCCGAGGGCAGCTATATAGAGGGCCGGATCACCGTCGCGGAGCATTCCGACGAGACGGTGGGTTATGCCGAGAGGCGGGGGCGGTAGCAGCGGCAGCGACGATCCCGCCTACGGAGTCACACTGGTCCACCTCCCGGTGTCGCCCGACTCGAAGCCGTCGGCGAAGAGAATCCCGGCATCGTTGTCCACGATGGTGACGAGCACCGTGGACGTTGTCAGGGTGGTGTTGGACGGACCCGAGAGATTGAGGTTGAAGGTCTCGTCGCCTTCCTCGATCCAGTCCTCCTCGATGGGAATGTCGATATTGAAGATGGTGTCCATGGGCTGGATGGTCGCGGTCCCGCTCACCGGTCCGTAGTCCAGAGGAGCGGCAGCGCTTCCATCAACCGAGGCGTAGTCCACGGTGACCTCGAACGAGGTCGCTCCGCTGAGTTCCAACACCACCACCGCCAGCCCCGCCCCCTCGTCGACCTCGACATGCATCGCCGACAGCTCCGGCGGCGGGTCGTCATCCACGATGGTCACGGTGTGCACCATCTGGAATCCGAGAACGGCGCCCATGGGGTTGTAGATTTCCACCGAAAAGTCCTCGTCCGGTTCGTCCAGGTCATCGTTGATCAGATTCACCGCGATGATCTGAGCGGCACCGTTTGTCGTCCCAGCCGGGAAGAACCGATTGAACGAGGTATGGACAAAGTCATGCCCGGCAAGAGCCGATCCGTCCCATGTCGTGAAATCCACCGAGGTGTCGACTTCACTGACCTCGCCGTCGGACGTGGTCATCACAATGCTGACCTCGGCCTGAGGGGCACCCTCTCCCTCCGAACTCGAGGCGCTCACCATTTCGATGGTGATCCGCTGCGGCTCACCGACCCGGATGTCTGCGGCCGGCGCCGCGGCGAAGAGGGTGCGCCACGGCCCGTGCCGCGGCACCGGCGGCGTGGTGATGCCCGGTTCGTCGGCATGCAGCGGGACGTAAAGCACATGCGCCCGCCAGTGGTACAGAACGTCCTCAGTCAGACCCGAAAGGGTTTGGTTCAGGACAATCCCGTTCTCGCCGAGTGGAATCGGCATCCAGTCCGCCGACACCACGTGCCGGCAATCCACATCGCCCCAGACCTCGCCGGGCGGACACGCCTCGACGTGGAGCTTGACCAGCTCACGACCCCGCGGCGAGGTCGCCGTCATGGAAATCTGAAAATCGTCGCCCGAGTTCGTCAGACCCCAGGGCTGGACCGGGGTCGGATCGCCGGCCCCTCGGAACTGCCGAGCCAGCACCGGCCGGCCGGAGCCCGCGTTGCCAAGGTAGAGCTCGACGGAGCCACCATAAACGGCTCCGGCATCAGAGCCGGGAGAGCCGATGACGACATCGGAGAATCCGTCACCGTTGACGTCTCCCGCCCCGGCGGCCGAGTGGCCCAACAGCTCGCTCGTCCCGTTTGCGCCCATCAACCACCCCGGATCGCTCCCCACCCCGGTGGCCGTTCCCAAATACAGATAGGCCCGGCCATCGAATGATCCCGGAACTCCGACAAATGGGGACCCCACCATCACATCCGAGAAACCGTCGCCGTTGACATCTCCGGCAGCCGCAACATTCACACCAAATCCTGCATCGGCGATATTCTCCTCGAGCACCTGGTTGGCGCTGGTCGACAACCCGCCGGAGGATCCGTGATAGACGTACGCTCTTCCCTCTTGATTCTCCCCGTTTGTGTCGTAGGGCGCCCCGACGATCACATCGGAGAAACCATCGCCATTAACGTCTCCCACACCCGCAACGGATATACCGTAGTACGCAGTAACCCGGTTTGTTTGGATGAACCAATTCGGAACAGCCGGAAGACCGCTTTCGGAACCGTAGAAACAGTAGGCGGCGCCCTCGTCCGATTCGCCGGAAGTGTATCCCCAGGCCCCAATGATCACATCGCCGAAACCGTCACCGTTGACATCGCCCGCCGAGGCCACAGCGAACCCGAGATTGGCGGACGCCACATCATTTTCATAGGTCCAACCCGGGTTCGATGGAAGACCCATGGATGATCCAAAGAAGACATACGCGCGACCCTCGGTGGACTGACCGTTCGAGTAATCGGGAGCACCGACAATCAGATCTCCGTATCCGTCACCGTCGATATCGCCAGCCGTTGAAACAGCCCTACCAAAGCCGGCATCGTCGAGGTTAGCCTCATAGGACCAGTCAGGCGATGACGAGAGTCCGCCGGCCGAGCCATAGAAGACATCCACCCTGCCCTCATCGATCTCGGGGTTGCTCGCATTGGGCGTCCCCACCACGAGGTCCCCGAATCCGTCGCCGTTGAGATCTCCCGCGGACGCGACCCCCACCCCCGTCCAACCTTCCGGGTCCTGACCGTCAAACGACCAGTCGGGACTGGAGAGTGATGGATCCGTGGAGCCAAAAAAGACGTGGACACTCCCCTCCCTGGAAGACAGGACATCGTGAAACGGAGCTCCGACCGCAACATCTGAAAATCCGTCACCGTTGAGATCCCCCGCATTCCTCGCAGGCGACCCGAACGCCGCGCCTGCGACCGAGAAGTCATGGTGTGTGTCGGCCTCCAGCGCCAACACATCCGCCCCGCCGTGGTAGATGAAGACGGCGCCTTCAGCGTGCTCGGATGCGGCGTACTGCGGCGCCGGCGCCACGAGGTCGGAGTACCCGTCGCCGTTGACATCACCGGCGGCTGGCCGGGTTCCGCCAAGGAACAGACCCGCCGCGTTGCCTTCGATCACGTTGTCCGCAACCTCCTCGACCGGATCGGTGCGGGAGTTCAGAATGCCTCCCTCCCGACCGTGGAACACGAACAGGGCCCCCTCGTCCACCTCACCATTGGCGAACCGGTCGGCGCCGACAACCACGTCGGAGAAACCGTCGCCGTTGACGTCGCCGATCCCCGCGACCCGATTACCGAACTCGATGCTGCCGTGGGGGCTCGGGTTGCCCTCGATCACCGTATCGGCTGCGACGGTAACTGATGCGCTCTGGTTGGATGAAATGCCCGAAGGGCCCCCGTGGTAGATCAACATAACGCCTTCGTCGGCGTGCGGGCCAGAGTCTTCCCAAAGGGGCATACCTAGGATGAGGTCGGCGTAACCGTCGCCATTGACATCCCCCGCACCAGCGAAGTTTATATAGCTATATACCAGGTTCGCCTCGATCAGCGAATCCGCGGCCGCTGCCAACGCCTGGGTTGGATTTCCCGGAATTCCGGCCAACCCGCCGTGAAGGATGGCGATCCCTCCCTCGTTCAACTCCGGGTTATCCAGTGAGGTAATGTCCACGGCCACGTCGTCAAATCCATCACCGTTGACATCTCCCAGTCCCAATGTCGTCATGCCCGACCAAAGATCCGCGCCGTTACCCTCAAGGACGGTAGCCGCATGGGTGATGGATGTCGCTGAGATTCCCAATGAGGAACCGTGAAAGATAAACCCAGCGCCCTCGTTCGGCTCCGCCACGTCATCGCTCCAAAGCCACCCGCCCGCAATCAAATCGGTGAATCCATCGCCATTGACATCCCCTGCAGAATTGACGGAGACCCCGAACGCGGCACCCAAAACATTGGAAACGATCCGGGTTTCGGCGTCGTTCAGGCTGGTGGCGGAGATGCCTTGCACCGACCCTTCGAAGACCCACACGGCACCCCACACATCAGTGGTCGAGGGTGGATTTACCGGATCCCACCGGATCCCTCCCGCGGCGATGTCATCGAATCCGTCGCCATCGACGTCACCGATGACGGCCAGCCTGGTGGGAAAATGAAAGTCGGCGATATTGGACTCGATGATGGCGTTTGGCCTGAGTGCCCCAATGCCATTGCCGTCGATCCCCCCAGGGCCTCCGTGAAAAACCAGCACCGCGCCTTCGTCGGCCTGGCCACCGTCCCAACCCTGAGCTCCCACCACCACGTCTGCGAATCCGTCTCCGTTGACGTCGCCCACGCTGACGCCGCTGCCGAGGAGCAGACCGACGACATTGCCCTGCAATACGGTGTTGGCGGCTCCGGTAAGCAGGTTCTTCACGGTTACCGGCAGGACCGAATCGGATTCGGCCACGGTGATGAAAAGGCGGCCGTCAACCAGACCGAGTTCGGCAGAAACCGGTTCTCCTGAGGCGTCAGAAACCTCCTCGACGGAGTAGGTCAGACGGCGGCCG
>RCNF010001429.1_pt1 | contig 12585 bp, 11 predicted proteins | sample 2041311 | NCBI WGS metagenome assembly RCNF01 (sample SAMN09708228, study PRJNA481090) | Marine sediment metagenome, whole genome shotgun sequencing project. | biome: marine sediment; feature: ocean; material: sediment; isolation source: Sewage treatment plant 2 marine sediment (STP2) ... | reverse complement strand
ATTCCAAAAAGCCTTACAAGGATCACTTTATTAGTAGATCGTAGGGGCTGACCCGCGTGCCGGCCCATCGCCGTCAATCAATTAGCTCTACCCCAACCTCCCGCAGGTTCTAAACCCGCGGGAGGTATTAAGGTCCAGATCTCAAGACACAGGCGTAGCCCGCGATTGGAAGCAGAGCTTCCTGATTTCTCAGTAACGGGAGGAGAACCTATTTATTGAGGTTCGAAGATAGATAGAACGGACGCCGGTGTTCGTCGTCAAGGATGAGAAACAGACGTTGAAGAGTATATCCTGTGTTGCTGTGGAGATCAGGCTGCAGGGGCATCTTCGGTGCGGCGCAGGAATTGGATTAAAGCCAGAGGCAAAGTGCGAATCTCTTTTATACCGAGTAGATAAGCCGTTCCAAAATAAACAACCGCCCCGAGCAATCCGCCGCCTAGGAGCAGAAGCAAGGGTCCCGGGTGAAGAAAGTGATCGAGAAGTAAGACGGTGGCGCCCATCGCCAGCGCTGCGATGGTAGCTTTTCCCGCATCGATAAGGATGCGGCGGGAATCTACAATGCGCCAGCGGCGATGAAGAATCGTTAACCCGATCAGCGCTTCGATGCCGACGGCGATGCCGTTCGCAAGCGCCAGACCGCCATGTTCGAGTCCGCCCTGTGTAAGCGGCCGCGAGAGGATGATCGCCAAGCCGATATTAAGTGCGGTCGTGAAGAATGAGATCAGAAGCGGCGTGAGCGTATCCTTCTGGGCGGCAAAAGCACGGACGACGACTTCGAGCATGGATTGGCTGATGAGTGCCAGCGCGTAGAACTGCAGAGCGAAGAAAACCAGGTTGGTGCTTTCGGCTGTGAATTCACCCCCTTCGAATAGAACCTGAATAACCGGACGACCAAGGACGATCAGGGCGACAGCTGCCGGAATGGCGAGTGTGAGAATGGCGCGTAACGCTCCGCTGATAGCTGCTCGCTGAGCCTTGAATTCCCCTTTCGCAGCGAGGATGGCGAGCGTGGGGAAGACGGCAATGCCGATCGCCGTACCGATGAGAGTCCATGGTGTGTTCATCAACTGAAAGGCGTAGCGCAGGGAGGAAACCCGTCCTTCGCCAAGACCTGACCCCAGGTTGGAATTGATCCAATCAATGCTGGCACGGGCCATGAGCAAGTCAATCACGCGCGGCGCCATGAGAATGGCAACGCGCTGCAGTGCTGGGTTGTTCCATCCTAGCATCAACCGCGGGTGTATTCGATTGCGGACCAGACCAGGAACTTGGACGAGCAGGTGGAGTGTGGCGCCGATCACTGCTCCCCACGCCAGACCGAAGATTCCCAGACTAGGTTCCAGGACCAGCGCTCCGAAGATGATGCCCAGGCTGTACATCGACGGTGCTAGCGCGGGCAGCAAGAAGTGTTGATGGGCGTGCAGCGCCCCGGTGAGGATGCTGCTGACCGCGAAGATGAGTGTAGAAACGAGTAGGATGCGCATGATCTGCGCGGTTAGAAGCTGGACCTCGGCGGGAAAGTGGGGTCCGATCCCCCAGGGGGCGGATACGAGGGTCTGTGCAAAGAACGCCAGCAGAAGTGCTGCTAACCCTGTCAGGAGGAGGATCGTAGTGATAACCTGACCTACCAGGTTATTCGCCTCATCAGACCGCTCTTTGCCGAGCAGTTCGGTGTAAATAGGGATGAAGGCGAAGGCGAGCGCCCCACCGGCGAGCATGGTGAAGAGCAGTTCTGGAATGCCATTCGCGGCCGAATATGCATCGAGGGCCGCGGAAGTGCCAAATTTACCGGCGACAATACGCTGGCGGATAAGTCCAATCACGATCGAGGCTGACAGCCCAGCCATCACAACCAGGGTAGAACGGGCTATGCGCGTCGAGCGTGAGTTCGCTTCAGGTGCAGCTGTTTGGGTCATCATAGGGTATTGTTTTAGGAGATTACACCGAGACGCCTGAGCTGTGCAAGCGCCGGCTCCCAATCAGGATGCCATTTCAAAGCTCTCTCGAAATCTTCGATCGCACCGGCAACATCCCCAAGAGCCTCTCGCGCCAGACCCCGCCAATAGAAGCTCTCTTCGACCGATGGCTCGCTCATGTTGTAAATGGTGAAGTCCGCAAGGCTGACTACATCATAGTAGCGACCGCTGTAATAGTATGCAAAGTATGGACCGGTCTGGTACCAAAGCATTCGCCACGCTCGGTGTTCTGGGTCGCTGACGGCTAATTCAGCATCGATTTGGAAGGCTTCATCATAGGCAGCGGCGGCTCCCGCATAGTCCTGCAGGGCTTTTAGATTTGTGCCCCGGTTGAACCAGGCGAAAAATAGTGGGCGCCCGCTGAGCTGGAAAATCTCGTCGGAGGCAAGTTGGGCAGCGTGCTGGAAATTGTAAGTCTCATCCACGTGCGGTCCGAGTAATGCAAAAACCTCTGCCTCTCGGTCGGAGGGGTAAATGACGATGTAGGTGTAATTGAAGTGTCGCCAATAGAGTTCGAGTTTGTCGTAGTCGACGGGAAGATCGGACATGATGTAGGAATCTTGGGCAGTGAAAAGCCGGGTTTCATCATCGTAGCCAGTGAGGACCTCATAATGCCCCATCCAGCCATCAAAGCCAGGTCCTTCAAACCCTTTCTCGACAAGCACAGGAAAGCCGGCGGCGATGAATTTCTTCAGCAGTTCGATATCTCCGCCAACCCGGGTGATCACCTTTAACCCCGTCCCATCCTCGACGAAGTTCGCCAACTCATAAGGCATGACGTTCTTGTCGCGCGGATTGGGTTTGACAAATTCTGCAATGGGTCGTTGATCGCCATCCCAGCCCCAGAAGGAAAGCGCCATAGAGAGGTTGGCCGGGCCGCAATTATTCCACTTCTGGTATTCGTGGCGAACACCGGTGAGCTGCACGCTTCCGGGGATTGGGGTTGGAACGGGGCTCGGCGTTGGAGTGGGCGTCACTGTCGCCGTCGGGGCAGCGTTTGGCGTGACCGTCACGGTCGGCGTGAAGGACTCGAGTGTGCTCTGAACCATGGCGACTACGGTGGGGTTTGGGGTGAAGACCGCTTCCTCTGGCGGCGAGATCGCATATTTAATGCTCGCCTGCAGCGCCGAGATACGCCAGGCGACTTTCTCCTGGACGACTGGCAGCTGGTAAGCGATTACGCCCAGGGTGATGAAGGAAACCAAGGGTAAAAGCACCCACAAGAAGAGTCTACGCCGGTTTCTAAGCATGGCGAGGATTATAACCGAAGGTGGAATTTATATAGGGTAAGCTCGAACGAGGGTCTTCGAAGACGGACAATTCTAAGCTTCGCTGCATTGAAACTTGAAGAATTCAGGAAAAACGAGGACGGACCGACATTCCAGCGCCCCTATAGATCTAGCTGCGATCATCGTATGCGTCCGAATGAAAACGTACCAAGGGTTATTGCCTGTTTCTACTCAGACAGCGATCTGTCGATGATCTGATCGCGCTCGGGGCCAACCGAGATGAGGCGAACACTTAACCCGGTGAGGGTTTCAACTCGCTCGATGTATGACCGCGCAGGAGAGGGAAGATCATTCCATGATCTGATCTGAGTGAGGTCCGTTTCCCAACCGGGGAGGGGGTCAAAAACCGGCTTGAATGGGGAGAGATCCGCTGGTCCCTGAGGGAGGTCCTTGAATTGTTGATCCCCTCTTTGGTAGGACACACAGATATTTAGTGGGTCAATGTTGGAGAGTATGTCGAGTTTGGTGAGCGCGATTTCCGTGAAGCCGTTGATACGAGCGGTATAGCGGAGCAGCACAGTATCCAGCCATCCACAGCGCCGGGGGCGTCCCGTCGTCGTTCCAAATTCATCCCATGGATGTTCACCCGTGCCCCGCAATCGTGCAGCCGTATCACCTGACGCCTCTGTCGGAAATGGTCCTTCGCCAACGCGGGTCTGAAATGATTTAGTGATGCCGATGATCCGACGGATATGTTGCGGACCGATTCCGAGGCCGAGCAGCGCACCAGGGGCGGTAGGGTGAGAACTGGTCACAAAAGGATACGTCCCGTGATCCAGGTCGAGCAGGGTGCCCTGGGCTCCCTCCGCGAGAACGGTTCCGTGGCGATTAAGTTTGTCATGCACAAGCGCACCCACATTGGCAATGTAGGGCCGCAATCGATCGGCATAGGCAAGGAATCCATTCTGAATCGGCTCCTTGTCGAGAGGCTGCTTGTTATACACATGCTCTAGCAATCTATTGGCATGGTCCAGAATTCTATCGAGTTTCTGATGCAGCAAATCTTCGTTGAGTAGATCTTCGGCACGTAAACCGATCCGCGTAGCCTTGTCTGCATACGTTGGCCCGATGCCGCGGCGGGTTGTGCCCAGCAGCCCCTGCCCCTTCTCACTTTCCTCGGCGCCGTCGAGAGCTGTATGCGCAGGTGTGATCAGGTGGGCTGCATAAGAGAGTTTTAAACGCTGGGGAGAGGCATCGATGCCGAGTTGGGTGAGATGATCAACCTCTTCGAGAAGAATCTGAGGGTTCACAACCATTCCTGCTCCCATTACACAAATTGTATTGGGTTGGATGATTCCCGAGGGGATCAGGTGGAGTTTAAATAGTTGATCGGCAACCGTAACGGAATGTCCGGCGTTGTCCCCGCCATTAAAGCGGGCGACGATATCCGCATCCCCGGCGAGCAAGTCGATAATCCGACCCTTGCCTTCATCCCCCCATTGCGATCCGATAACGATATCTAGTGGCATTCCCCGCCTCGGAGGCAGTATAGCATGGCGTCGATAGCGACGCAGGGCTTGCAGGCGTTACCTTCCGAGTATCGGATTGTAAATCTCGATCGCTATTGTTCGTTGAACCCCGAAGGGGCTATAATCGATGCACAGGGTCTATAAAGTGATAACACGACGGTTAAAACACACCCTTCTTTTTGCGAGTATCTTGGCGGGCTTCCTTTGGATGGCTTATCCAATGGCAGCGGTTCGCGCCGAGGTCAGTCCCAAACCTGTTCTCCAACCCACACCTTTTCTCACCCCCACGCCGCGCCAGGATGGCAAGATCATTTATATTGTCCAGGTGGGAGACTCGCTCTGGCGCATTGCCGCTATTGCCAGCATCACACTTGAGGAACTCATGGCGATGAATGGCATACAACCGGGAGATTACATAACTGAAGGGATGGAACTCGAATTGGGTGTAGGAGGACCGGCGCTTGCGACTCCTGCGCCCGGCGACGCCCAGGCGACGCCAACACAGGAACTCTTGACGCCGACGCCGGTCGTTGGAACCGCCGAAATTTGCATACTGCTCTTCATGGATGAGAACGGCAATGGGCGCCTCGAAGAGGGGGAATTGCCTCTCGCGGGTGGACAGATTAGCATTGTTGATGTCAATGGTATCGTAGCCGGCGAAGTCACAACGGAGGATTTAAGCGAAGAAGATCCAGTCGGCCATTGTTTCCCGGAATTAACTAACGGTGATTACAACGTCAGCGCAGCGGTTCCTCCAGAGTACAACCCTACGACGGGATTAAACGTGCCTGTAACTGTAAAACCAGGAGATATCAAGTATCTACAATTTGGTGCGCAACCGAGCTCATCAATTGGCGGCTCGCTCAATACAGATGACGGGGGTCGATCGACAGTTTTGGGTATTCTTGGTGTGGTTTTGCTCCTCTCCGCAGGAGCGTTGGGATATTACGCCTCACGCATGTCCCGTCGAACGCCGCGGTCCTTGCGATAAAGAACCTAGAAACAAAATCCAAAGCCATAAGTGAAAACGAATGTCCTGTTGCTTTTAAGTAATTTGAATATCTCGTGGGCTCATCTGAATTTTTCAACTCGGCAAATGGTGATTAAATAGGGCATAATTATCTTTGGAATGGTTGTCTGACGTGCGAATAGCGTTTTAGGCTTGGCAGGCAGCGGTGAGCATATCTGGCGAGGCAGTTAATGTTCGAGAAGCGAAATAGGCGATCACTCAAACAAGCCCTTGATCGAGCGGGTGACTCCGATCTACGCGGCATTGAAGCAGATGTAGCCGAGAGGCAGGAGAGGATTGCTCAACTTCAGTTCGAACTCTCCGACATGCAAGCGGATTTAGAGCGTTTCGAACGTGTGTATGAGGCCCAGGTTGGATCATTCCAACTGCGGTTGATTTCTTTGGAAGCGGAAGTAGATCAAGCTCGCTTGCGCGCCGCACATCGGGCGCAGTGGGGAGATCGTGAGGACTCCCCCGATTTTAACGTCGATGTCGTTGAGCAATTTCGCCGGACCTGGGCGCCGCGCGAGAAGCCGTCCGAACCCCAACCGCCAGAGCCAGTGTCCGAGGAAACGAAGGCGGAACTCAAGCAGCTGTTCCGCACCCTTGCCAAACGCTTTCATCCGGATTTGGTCACCGACCCCGAAGAAAAACGCCGGCGGGAGAAGGTGATGGCACAGGTCAATGAAGCATACGCTGCGCAAAACCTATCGGCAATGAAAAAGCTGGCACAGAAACCAGATCGCCCTGAGGTACCCGCGGACAAAACGCGCGAGCAAATAATGGTGGATCTAAAGGCGGAGATCGTACGTCTCGATCGCGTAATCTTGGCTATAGATAGACAACTGCAGGAATTAATCAACTCTCATACTGTTCGATTGATGCTCGAGGTTAGCATCGCCGAGAGCAATGGGAGAAATCTGTTAGCTGAAATGGCAGCGGATATACAGACAGATATCGCAAGGCTTGAGGTTGAGCTTGCGTCGCTCGTGTAAAAATTGAAAGCAAACCATCGAAAAAGTAAATCGTCCGGCTAAAATTGAGGAGGGCTGTCCCAAAAGTTACATCTGGGCAGCCCCTTGTCGTGTCCACTAATTTTCAGTTTTGCGTCAGTGCAACAACCGGTTCAAACCGCTGTAGATATCATGATCTGAGATTCATTTAAGCCCAAGTTCTTTATAAATACTGGCGATATCGGCATTTTCAGCGATCAAGTTTACGAAGGTCTCCATTTTCTCCGGTTGTCCAAGACGAGTCTTTCCTAAGGCCCCCTCAATGATCTGGATTGTCTCCATGGTGTTTTCTCTAACCAACAGGATGGGAACACCGAGACTCTCTGCCTGTTGGATGATCAGCGGGCTGGGCCGTAGATTGCCGGTAAGAATGAGGACGACGGTTGATGTTTCAAGCGCAGCGAGTTGAATATCCGTCCGGTCTCCGCCGGTGATGACGGCTTTGTTCTTGTAGCGGCGGAAGCGGGAGAGCGCAGCATCGGCCGTCATCGCGCCGACAGTTATCGTCTCCGCAAGTGCATCCGGATCCAGCGCTTCTGTAAGCACTTCAGCGGAGAGCAATTCTACGAGTTCTCCAACACTGAGTGCCGAGAGTCGGGGTACGATCGGCAGGACTCCAACAACGAAGATGCCCTTCGCCTGGAGATAGGGGAGAGCATAGTCATCGACAAATGAGCGGTTACTCTCAGGGACCCGGTTTATCAGCACGCCCAGAAGCTGCTCGCCCAGGCGAAACCGTGCGGCGAGGACATCGTCTATGAGGCACATATCACCCCTAAAGGGAACGATCACCAACGCCGGAGCGCCGAGCTCTTCCGCTACGGATAAGTTTGAAAGTCCCATGGCATAGCCCTCGCGTAGACTGGCGCCGCCCTCGAGAAGCAAGACATCTTTCCCTTTCCCCGCAGTTTTTACAGCTTCGTGGATCTCGCCCACGAGATCATGCTCGCCGAGATCTTTGAGGCGCTCTCGCAGCGTCGATGCAGTGATGATAATGGTCGAAGCCTTTAAAGGATCGCCATCTAATCCCAATGAGCTGTGAACGAAGACGGCATCTTCATCTGCCAATTTGCCGTCGGGAGTACGCCAAGGCTGAGTGCTCACAGGTTTCATGTACCCCACCTTGTATCCATCAGATTGCATCATTTGTCCAAGAGCGAGACAGACGGCAGTTTTGCCAGAGTGTGGCTCGACGGAAGTGATATACAAACATTTCATTTGAAACTCCCTGGGGTGTCCAGTTGCTCGGGGGAAGATTTGCTTTCAGCCTTAAGAAGGATCAGGCGCATATCGAGCGCAACCCCTCCGCGGCCTTCTTCATACACAATAAAGGGGTTGATATCGAGTTCGGCGATCTCGGGGAAGTCCAGGACGAGTTGGCCGATTCGGAGCAGTGCATCGATCAATGTTTCCTTATCAACAGGCGGCTCGCCGCGGACGCCGTCGAGCAGGGCTTTAGCGCGGATCTCGGTGAGCATATGCGCTGCTTCATCGCGCGAGAAGGGTGCGATTCGGAAGGAAGCGTCCTTAAGCGCCTCTACATAGATACCACCAAGACCGAATGTAACCAGAGGGCCGAATTGGGGATCGCGATTCATACCGATGAGGATTTCTAATCCTGAGGGCACCATCTTTTGAACCTGACACCCCCATAGATGTGCTTCCGGGAGGTAGCGCTGCGACCGATATGTGATCAAGTCGAAAGCGTCGCGCACATCCGTTGGATTCTGAAGGCCGACTTTTACGCCGCCTACGTCGGTTTTATGCAGAATATCAGGCGAGGCGATTTTCAAAACGACGGGATAGCCCATTTCCGCCGCGATCTCGACCGCCTTTTCGGCTGTTTCTGCAATTTCAGAAGGGGGCGCTTGAAGCCCGTAGGCAGTGAGGATCGACTTCGCTTCCGCATCTCCGATTGAAAGCCTACCCTCATCGAGGACGCGGTCAATCGTCTCACGCACAGCCTTCTGATCGACATCGAAACTCTCGAAAATGGGCAAAGGTCTTGCGCGGTATTCCCGATAATGACTCATCGCCTGGAGTACCATCGCCGCGCGCTCCGGGAAAGCGAAGTTGGGAACGTTGTGTTTTGACAAGTATTCAATACCGGCCTCGACTCGAGCTTCGCCCATGAAGGAAGCCAAAATGGGGATGTCGACTTTCTCGTTGATTTCGGCGATTACCTCGGCGGTTTCTACGATCTCGGTCATGGCTTGCGGTGTAAGGATGACGAGTATGCCGTCGACCGATGGGCTCTCAATGACCTGCTCAAGGGCAAAGCGGTAGCGGTCGGCGCGCGCATCTCCTAGAACGTCAATGGGGTTGGCCGCGCTGGCCGCGTCGGGCAGAAACTGTTCGAGCGCCCTTATGCATTCTGGTTTAAACCGAGAGAGCTTTAATCCGGCTCGTTCCAGCGCGTCCGTTGCCAGGATGCCAGGACCGCCCGCGTTTGTCACGATGGCAATATGATCGCCTTGAAGGGGACTAAGATAGCCAAATGCCCGGGCCATGTCGAATAAGTCCTGCAGAGAATGAGCCCGAAGGACGCCCGACTGTCGGAATGCGGCTTCGTATGCTTGTTCAGACCCTGCCAGAGAGCCCGTGTGAGAACTCACAGCGCGGGAGCCGGCTTGGGTAACGCCGGATTTCAGCGCCACGATCGGTTTGATCTTCGAAACCTCGCGCGCCACACTGATGAATTCCTGCCCATCGGGCAGACCCTCCATGTAGGAAAGGATGACGTTCGATGTTGGATCTTTCGCCCAAGCGCGCAGTAGATCAATCTCGCTAACATCGGCCTTGTTTCCCAACGAGACGAATTTACTCAAGCCCAACCTGCCGGCTTGCGCCCAATCGAGGATTGCAGTTCCTAACGCTCCGGACTGGGACATGAAGTCCATTGGACCCTTCGGAGGCATGCCGGCGGAGAACGAGGCATTCATCGGGATTACGGTATTGATCACACCCAGGCAGTTCGGGCCGATCAGGCGGATGTTGTATTCGTTGGTGATCTCAATAAGCTCTTGCTCCCGCTCGAGTCCATCCATGCCCGCTTCACGGAAACCGGCGCTGATCACGATTACCGCCGGGATTCCTTTCTCGCCGCAAGTACGCATCGCCTCGGGCACGAGGGGGTAGGGGATCACGATGACGGCCAGATCGATTGGGCCCGGGACATCTGAAACAAAGGGAAATGCGGGAAGACCAAGGATTTTGTCGGCCCTGGGGTTAATCGGGTAGACCTTGCGGCCATCCCTCAGGAAGTCGCCGTTTACTAAATTATCGAGAACGGCATATCCCAATTTCGATGTATTGGTCGACGCGCCAATGACTGCTATGGATTGAGGAGAGAAAAAAGCATCAAGGGACAAGATTTACGCTCCGGGCGTATTTATGTGTAGTGTAATCCTTCTGGTTTCTTGAATCAATGAGAAGGGTAACCATCAAGAAAGCCGAATGTCGTGAGTTGTGTTTATCCTGTCTCGCCGGACAGGAGACGATCGAGACGGGCAAACCTCTAGGTTGGTGTCGCGGGCTTGGAGAGGAGTGCCGCTATCGGTGTGAAGGAACGTCGGTGGACGGGCGTTGGTCCAAGTGCTGCAAGTGCCTGCCGATGAACACTCGTGCCATACCCCTTGTGTTGGGGGAAGCCATAGCCCGGATAGCGCTCATCAAGCTCAATCATTATCGTGTCGCGGGTCACTTTTGCGATGATTGATGCGGCTGCAATCGAGAGCACAATCGCGTCGCCTCTGGGCAGCGCTGTCTGAGGGAGTTCAGACTCTGGCAGCAGGATGTGGTCGATCAGGAGATGATCCGGTGAGGGATCGAGTTCATGAACGGCACGGGTCATCGCAGTCCTCGTGGCCGAGATCAAACCAAGCGTGTCAACCTCTTCGGCTGTCGCCTGGCCGACGCCGATCGTGGATGCGATTTCCCGTATTTTTCCAGCCCAATGGCTGCGTTGATGTGCGCTTAAAAGTTTAGAGTCACGAACGCCGTCTAGTTCGCATTTCAGGTCGGATCTCTCAAGCGGGAGGACGACGGCTGCTGCAACCACGGGACCTGCCCAGGCGCCTCGCCCAGCTTCATCAATGCCGGCGATTATTGCTATTCCGTCATTATGAAGCGCGAGCTCGAGAACAAGATCGGGGGCACCACCGCGGTCATTCCTTTGCATAAACCCCTTTTTGATTGTTAAGGCGAATACGAAAGAGATCTGCGAACATCGTGGCCGAGTCGCGCAGGATGCGCACTCTGCTCCCTGAGTTGAAATACCAGTTAATCGGGATCTCGATGACTTGCATACCACGCTTCCTGGCGATGAAAAGGATCTCGACATCGAATGTCCAGCCGGCGATCGTCTGCAGCGGAAAAAGCTCCTCGGCCGCCTCCGCCCGGAAACATTTGAAGCCGCACTGGGTATCCTGCAGACCGGGAAGGGTGACAACTCGGACGAGCAGATTAAAAGCTCGCCCGATCAGGTGACGGTAATAGGGCTCGTTGTAACGAACTGCGCCGGGAATTTCGCGCGAGGCAATGGCGACATCGAAGGGAGGGGCCTTGGGCGGGAGAAAGAGGTTCACCTCATCGATTGGCATTGATAGATCGGCATCGCAGATAAAACGAAAATCACCTTTTGCTGCAAGCATACCTCTACGGACAGCCAATCCTTTCCCGGCAACAGGTTCTTGAAGTGCTTGAATCTCTGGATGGCGGGCTGCGAAATCCTGGCTGATCTGCGCTGTGCTGTCCGAGCTTCCGTTTTCAATGATGATGATTTCAGACTCGTAGGTCTGAGCATGGATGAATTCGAGGATCGCCTCTACGCTCTGTGGCAGTCGATTTTCCTCATTGTGGGCGGGCACGATGATCGAGAGGAGAGGGGGCAAATTAGGCTCCTGTTTCGAGGGTGGACCTAACCGTAAAAACTGTAGGAAATCACCAAAATGGTGAGGATGCTCAGGATCATCACTTCGAAGAACACCAAAACACCAAGGAGGATCCGCTGGCGCCGCGAGAACGGGAAGCGGCTGCGCTTCAAGGAGCGCTCATTCCGCGGGGTGAGTGCAGAACCATCCATATCGAAAGCCGCATCCAATTCGACACGAGAATCCTCGGGCAGTTGGATGGGGTCGACGGGTCTAGGTTCAGGCTCGGGCTCTGGAACAGGCTCAGGAATGGGCTCTGGCTTAGGTCTCGTTGGTTTTATCAGCGCTTCGGATAACTCAAGGATGTCCTCCTGGTTCATTATGGCTTGAAATTGATTCACATTTGCAGCGAAATGGTCGATGGCGTCAGCCTGGACAATACGCGCCTTCGGGTCGGCGGTGTCGACATGGGTCTTGGGATTAGTGAAGAGCAGGATCGCCTCGACTTCTGGGAGAGCGTAACCCTTTTCCCGCAGGTAGTCGTGAACTTCCTGCGCCATCACCAGAACGCGAGATTGCAGATTCGGGCGGACAGGTGAGAAGCGGCGTGATCGTCCACCGCCGTACTTCATCCAGGCCTCTCCCTTCGCTCGATAAACACCGACGAGTGGGCTCGGTAAAATCACGCGCACACCTTGCGGGCTGAGGAGCAGCATCGGAATTGTGTTCGCTGAGCCGGGGAGAGGTAAATTAAAGATAGCCAAATGCTCTCGGCCGAGTGTAATACTTAACTTTTCAAAGGCTTCATTCTGAGCTTCTAGTTCGGCATACCACTTGGTACCGTGCTTCAAAGTTCCCCTAACACGGCTTTCCAGGCTGATGACGCCTTCCTCATCGCGGAATTCAGAACACTCTATGCGTTTCATGATTAGTCCTTAATCCGAGCGTTTAGTTTTTT
>RCNF010001427.1_pt1 | contig 12586 bp, 11 predicted proteins | sample 2041311 | NCBI WGS metagenome assembly RCNF01 (sample SAMN09708228, study PRJNA481090) | Marine sediment metagenome, whole genome shotgun sequencing project. | biome: marine sediment; feature: ocean; material: sediment; isolation source: Sewage treatment plant 2 marine sediment (STP2) ... | reverse complement strand
ATGTTGAAGTGCAAAAAGGAAACAACAATCACCAGTGTAAGAGGCGTGAAGTACGCGGTCGATAAACAACGCGGCGGCTACCCAAGCATCTACAATCACGAGCAATTCTTGAACTCAGAAATCGTCAATGATCTGGGTGATTTGTTTGATGAATTCTTTATTGACCTCACCAATATCGGCTCAGGTTCTAAGCAAGAACACGACAAAGCCGAGTTGATTACACACTTTGAAAGCCTGTTAAATGGCGATGAGCAAGCGCCAACACAATTGAGCAATATAGTTACCTTATCAACTAACGCACAATACAGTCAGGGTTTGTAACGCTTTCTATGTCAACAGAAATGCCAGCAACAGATACAACATCACTGCCATTACCCATACTGTATTCCCTACAAAACTGCCCCTACGCCATGCGCGCAAGGCTGGCACTTTTGTTAGCGCAACAAAAAGTCCAGATTCGTGCGATAACGATGAAAGACAAGCCAGATGATATGTTACAAGCCTCACCCAAAGGCACCGTACCTGTTCTTATCATTAAAAAGGAACGGAAAAGTAAAGACGATGGTTTTGACCCAGAACAAGATCAAGTCGTAGATGAAAGCCTAGATATCATGCTCTGGGCACTAAAGTGCAATGACCCAGAAAACCTACTCTATTCACACGACCCAAAAGCACTCACAGAAATGCTAAAAGTCATTGAAGAGAATGACACAGAATTTAAACCCAGCTTAGAAAAATACAAACGCGCCAAACGCTTCCACGGAGACGACCTAGAAACCTGCCGTCTAGAATGCGAACCCTTTATCCAAATGCTAGAACAACGCTTATCTGAGAATGAATTCTTTATGGGCGAAACACCCAGCTTGTTAGATTACGCTTTATTATCTTTTATTCGACAATTCTCACGTGTTAACAAGGCTGTGTTTGCTGAAGACAGATATAAAAATTTACGTCGCTGGTTGAGCTTCCATCTACAAAGCAGATTATTTTCCAGGGCGATGTTTAAGTATACGTTATGGTTGGATAATCATGAAGTGTGCATATTTGGTGAGTGACTTTTCTAGGCTCACCAAGAGCCAGAAATGCCAAGTCAAATAATTGAATTATCCGTTTTAAACAGCAAAACGGTAAGTTCACTAAAGTCCATCGTAGATTCTGTAAGGAATCGTCGATGTACAATGGTTGCTCTGGATAGAATGTCATTTATAATTTTGACACCCCCCTACTTTTACGTAGTTTTTCATATAATCTAATGAAAACCAGGCCTTGCAGACCATCGTCATAGGAAAACAAAAGGCCAGCTATAATTTTATCTATCGATATAACCTATTCTTATCATCTGCTACTAAAACACCGTACTTTTTTTGCTTTTTAAGATTATTATAAAATTTATAAATAAAACCCACTATACTTTTTACTATAAGTAATCTAACAGCCTAATTGAGAAAATAAGTGCAAGAATTATTCCTTTTACAACACCTATCTTCGGAAGACTTCGAGATACTCTGTAGTCATGCCACTGAAAGACACGTTCCTAATGATCAAATAATCTTTGAGGAAGGCGACTCAGCCTCTGAATTTTATTTTGTTACTTCCGGCAGTATATCAATCTATATACAAAAATATCATCGCACAGAAGACATCTCGACCATACACAGTGGTGACTGTTTTGGTGAAATGGCTATACTAAATCAATCACGCCGAACGGCATCAGCAAAGACAATTCAAGACTCCACACTCCAATGCCTTGATAGGGAACAGTTTCATTCTATTTTAGAGAATCACCCAGACATTGGTATAAAAATTCATTCTTTAATTGCAAACCGTAACGAAGAATTAGCGCTAAAAGAGAGCATCTTAGATTCTAATGGCTTTAATGTTGATAATGTACATCTTAGTATTAAAGGCGATCCATCATTACGTGAAACAGTATTTAACCGAGAACGTTATAAAAGCATCGTTGATCCTATTCTTTCAGAATTAATACCAAACCTTGAAAGCATGCTCTTAAAAAGAAATGTGTTTAGATTTGTCTTAAACTTTAATAGTGGAGAAATAGAAGTTTATACTCTATTTAATCCATTCACGCCTGAAACGCATGCCGCTAATAAACTGACATCTATCTCCTATCTTGATCGGCACTTCCCTATTATTTCCTATGATGAAAAAGCGCAAATAATCAAAACTATTTACGAAAGTTTGAGTCAAACCCCTTACTTAACAAATCTATCAACGCATTGGCAGCATTTGTTTCTAAAACCATTAAACGATTGGCAACCAGTGCCCAACGAAAAAATAAAACATGCGTTATCTCAGTTGGAAACCTTAAGAAGCTTGGAAAACTACTATTTACGTAATTTTAGTATCAGCACCATCCAAGATGTGATCCGTATGCAGTTCAATTGTGACGGCACACATATAGTTAATAATGAGGATTATCTGCGATTTATGAAGGAAAATATTTAAACTCGAAATAATCAGCACGTAGGTTGATGAAATAAAAATGACACCCCCCTACTTTTATGAGGTTTTTTATTCATTTAAAATGAAAACCTCACCCTTCGGGTCGTCGTCATTGCATTCCTTCGTTGTCTCGGCTGCGCCTCGGCTAGGCACTTTTTACATTCCAGATAAAGCTTAAGAATAAAAAACGCATATAAGTAGGGGGGGTGTATAAATTCAAATACACCTTAAACTCAACTTGCAAGTCTGAATTTCTAAATAAATAGAAATGTGGATATCCTGATTATTGTAATTATATTGGGGGAATTAATTCTTATTCACAGTCGCCGCCATACTCTAATCAACAGGGTATGGCGGTGGATTTATGCTAACAACAAGTTTGAACTTAAACTGCTTATTGGCCTTTTTCAAATTCAAAGGTGAACTTTTCATATCCGAATTCTTTGAGTTGTTCTTTAGGAACAAAACGTAAGGAAGCTGAATTAAGGCAGTAACGAAGACCATTGGCTGCAGGGCCGTCATTAAAAACGTGGCCTAAATGAGAGTCAGCATTTTTAGAACGTACCTCTGTTCTTTTGGAAAAGAATGTATTATCTTCTTTTTCGGTTACGTTACTAGCAACCAAAGGGGTGGTAAAACTCGGCCATCCAGTTCCTGATTTATATTTGTCTTTTGAGCTAAAAAGCGGCTCACCAGAAATAATATCGACATAAATACCTTCGGCTTTATTATCCCAGTACTTGTTTTTGAAGGGTCGCTCTGTTGCGTCCTTTCTTGTTACATCGAACTGTAGTTTGGTTAAGGTTTTTTTGAGTTCTTGGTCGCCAGGTCTCACCCAATTTGGAGTCATGTTTTTAACTACGACTTGTTTCTTATTTTCACCGCTACTTTTATCGCTGGCTTCAAGATTAGAATTAAAAGCAAAAATTGAAAACCCTATGCTAAAAATAATGACTGCAATGCCACCACTTAATAATGATGTTTTTAAATTATTTACTAACATGTGTTTGTCCTCTATAAAATTGATAACACTTATATGACGAATGGTTTAATACCTGTCATCGTTCTAAATGTGGTTTTGTTTGAATATTTTAAAGTTACTACTGATTTTTTATTATCATTGTTAATGAATCTAAATAACCTTTACGAAATTACATACTATTTGGATCAAGCTTAAATCGATTAGTTCAATGATATCTCTATCCCGAGTTTTGGCAGGTTTGCATATTAACGATTGTTTTACCTTCCCATTCAAACAAGTCAAGCTACGAAGCACTCGCTAGAATTTCAACAATAGAGAAGTGCCTAAGCCGAGACAACGAAGGAATGCAATGACTACGACCCGAAGGGTAAGGTTTTCATTTCAATGAATAAAAACCTCATAAAAGGTGGGGGGTGGCCTAATTTATAAATAACACTGTATCTAACAAGTAACTCATTTGTTTGGGTAATTTATCACAAAATAAATGTGACATCGTTCACTGTTTAAAAAAGACAAATCTCCATAATAGGTTTCACACAAAGCAACCTTATATGGAGATTCAAAATGAAAAAGTCACAAAGCATAAAATCAATATTAGCATTAGCATTATTAACTGCGATTAGTACAGCGAGTGCAAAAACGATTACAGCATCTGCCTCAGGTGATCAATACCCAGATATGCGCACAGCACCGGGTAGCGTCGCGAATGGAGACTTTTTCATTACCGATAGAGGTACAGCCAGAAATATTGGTGATGGAAATAATGAAGTAACTCATTGGGAATTGGACTTTAGAAACAATTTTGGCGGCAATACCGGTGAAATGAGAACCTTCTTAAAATCCAAAAAAACACTTTGCTCAGCGGTACTTTCATTGAAAATGCACCCTGGCAAAAGCAATGGTATGAGAGGTGATGTGATTGGCATTGTAGGGCTACGCGCTTTGGGTAAAAACTTACCTTTCCGTCAAAATTGGGCAGATACCAGCGTTACCCAAAATATTCAATTTGATCTTCTTGATCGTTATTCAGCAGAAGATATTAACGACAGTTTAACAAGCTACCCAATTGGGGCTATTCAAATGCGCTACTACGATGATGCCTTGATTAGTGGTGCCTCTTTAATGCTTAACTACAGCGATACAGATACCTGTACAGAAGAGTTGCAGACCGTTAAAAAGCTTCAAATGAATTACGATTTTAACGCCATTATTAGAGGACAGTTTGTCCCTGGTGATCAGTTTATTCCTGGTGATCAGTTCATTCCCGGTGACCAGTTTGTTCCCGGTGATCAGTTCATCCCTGGTGATGAGTTTATTCCTGGTGATGAGTTTATTCCTGGTGATGAGTTTATTCCTGGTGATGAGTTCCTCCCTGGTGATGCGTTCCTCCCTGGTGATGCGTTCCTCCCTGGTGATGCGTTTTAATAACTCTCACTCTTTAAGAGCATAAAAACACATATAAGTAGGGGGTGAGAAATTATAAATAACATCCTACCCAGTACGAACATTGTCCATCGACGATTCCTTACGGAATCTACGATGGACTTTTCTGGCTCTTGGTGAGCGCTTAATAAAAATACTTTTGATGTCGAAAAATTATTTGTAGATTATCGATCATTGTACATCGACGATTCCTTGCGGAACCTACGATGAACTTTTCTGGCTCTTGGTGAGCCTCGAAAAGCTACTTCCTACGACGAGAACGCCTAGGTGCATCCTTCTGCACATAAGCCCCTTCTGCAATAGACAACTTACCTTCCAATTGTGCAATTGCGCCAGTGCTTAATTCACCTAACCTTTCTTCAATATCTTCTTTGCTTGGGGAGTCGCCTTTGATGTGATTATCAATCGACTTACGCATGGCTGCGACATGGTTTGGTGATGTGCCACAACAACCACCGATGATTCTTGCACCCGCATCGATTGCCATTCCTGCATAGTCAGCCATGATTGCTTCGGTACCACTGTAAACGATTTCACCATTAATATATTCTGGTACGCCACAATTAGCTTTGGAGATGATTATGGTCTCATCGGCTTTGTTGCCTATAGAATTTGTGAGCGATGTTTTAATATTCACAATCGCTGCAACTAATTCTGCTGCACCAACACCACAGTTAGAACCAAACGCTATCACTGGAGTTTCCATTGCTTCTGATGCCTTGACGATATCATCAGGCGATAAGCCCATCATGGTGCGGCCGTTTGTATCAATACTGTATGTCGTTACGATTGGTAGACCAAGTCCAGAACAAGCTTCAACAGCGGCTTGCGCTTCTTCTTTGGATGACAATGTCTCAATCCAGAAGACATCAACGCCACCTTTCTTTAGCGCTTCTGCTTGCTCTCGAAATGCTTCGACTGCTTGCTCATGCGTTAAGCTTCCTAACGGTACGATGAGTTCTCCAGTTGGGCCCATCGAACCTGCGACTACGATTTGTCGACCTGACTTTTCGATTTCAGCTTTTAACAGTTTTACTGCATTGACATTCAACTCTTCAACACGTGCTTCGGCACCGTGCAATTTCAAACGGTACTGCGTACCACCGAAGGTATTGCTTAGAATGATATCTGAACCGGCTTCGACAAAGTTACGGTAATGCTGGGCAATTCTATCTGGGTGATCGGTATTCCAAAGTTCTGGTGCATCACCTGTTTGCAAACCCATTCCAAATAGATTTGAGCCAGTTGCGCCATCTGCTAAAAGTACGCCTTTTTCTTCGAGTAAATCGTTTAATAATGTCGACATGGTTTTGTATTCTTGGTTTGTATTGTTAAAAGATAAAATGGATTATCCCACCAAACCAACCCCGTTTCATCAAGGTATAAGTAGATGTCGCAACTGTTATTAAGTGTGACGCAGATCTAATGATTTCATACTGAACTTAAATGAAAAAGTGCCTAGCCGAGGCGCAGCCGAGACAACGAAGGAATGCAATGACGACGACCCGGAGGGTGAGGTTTTCATTTTAAGTGAATAAAAAACCTCATAAAAGTGTGGGGGTGATCAAATTATAAATTACATTCCATTCAGTGCGATTATTGTACATCGACGATTCCTTCTGGAATCTGCGATGGACTTTCTTGGCTCTTGGTGAGCCTAGAAAAGCCACCCCCCTAGTTTTAGGCCTTTTTTGTCAGATAGTCCTATAATCGAATAACCAACTAATTCAGAAACACATTTAAATGACAGGAATTGCCACAACCAGTAAAAACGTCTTATTTACACCTGTGTTGATTTCTGGTTGTATCATTATTTTGGTTGGCTTTGCTGTCAGAGCATCATTTGGGGTTTTCCAAATCCCTATATCAACTGAGTTCAGTTGGCTTCGCGCTGATTTTTCTTTTGCGATTGCTATTCAAAATCTTTTCTGGGGTATCGGTCAGCCGATTTTTAGTGCTATTGCCGAGAAGTTTGGTGACCGCAAAGCGATCATCGCCGGTGCGCTTTTTTATGCCACGGGCTTGGTTCTTTCATCATTTGCTATCACTCCAGGACAACACCAATTACTTGAGATATTAGTGGGCTTTGGTATTGCAGGTACTGGGTTTGGGGTGATTTTAGCCGTAGTCGGTCGCGCAGCATCAGATAAGCATCGCTCGCTCGCCCTTGGTATCGCAACTGCCGCAGGTTCGGCCGGCCAGATCGTTGGCCCACCTTTAGCACAGGCTTTATTGCAACACATGCAGTGGCAATCTGTGTTTGTTATTTTTGCCGGTTTTATCTTATTGTCCTTACTTGCGCTGACCTTTATGCGAGTACCACCACCGCCAAAAATTCAAAAAAACGATGAGACTTTAGGAGCAGTTTTAAAGAAAGCATTTAAAGACCCAACCTTCGGCTTTATCTTTCTGGGTTTCTTTTCTTGCGGTTATCAATTGGCGTTTATTACAGCGCACTTTCCTGCGTTTATCGCTGAAATGTGTAGCGCCATATCGCCCGACAGTATTATTCAATCATTGGGCGTTTCGACAACATCGACCCTTGGTGCTATCTCGATTGCCATCATCGGTGTATTCAATATTGGAGGGACTATTCTGGCAGGATGGCTAGGGAGTAAATACTCCAGAAAATACCTGCTGGCGAGTATTTATTTGTTACGCACGATTATCTCAGCGTTGTTTATCCTTAATCCGATAACACCCGAATCTGTCGTGTTCTTCTCCGTAACCATGGGTGCACTCTGGCTAGCGACAGTTCCACTGACGTCTGGTCTTATTGCGCATATTTATGGCTTACGTTATATGGGCACGCTTTATGGTCTGGTGTTTTTCTCACACCAACTCGGCGGATTCCTCGGCGTATGGTTGGGTGGAAGCCTCTACGATTTATTCGGCAACTATAATATTGTTTGGTGGATTGGTGTCGGCGTGGGAGGTTTCTCAGCCATTATTCATCTTCCGATAGATGAACGTCCTTGGAGTAAACGACAACCACAACTAGCAACTACTTAAGAAACTCTTTAAGAAGCTAATCAAAGAACTTTAGTCACCCCCCTACTTCTAATGGGTTTTCTAATTTAATATCGACAAATAGTGGTAAATTACTCTCAACTAAATAACTTTTCCCATTGAGGACTAATAATAATGGCGCAAACAATTTTGATTACAGGAGCTAGCAGTGGAATTGGCGCTGCAACAGCCCATATATTTTTAGATGCGGGTTGGAATGTAGCCTTATTAGCACGTCGTTTGGAAAAACTGGAAGAGATCAGTGCTTCAAATAAAAATGCGCTTAGTATCATTTGCGATGTAACGGATGAAGACGCTGTTCAAAAAAGCTTTGCGCAAGCGAGCGATCATTTTGGTGGAATAGATGTACTGTTCAATAATGCTGGCATTTTTCCACCAGGAGCACGTTTTGATGAAATATCTTTAGAGGCATGGAAGTCTTCTGTTGATGTAAATCTAACGGGTATGTTTATTTGCGCGCGAGAAGCTTTTCGCCATATGAAAGACAAGGGGGGTCGTATCATAAACAACGGGTCGATTTCAGCAATAACACCACGGCCCAATTCTGCAGCATATGCATCAACCAAACATGCCATCACGGGATTGACTAAATGCATCGCGTTGGATGGCCGTGATTTGAATATTTGCTGTGGTCAAATTGATATCGGTAATGCCAATACAGAGTTATTGGAAAATCTGATGAAACATGCAGGCCCAATGGAAACGATGGACGTCAATGATGCCGCAAATGCTGTTTTTCATATGGCGAACCTACCTTTAAGCACCAATGTATTATCCATGACAATCATGGCTAATAAAATGCCGTTTGTAGGGCGTGGTTAAAGCTTTCCTTCTGCTTCTAAAACCTTTCGAGCTATGCGAAAGCACTCAACACCTTGAGGAACACCGCAATAGATCGCTATGGCATGAATAGCTGCACGGATTTCATCAACTGAAGCGCCGTTATTCAGTGCGCCTTTTAGGTGTAATTCCCATTCATGCATTTTGCCTAGAGCGGCAATCATGGTGAGATTCATTAGTGAGCGAGTTTTAACGTCAATGGTGTCATCACCCCAACCAAAACCCCAACACCACTCAGTCATCATTTCCTGAAAAGGTCGATTAAAATCATCCGCCGCTTGTAGGTTTTTCTCGACGTATTCAGCTCCCAAGGTTGCCTTACGTTGATTTAAACCCAATTCAAATCTTTCTTTATCCATTCTCTCTTTCTCCTGTTTCTCGCTTTAATTTATTAGAAATGTTTCTTTTAGTTTATTTGGTTTATCTCATGACCTTTATCGCATAACCTTTATCTCATGACAAAGGGATTTGCCATGGGATCTTTGGACGTATTTATCCACACAGTTCTGGTACGCGTATAATCATAAATCGCATCCATACCTGCTTCTCTACTCCCTCCGCTTTGTTTGAAACCACCAAACGGAGCCAAAGGAGAAATCGCACGATAGGTATTAATCCAGACGATACCTGAACGAATTTTTTTACTCACTCGATGCGCACGCGCTAGGTTTTCAGTAAATATTCCCGAACCTAAACCTAAGTCTGAATCATTCGCCATGGCGATTACTTCTTCTTCCGTCTCAAATCGAATAGCACTAATCACTGGGGCAAATAGTTCAGTCTTGACTGAGGCGATACTTTGATCGGGACAATCCAATAAGGTAGGTTCGAAGTATAAACCTGTGCTTAAATTTTCTGGGCGTTTACCACCAAAAACCAGTGTTGCTCCCTGCTCTACCGATTGTTTTACGATTCTTTCACAGCGCTCTACTTGAGTAGTTGTTGCCAACGGCCCAACTTGGGTCTTTTCATCTAACGGATCACCGACAGTTATTTGTGCGGCTCGTTGGGTGATGGCTTCAAGCATTTGGTCAAAGATTGAAGCATGAATAAATACGCGCGATCCAGCCACGCAACTTTGACCGGAAGCACCAAAATTTCCAGCAAGAATTCCATTGGTAGCACTTTCCAAATCTGCATCTTCGAATACAATTATCGGTGATTTCCCACCTAGCTCTAGCGACACATGAGCAAAGTTATTACTACTGTTACAGACGATATGCTTTGCAGTTTCTGGCCCGCCAGTAAATGCAATTCTTGCGATTTTCTTATGCGAAGTTAAGGCACGCCCACATGGTTCACCATAACCTGTGATGATATTGACTACACCCGGTGGAAAACCTGCCTCGTGGATTAATTCAGCAAACTTCAACAAGCTAGCCGGCGCCTGTTCTGAAGCTTTCACCACGATGGTATTTCCTGCCGCTAGTGCCGGTGCTATTTTAGTTGCCGAAAGAAACATCTGTGCATTCCAAGGCACAATCGCAGCTACAACTCCGATGGGTTCTCGAGTAGTAAACACATGCAGATCAGGTTTATCTATTGGAATGACTTCACCCTGAATCTTGTCTGCCAACCCTGCGTAATAATAGTAATAGTCAGCAACATACGCGGATTGCGCACGAGTTTCTGTGGCTAGTTTACCGCTATCTAAAGTTTCTAACTCTCCTAGAGTCTGGGCATTTTCGACAATTAAATCGCCCAGCTTGCGTAACAGTTTCCCACGTTGGGTAGCGTTCATTTCGGCCCATTCACCCTGTTGCAAAGCTCTATCTGCTGCTTCGATAGCACGATTTACTTCTTCTTCAGTTGCTGCAGGGAAGATTGCCCAAGGCTCTTCGGTTGCAGGATTGATACTTTCGAAGTGTTCAGTACCCGCTTCGAACTTACCATTTATGTAATGTGAAAATTGTTTCATTGTTTTTGTCTCGAACTGTGTCTCAAAAAATGTGTCTCTAAGATTTCTGATATTTTAAATTTATTAACTGTTTTCAGTTATTAAAAGCGGGCATTACTTCTTTGATAAATAATTCCAGCGATTTCCTTTTCTTCTCATAGCTCATACTACTATCCAGCCAAAAACTGTATTCATCATAGCCTAGTGACTCATAGTGTTTAAGTCGCTTAATCACTTCATCAGGCGTACCTACCACATTGTTCTTTCGCATATTGTCAGGGGAATACATCTCTACTTTAGTAAGCTCTTCTTCACTTAATTCTTTGATGAGACCTTGCTCTATGGGTCTTTCATTTTTAAACCATGCCCCAAAGTAATTATAAAAACGGCTCAAGTCTTTAGAACCTTGAGTAATCTCTTCTTCCGTCTCTGCAACGTAAGTGTGTCTCAAGACCATGATTTTAGGTCGAGGAATTTCTGGTGATTTTTTACAAGCATCATTAAATGTTTCCATTAATGACTCAACTTCTTCATCGCCAAACCATAATGGAGTCACCTGTACATTACAGTTGTTATTCACCGCAAACTCGTGAGAATTGGGATCTCGTGCAGCTACCCATAAAGGTGGATTTGGCCTCTGTAAAGGTTTTGGCGAACTGGTTGTTTTAGGAAATTGCCAATACTCACCATCATGTGTGTAATCGCCTTGCCACAATCCTTGAATTGCAGGGATTATTTCCCTTAGTTTTCCTCCTGCTCCCCATGCATCTATCCCTTCGCCTATCCGATCATACTCAAACGAGTATGCTCCCCGAGCTATGCCTATTTCTAAGCGACCTTCGGTGATGATATCTGTCATCGCCGCTTCACCAGCAAGTTTTATCGGATGCCAGAATGGAGCCACAACGGTAGCAGTTCCTAACCTTACATTTTTAGTCTGGTGCGATAGATCGACTAGATTAAGAAACGGATTTGGAGCAATTGTGAAATTCATTCCATGATGCTCACACGTCCAAATAGTACAAATGCCAGACTCATCTGCAAGCTTACAAAGGCTTATTAGTTCTTTATATAAATCTTCTTGGCTCTGCTCTCGATTGATTCTTTCCATATGGATAAATAGTGAAAACTTCATTGTTTACCTCCTTTAAAATCATCTTTAATCATTTTTACATCCCCATGATTCTCGTCTCCAACATAAATCCCAAAAGCATCTCGTGCTCTTTCTTTTATATAGCGTTGCAGCATGGTCCGGCTGGAGTGATCGGATAACTTATCAAAGGGAATCTCATCGAATGGAACAAATGAAACCTTATCGTTGCTATTACCACTGCTAAAGTTTTGTTTAGCTTCCGCCCGATAATAGATATGGATGATTCCATCATTTTGTGTCTCATATACTGCGAACAAATAGTTGTTTTGAGTTTCAATGCCCAACGCTGCAAGAAGCCCTTTCAAACTATCTGGATTACTATGATTTCCTAATACTGATGAACTAGGCAAAGAAACCTGATCACCTTCATGAATTAATAAAATATGTTCATCATGCTCAATGATTGCACCAACCTCAGTTTGCTTACTTGGATTTTCTAGTGCTTCCGTGACCTCCTCTCCTAAAGACACATTTAAATAATTACCTTGTAAGTAACCCAATGGAGGAAGCCCTGAATATTTAAACTCCTGCACTTTTCCCATTAAAATTATATGATCTCCACCATCAAGTACTTCATGAAGCGAGCAATCCAGCCAGGCTGAAGAACCAGTTATTAGTGGATTTCCCGTAGTACTCGTTATTGTGTCAATATTTTCAAATCGATCTCGTATAGGACTTGCAAAAGTAGAAGATACTTCCCTCTGCTTTTCTGAAAGAATATTGACAACAAAGCTTTGGCATTGCTTAAAGCCTTCACTGAGAAAAGAGGACTTTGCAA
>RCNF010001426.1_pt1 | contig 12591 bp, 9 predicted proteins | sample 2041311 | NCBI WGS metagenome assembly RCNF01 (sample SAMN09708228, study PRJNA481090) | Marine sediment metagenome, whole genome shotgun sequencing project. | biome: marine sediment; feature: ocean; material: sediment; isolation source: Sewage treatment plant 2 marine sediment (STP2) ... | reverse complement strand
ACGATTACCTTCACGTGGAATTCAAATCCAAAATGATGGGGTTTGTTGACGATGTGGAGTTCTTCTTCCCGGACAGTGCCGTTATCCATATGCGCTCCGCCTCTCGGGTGGGGTATTCTGATTTCGGTGCCAACCGAAAACGATTGGAAAAAATAAGGCAACGGTTTCAAATGCGAAGGTCGAAGGATGGCCAGACATGAAACGGGTATGGACAACGATTGAACCCTCCCCACGGGAAGCCGCGGGGAATCTTCACCGTAAGGATGAATGTCTATTTTCAGTTCGCTCGCTAACCCCGCCGCAAGCGGCGAGGAATGCGCTCGCTATCGCGGTTCAGGTGCTGTGGGTCGTGCTGGCGCTCATGAGCGCGGCTGTCGCCGGTGAAGTCTACACATGGACGGACGCGGACGGCAACATCCACATCACCGACCGGCCGCCCAAAGACAGCACGCAGGTCGATAGCGTAATCCGTTATTCAAAGCCGGCTGAGACGGCGACGACGCCCGACCCGGCGCCGCAATTCGATAGCACGGAGATGCAACAGCTGAACAAGCAGCTGAAGCGGCTCAAAGAACGCAAAACGCAGCTTGAAAAGACCATCGTGGAAAACCAGGCCAGCATTGCTGCAGCGCAGAAGGATGCCGCATATTACCGGAAACGAAGCGGATCCTATGCGCGCAGAAATGAGAAGTCCATCGAACGGCAGCTGGTGGTGCTGAACAATAATCTCACCACCTACCAAAACGATCTCCGCTATGTCGAAGAGGACATTGCGGAGGCCGAAAAACGTCTCGAAGCCATCGAGCTGAATAGGAAAAGGCCGGGTGGCGAACCAGAACCATCCACACCGGCAAACTGACCGTTGTGCAGAAACGGACCACCATCGCCGCGGACCATCAAGTAAAAAATGGTTGGCCAACAAAAAAGGAGACGGCGGTAAGACCATCTCCCTATATTGGTGCATCATTGAAGCTGCCGGCGCATCACATCAGGGCAGCCTCATTAATCATGGATTCTCGGAGGATGCCTTCCGCCGCCTTTTGGTTGTCAACGACGTAAGTCCCAGTCTGCAGGTCGTTCTGGATCTGTAAAACCAGAGATTCACGTACGTCCGGGACGGAGGCCATTGCCCGCTGGGCATCGGCAATGGAGCGCCCCCGGCCGCTCAGGGCCACCCGGTCCTGCTGGGGGGTGGAGGCTTCAGGCTTTTCGGACTTGACCGTATCCTTGTTTTTCCCCTGCACTTGCGCGCTCTGGTAAACGCTGAGTTTGGATTGAATATGACTGCCTTTAATTTCCATGTTCGCGACTCCTTGTTGTACGATTGTAAACACATTATCGGCCACTTTACCAAAAAACAATAGCTTTTTTACAAAACACGGCGCAACAAATTGAATTGTCGTACTATTCCAACCCGAAGGGTATTGACATGAATGATATTCCTCAACCCACACTTGCCAGAGATCTCCACGAAAACGAATTCATCCAGGCCGTCGGCGACGTGACGACAAGCGTCAGACCGGTACTGGACAAAACCCCCGAATACCGCCACCACAATATTGTAGAACGGATCGTGGAACCCGAACGCGTCATCACTTTTCGCGTACCCTGGATGGACGACATGGGCCAGGTCAAGGTCAACCGGGGGTTTCGGGTGGAGATGAACAGCGCCATCGGCCCTTACAAAGGCGGGCTGCGGTTTCACCCGTCGGTAAACCAGAGCATTTTAAAATTTTTGGCCTTCGAACATGTCTTTAAAAACGCCCTGACCACCCTGCCATTGGGCGGAGGCGCGGGTGGAGCGGACTTTGAACCCAAGGGTAAATCGGACGGTGAAGTGATGCGCTTCTGCCAGAGCTTTATGGCCGAGCTGTTCCGGCATATCGGCGCGGACACGGACATTCCCGAAGGGGATATCGGTGTGGGTTCACGCGAGATCGGCTATCTGTTCGGCATGTACCGCAAATTGAAAAATAAATTCACCGGCGTGATGACCGGCAAGGGAATGGGTTGGGGCGGCAGTCTGATCCGGCCTGAGGCGGCCGGGTTCGGTTGCGTCTATTTCGCCGCCCAGATGCTGGCCGCCCGCAATGACGCCCTCTCGGGAAAAACCTGCCTGGTTTCCGGTTCCGGCAATGTGGCCCAGGCCACCACCCGCAAATTGATCGAGATGGGGGCAAGGGTGGTCACCCTGTCCGATTCATCGGGTCATATCTACGATGAGGAGGGAATTGATGCGGAAAAACTGGTATTCGTCAGCCGGCTGAAAAACATCCGGCGGGGCAGACTCAGCGAATACGTCGATCAATATGCCCACGCCACCTACACACCGGCGGCCCCTGGCCATGGGTCGAATCCCCTGTGGCGGCATCGCGCCCAATGCGTTTTTCCCTGCGCCACCCAGAATGAAATCAGCAAACAGGACGCCTACCATCTGATCAACAACAACCTCAAACTGGTGTGCGAAGGTGCCAGTATGCCCTGCACCGCAGACGCCCGGGATATTTTCATGGACAAGGGAATCCTCTACGCACCCAGCAAAGCGGCCAATGCTGGAGGCGTGGCTGTCTCCGGCCTCGAATTGACCCAGAACAGCATCCGCCTGACCTGGCTGGGCGAAGAAGTGGACAGCCGACTGAAGATCATCATGAAGGGCATACACGACACCTGTCTGGCCGCCGCCGACGCATACGGCAGTCCCGGCAACTATCTCATGGGCGCCAACATTGCCGGTTTCGTCAAGGTGGCCGACACCATGCTGGACCAAGGGATCATTTAGCCGACAGTACCCCCTTTTTTTCATTCAGAATCATCAGTACCCGCTTTATTGTCAGCCCTTGAAGGCAGGGTTGCCGATGATTACAGTTGGGCTGTTCACCGGCTGTTATGATTTGGCTTACCAGGCTGTCTTGAAAACAGAAGCAACCGGCCCTGCGCCAACAAGCGGGGAGTGCCGGTCAGGTATTATTTACGAATAACCGTTTGATAAAGTGGAAGGAGAGATCCATGATCAGTGACAAAATGACCCAGGCTTTGAATGAACAGGTCAACCGGGAAATGTACTCGGCCTACCTTTATATGGCCATGTCGGCCCACTGCAACCAGGAGGGGCTCAAGGGGTTCGCCAACTGGTTTATGGTGCAATACCACGAAGAGATGCTGCATTCCATGAAGTTCTACGAGTATATCCAGCGGCAGGGTGCCCAGGTAAAGCTCGCCGCCATCAAGGAGCCGCCCGCTGCCTTCGAGTCACCGCTGGATATGTTCACCAAGACCCTGGCCCACGAACAGTACATTACCCAGTCCATCAACGATCTCATGGAGCTGGCCATTGCCGAAAAAGATCATGCGTCCCAGATTTTTCTGGAATGGTATGTAACCGAGCAGGTGGAGGAAGAGGAAAACGACAACGACATGATTGCCCAGCTCAAATTCATTAAAGACAACCCCCAGGGATTGATGATGCTGGACCGGGAACTGGCCGGCAGGGCAGCCAACGTGCCCACGGATTTTAGCAAGGGTATCGAATCGGCTATGGCCGCGTCCGGCGCGTAGTTCGGTCGCTGAAAAACCGTTTAGTCGGCCTGTTTGTAGATACGATGACGCATCGAGATTGTCTTTTAATTTAAAAATATTTGAAATACCGCCTTTTGAGATTGTCCTTTTCCTCCGAAGGCGGTATTTTTTGTCCCCATGAAAACGATGCTCAAACCCATGCTGCTGATCGCCGCCACCCTGACGGCCGCGGTGTGCATCGTTTTCTGGAGCGCCCTCTTCTGGATCAAATCCAACCATGGTCTTCAATGGGTGCAGTCCCGGGTCAACACGGTGATCCCGGGGAAGATCGCCATTGAATCCCACCGGCTGTCCCTTCTGCAACCGGGCCTTGATCTTTATGGGGTCGTGCTTCATGACCCCCAGGGGCTCGCCCTGGCCGGTTTAGCCCATCTTTCCGTGGAACTTGACTGGCGGGCCCTCTGGCGACGGGAAATCCGAATTAAACGGCTCCTGCTGCAGGGCCCATGGACAGACCTGGCCGTCGATGAGGCCGCAGGCATCAACCTGATGAACGCCCTGGTATCGCCTGCCCAGGATAGGGAAACGAAAGCGCCGACGCCCGAGGGCACCGGATTTCCGTTCAATATCGTTTGTGAATCGATTCAACTGACCGATGGCCGGTTCACGTTCACCCCATCCGATAATACCACGCACCTCGAAGCCACCGGGCTGGCCCTTTCCGCCAAAGGCGATCTGATGGCCCGATCGGCCAGCCTGGAACTGACGGTCGGCAGTTTACGGTTCAGCAGCACCGGCATAAACCCTGAACCGGCCCGCATCGTCTTGAAGGCCCATCTGAATGATGACCAACTGAGCGTACCTGAGCTTGATGTCACCACCGGCCAGACCCGGCTGCGGCTATCTGGTTCGGCGGACAGTCTGTACACGACACCCCTGATCGACAGCGTTCTCTCTGTCGACAGTCAACTACTTGAATTGAAATCAATTTTTAATCTTTCCGGAAACCATAGCGGTCCCGTAAACGCCAAGCTCACCCTGAAGGGGGCCGTGTCCAATCCGGATGCCAGGCTCGTCCTGACCGTTGACGACAGCCGGATTGCCGATCAGCCACTGGACCGTGGTGAACTGTCCATCAACATCAAGGATCGGCTGGTGACAATCGATTCGGCAGCACTGCGGTTGGCCGGCGGAACGGTCACGTTGAAGGGTACCGTTAACCTCCGTGAGGCCTTTCCCGCAGGCTTTCTCGCGCCTCCAAAGGATGCCGACGCCATCGCCTACGACCTCGACCTGGTGCAGGACATCCCCGACCTCAACCCGTGGCTGAAACCGTTTACCGACATCGGCGGCAAAATGACCGGCAGCGTCTCGGTCAGCGGAAGCGGCATTCAGCCATCGGAGATCTCCGCCCGGCTGAGGCTGACAGGCTCGGGACAGGGTCTGCTCGCCCCCGGCATGGCGCAACCGGTCGATGCCGACGTGAATCTGTCTGCCCGGATGGACCGCGGCACCATTTCCATATCCCGCCTCAACGCCGCAGCCGACGGCCTTGAACTGTCCGGGGAGGGTCGTTTACAGATAGGTGACGGGGCACTCGCCGGAAAACTGTCCTTGACGGCTGATGATCTCTCCCGGGCCCTGGCCGTCGTGGGGATACCGTCCGTCAACGGCGCCTGCAAGGCGGCACTGACCGTGGACGGCAAGTTGAACCGACCTCAATTCTCGGTGGACCTGTCATCCACAAATCTGAAAGTCGATGCCTATACATTAGGAGATCTGATCGTCCAAGCCAACATGGACCATGACGGCCGATTGAACCTGACCGCCCTGAACTTGCAGAACCGGGGCTCCCGGATCCAAGGCGATGGCCGCCTGCGGCTGCTGCCGGACAGCGGCGGCATCGACCCCGAATTCGTTAACGCCCTTAATCTCACGCTGGCATCCTTGTCCGCTGCCGATTTCATGGAATCCCCGCCGATTAAGGGCACCCTCGACGGTCAGCTGCGAGTAGGCGGCTCGCTTGGATCGCTGACGGGTGCGCTTTCCCTCAACGGGACGGCACTGGACACTGATGTTGTCCGTGTCGGCGAGGTCGATGCCCGCCTGCGATTGAATGCCGGCACCGTCTTTGTGGATCGACTTCAGCTGCGCAATCGGGATTCCACGGTCAACGCGGCGGGCAGCATCCGATTGCTGACCCCCGGCACCCTGCGCCTGATCGATGACCCGACCGTTGACTTTACCGCCGATTCAGACCACCTTGATCCGGGGGATTTTATCGATGCGGCAAGCGGCGATTTCACCTTCACCGGTGTGCTGAAGGGCAACATAGAAAAGCCAGTCGGCCAGCTCACCCTCAACGGCAGGCAGGCCAATCTTGCCGGTCAGCCGGTAGAAACCCTTTCACTCGACCTCCGCTTGGCGGACAGGCGCCTGTGGCTGGACCAGCTCATCGCCGCCGTTGCCCCCGGCGAACAGATCGAGGGTGGCGGATGGGTGGGACTGGACAAAACCATCGACCTGCATGTCAAAACGAACGGCATCTCCGTAGCCCGTATCCAGCGGCTGCATGACTTTTTCCCCGGAGAAGGCATGCTGCGCCTGGATGCCACCGGAAAGGGAAGCATGGCAAACCCGGACATCGACGGTCATTTGACCGTCTCCGACATGACCCTCAATGACGGAGCCATCGAGGATGTCAATCTCGCCTTCAGCCTCCACGACATGCAGGCCAAGGCCAAGGGCAACCTGAATTTTGCAATGGACGCCGCCTGCGACCTGAAAAAGGGAGATTTCGATGCCCATCTGACATTTGACCGCACCGAGATCGGCAGCTATCTCAAGGCTGCTGGAAAACCGGATTTTCACGGCACGTTGACCGGCCGGGTGCAGGCGTCCGGAAATATCCGTGATGCCGCCAACGCCTCGGCAGACGTAGATCTGAACGCATTTCATCTTATGTTTAAGGACATCTCGTTGATCCAATCCGACCGGATGGCAGCCAAACTGGCCGACCAGGAACTGAGCATCCCCGAATTCGAGGTGACCTTGCTGGATTCTGGCCGCCTTCGCCTGAAAGGTGATGCCCGGGTCGGCGGCCGACTGAATATGGAAATCGACGGCCGGATCCCCCTGACCGCAGCGAAAATTTTCAGCGATGAACTGGCCGGTGCCGCCGGCATCCTTAGCGTGAAGGGTAAAATTACCGGCGATACGGCCGACCCTCAAATCGATGCACGCATCGATCTGGAAAACATCGGTATGACGGTGCCCGGCCTGGTTCAAAAACTTCACGATTTGAACGGCTCCATTCACCTGACGCCCGACAGTATCCGCATCGACGCATTGAGCGGCTTTTTAGATACGGGATCCTTCGGGCTTAACGGTACGATCGCGCATGAAAAATTTACGCCGACGCAAGTCAATCTTTCCATCGATGCGAAATCCCTTCCGCTGGAAGTTCCAGACACCCTGGCCGTGCTGCTTAATGGCAATATTAAAATTACGGGCAGCGACCAGACCGCCGCTGCCAGGGGAACCATCGTTTTGCTGGAAGGAGTCTATTACAAAGATGTAAAAATCAACCTGCTGCAGATGGCGACCAGCCGCCAGCGGGCCGTCGCACCGGCAGCCGAGCCCGCTTCCATTCCCTACTTCGAGACGCTAACACTGAACATCGCCGTCGGCCATCGGCAGCCCTTTGTGGTCCAGAACAACCTGGCCCAGCTTGAGATCAGTCCGGATTTGAAAATCGGCGGGGACCTGGCGCGTCCCATTGTCAGCGGTCGGGCCCAGGTGAACACCGGAACCGTCACCTTTCAAAAAAAAACCTTCGAAGTAAAAAAGGGCATCATCGACTTTATCAATCCCTACAAGACGGAAGCCAAAATCGACATCGAAAGCGAGACGACCATCCGAACCTGGACGATCACGCTGGCCATCAAAGGCACCCCGGACAATCTGGATCTGAAGCTTTCATCGGTGCCGACGGAAACCGATGCGGACATCCTGTCGCTGATCCTGTTCGGCCGAACCGCCCAGGAACTGACCGCTGGTGAAGGGGGAGCCCAGCGCACCACCGCCCAGATCATGGCCGGAATGATTGCCGACACTTTTGGTGCCGACATTAAAAAAACCACGGGGGTCGATATTCTGCAGGTGGAAGCCAACGGCAGCAGCGATGGCCAGGATGCCGCCGGCGTCAAGGTGACCGTGGGCAAACATCTTTCCGATCGCATGACCGTCAAATACGCGGTGTCGTCCAAGGATGGTGAGATTATCCAACGCGCCATCACGGAGTACAAACTGCTCGAGAACATACTGGTCAGCGGGTTTCAGGACACCCAAGGCATATTCGGAAGCGAGTTGGTATTCCGGGTGGAATTCAGGTGAAGGTGCAGGTGAAGCGACAATACGGAAAAAAACAGATGCACCTGTGGGCTTTGATTCTCGGTATTCTCTTGGTTCCGTGCGCCCGGGGATTGGCTGCAGACACCATCACCGTGGGCAACGATGCCACTTTAAAAAATGAGCCAGAGACGGTAATCAGAGACATCCAGGTGGTCATCGATGGTCCACCGGACCAACGGGAGCGTCACGCCGCCATGGCCAAACGCCTCATCCGGTTGTACCCCATGGACCGCTTTGATGAAGCCGCGGTGCAGGCATCTATCAATGCACTCAAATTTAGTCGTCGCTTTTCAGCCATCCATGTTGACTCCAGCTCTGAGGCCGGCGGTGAAACGTTGACCTTCACCCTGACTCCCTATCGAACCATTGGGGACATCCGCATCCGGGGTAAATATCCACTTTTCGAGCGGGATATTTTAAACCAGATGACGCTCTACCCGGGTGACCCATACACCCCAGAGAACCTCTCCGCCCAGACCGAAGCCATCATCAAACGTTATCAGAGAGAGGGCTACGTGGAACCTAAGGCGTCGATAACAGACCAGCGGGACAGCGATAACGATAGCGCCGTCATCCTCGTGGACATCGACAAGGGGCCCCACTACGTGCTCGGCACGCTGATCTTCGAGGGCAACCGGGGTGTTTCATCAAATTCGCTCGCCTGGCGCATGACCGTCTGGAGAGGTGCGTTGTTTCCCGGCATTGGCCGGTTCAGTGAATACCGGCTCAAAAAGGACATGGATTCGCTGTTAAAATACTACCGTCGGAAAGGATTTGCAGATGCCCAACTTTCCTACCACATCGATGATCCCGGCAATTCACATCTGGTAGACGTGACCGTGAAGATTCAGGAAGGACCGCGCTACACAGTCGCCTTCGAGGGCAACCGGCGCTTCTGGGACCGGACCCTGAAAAAGGATGTGGTCATCTTCAGCGACGGAAACCGGAGCAATGTCGGCGTAAGAAAAAGCGTTCAAAATATGAAGCGGCGGTATCATGAGGATGGATATCTCGATACCCGAATAAAGACAGAAACGAATCTTGTGCCTGGCAAACCGGTAGAGACCCGCCAGCTGCGCTTCGTCATCCAGGAAGGCCCGCAAACCATTGTAGACAAAGTAACCATTGCCGGGAACCAAAATCTTTCTGAAACGGAAATCAGAAAACAGATTCTTACGCGTCCGCCCACGCTTTTCCACGATGGCGCCTTCGACCCTGAGACCCTGGAAACGGACACCTATGCCGTCGCCACCCTTTACATGAAACAAGGATTCCAGGAACGCACGGTGGATTCCGAGGTGACGTTCAATCAAGGCAAAACCGGCGCTGACATCTCGTTGAATGTCAAGGAAGGCCCCCGGACAACGGTCCGTTCCGTTGTCATCGACGGATTGACGGTGGTGCCGGAGGCAAGGGCCAGGAAAGTGCTGATCCACAAAATTGGCGACCCGTTTCGCTCCGCTGCTATGGAGGCGGAGAAGGAGGCCATCGCCAGCCTGGTCTCCGAGAAAGGCTACCCCCATGCCTCGGTGCGCGCCAATGTCACCTTCAGCGAGGACCGCACCCGGGCGGACATCGTTTACGAGGTCGACGCGGGGCCGCTGGTGACCCTAGCGGACATCTTCGTGTCCGGCAACCTGCGAACCGCTGATAAGGTGATCCGGCGAGAGCTGGAGGTCCAGCCCCAGACGCCCTTGTCATTGCGGTCGCTTTATGACGGCCAGCGCCGGTTGAGGGATCTGGAGATCTTCCACGGGGTAAACTATCGCATCTTCGGTTTGAAAGAAAAAAAGGAGACGGTCGACCTGTTCGTGGACGTCGAGGAAAACAAACCCTACTATACCCAGACCAGCGCCGGCTATGAGTCGGACAGCGGGTTTTTCGGCCGCGCCAAGGTGGGCGACCGCAACCTCTTCGGCCTGAACAAGGACCTGTGGGCCTCGGGCGAAATCAGCCAGACCGGCCACCGATTTGAAACCCGACTGAGCGAGCCTCGGTTTTTAAACACGCGCACGACCGCCAGCATCGGCGCTTTCAACGAGGAACTGACCGAGTTCAACCAGCCGTTCGGCACCCGAACCACCGGCGGATCGGTAGGCTTTAGCCGGAACTGGAAAAAGCATGTGACCACGGCGCTGAGTTTCACCCTGGAAAAACGGGATCAGTTCAGGGTCGACGATGACCTCGCCACCGAGGTGGAAGAAGAGACCCGGACCATATTTGTTACCACACCGTATATTCGCTATGACAGCCGGAATTCTTTCGTGCGTCCCACCAAAGGCCTGCTTGCATCGTTGGGCGTGGATTTCTCAAAGGGATTCCAAAACCAGTTGGATGATTTTGTGCGCTACCGGTTCGATACCCGCTACTTCAGGACACCATTTGAAGGCATCACGTTCGCCGGCCTGGCCAGATTCGGGCAAGTCCTATCGTATTCGGATAGCAAGCTGGTCTCCGACGACCAGCTTTTCTTCCTGGGCGGTATACAAAATGTCCGGGGCTTTCGGGAAAACCTGCTGCGCTTTGACAGCCAAGGAAACCCCGTAGGTGGGAAGACAGCCGCGGTCGGCAGCCTGGAGGTGCGCATCGATTTGGGATGGAACCTAGAATTGACCACCTTTTTTGATGTCGGCAGTGTCAAAGATGCCGAGGTGGATGAAGGCTCGGACCGTTTCCGCGCATCCTTGGGACTCGGCCTGCGATATATCACCCCCATCGGACCCATGGGCCTGCTCTACGGCCACAAACTGGACCGTGAGGAAGGCGAGTCGGCCGGCCGGTTCTACCTCTCCATCGGGTATAGTTTCTAGCCCACGTTTTAATGGCATGAGTCGAATGTCGTGCCGTTTTTATCTGCGCTGGCTTTTTTAACGTCAACGTGGACGTCTGCCGCTAATCGAAACAGGATCAAACCATTGCGGGCTGGATCAACCAAGGCCGTTGCTGACTGCTTGACGGGTTCAAGAATGGCTTGATGGGTGTGATTGGCTCCATTTGGATTGTATTATTTGTCAGTTATCAGTTAACTGTTTTATTTTACGTTGGTACCTTGCGGGCTAAATTTTTCATATTAATGATCATCGCACTCGACATGCCTGACATATCAAGCGTAAGTGTCTCCGCTCCGATTAAGGCGCCTCGATCTCTTAACCCAGCAAATTGAACACCATTTTCGGATATCTGAATAAACAGTCCCGGCGGATCGTCCTTTTCATAAGTGGCAAGGTCCAACAAAATGGAACAACTCGGACCTGCACTGGAAAAGATATCCTCGATCCTTGACAACATCACACCAGTGGCATCAAGCGCCTTGATTAAGAATAGCTCAAAAACATTTTGCCGTGAATATTCCCGCCCCCGCCCCCGCCCAGGATTTTGATCTCTCAGACTCAACAGCTTGGCGTCGGAATAGAATTTTATTCTCCTGGCCGGGATTCCGGTAATTGCTTGCACGTCCTTCGGGGAAAATACGTTTGTCATTTTTTGCCTCAAATGAATCAATTGACAGTTTTATGTTTTTAACATTTCATATCGCCTTTGTCGATCGTTTTATTTCGCACGGGTGAGATTTGTTGCAGGCGCATCCTTACTGTATCCACTTTTATTCGTTTGGGTGGGTACAAGGAAAAATGACCTTTTCGTCCATGGCCATAAACACTTGACAACACAGTGTTTACAAATGCCAGAAAGTATAACGAAAAATTATCGTTTTTGCGCTGCTGTCCACAGCCGCAAGCACCTCATGGACCTTTCGACATGAAAATTGCCCAACGATTCGCGAACCGATCAGCCAGGTAAGCTTTTACAATGGCGGTAACGAAATATCGATGACGATCGGTGTGGGGGTCGCCCAGTGCAACGGCGGCGAATACAGTGTGGAGGCCATCCTTGGTCGCGCCGATAGCGCAGGCTACCCGGCCAAGAAGGTGAATGTGGACCAAACAATGATTATCCTGTCCGCAGTGTTCGGCAAATCCATCTGAAAGGTTATAGAAAGGACTAAACATGACTGCAATCGCTGGAATTTCGGGAAGCCTGAGGGAACATTCATTCAATGCGGGTCTGCTGCGGGCCGCTGCAGAATCAGTACCCGACGGATGCTCGCTCTCCGTCAATTCGATTCGGGGCATCCCCTTGTATGATGGAGATGTGGAAGCGGGAGAAGGGGTCCCGCCGGTGGTGACCGACCTCAAGCAGAAAATCAAGGCCGCCGACGGTCTCTTGCTGGTCACCCCGGAGTACAACAACGGCATCCCAGGGGTTTTTAAAAATGCCATCGACTGGTTCACCCGGCCGCCTGAGGAGCGGGGGGTGTTTGCCGGCAAACCGGTGGGCCTGATCGGCGCCACACCGGGTAATTTCGGCACCGCCTTTTCCCAGTATGCCTGGCTGCCGGTGCTGCGGGTGCTGGGCACCCAGGTATGGTCCGGCCGGCTGCTGTGGGTCAGCGGCGCCATGGGCAAGTTCGACGATCAGGGAAATCTCACCGACGACGGGGTGAAAAACCAGCTGAAAAAATACATGGCCGGATTTACGGAATTTGTTCGTCGAATGAAGGCGTAAAATCCGAATTTCGAAACAATATGGATGAAGCGTAACGCAGATATTTATCCGCCTCAGGCGGATCGGACGGTTTACGATACCATCAAGTTATTCCCGGGT
>RCNF010001425.1_pt1 | contig 12593 bp, 8 predicted proteins | sample 2041311 | NCBI WGS metagenome assembly RCNF01 (sample SAMN09708228, study PRJNA481090) | Marine sediment metagenome, whole genome shotgun sequencing project. | biome: marine sediment; feature: ocean; material: sediment; isolation source: Sewage treatment plant 2 marine sediment (STP2) ... | reverse complement strand
ACCCCAGGCGATCCTCCATCGTCTTTTCGATGTAGGCACTGGCCACCATGTTGGCGAGCGTCGCAGCGCGTTCAGGGTCGTTGTCACGGACCTTGAGCAGCACCAGCCGGGTGTCTTTGATGGGGTCGAGGGACAGCTTACTTTGCAGGCGTTGCGCGGCGACCTCTTTCTCGACCGGTGTCCAGCCCGTGCCCGGCTCTTGGCCGAAAAACGTCGGATCGTCCGCCAGGCCCAGATGCTCGACCACGCGCTCGGCGACCCCACGACTCTGGATGATCAGGTTCTGCGTCTCGAAGAACTCGCGCGACATCAGGAAGTGCGACACCTGCCCGCTCACGTCCTCGACCGAGCTGCCAAGGGGCGAGACAGGATTGGGGTCGTATTCCAAGGTGACTGTCGCCTGATAGACCTTCGGAAGCCGAATGGTCCACAATGTCACGAGCGTCGTCACGGCCAGCGCGGTGAAGATGATCCACCAACGATAGCGCGCCACCGCTTCCGGCAGCCCCTTCGGAAGTAGCGACGCGCGAAGGGCTGGAGCGCCCCCAGGCTCAGTCTCGTTTGTTAGATGTCTCACGGTCCGCTTCATCAGCGTTTCCCATCGCCTTGCCGGCGTCAAGCGCGCCGGAACCAGGGCCAGGAAATTGGGGTTTTGCGAGCTGCTGAGCGGACGCGCAGGCCGCTCCTTTTCCGCCATCGGAGCGGCACAGGCGCCTGTAGGTGAGGAGCGCACGTTGCCGGTTGCCCATTGCATCTGCCACCCTCGCCATCGCGAGCAAGGCCTGCCTGGATTCCTCGGCCCGATGTGAGTTCTCATAGGCCTTCAGCGCTGGTGCATACCTGCGTTGGGATTCATAGAGCTTGCCCACAAACAGCTCGAGGTCGGCGAGGGACTTCGCCTTTCCGGCGGTTTGCCCACGCAGCCGGGAGAGAACGCGCTGAAGGCTCTCTTCGTCGCCGATCTTGACGTAGATGGCCGCGGCGGTGCGCAGCACGCTGGACGGAACATCGCTTGCGCTCAGGAGCGGGGCGATCGTCCGCGCGGCTGCCTGCGGATCGTTTCCCTGCATGTACGCTTCGGCTAGTATCCGCTGCCCGTTCGAATCGAGATCCGAGGAACGCCGAAGAAGGTCGACCGCTTCGAGTGGCTGCTGCTCTGCGAGCAGGCGCTTTGCTTGCCGGCTCCTCGGACCCGGCAGATTCGGGTCATGGGTTCGGGCCGCCGAGTCGATGCGCGCCGCCGCGGGAGACTGAAGCGGAAGGCAGAGCGCCGCTCTATCGAGGAACTTCGCTCCGTCGAGGCCTTGGGGCGCCGCCCGCAGTGCGATGGCCGGATCTTCGTTGGCGCGAAGCAGTGAGCAGACAGTCGTTCGTGCGCTTCCGGGGCGAAGGGCTTCCGCCTCGCGGATCTCGATCAGCGCCTGATCCAGCTCACCCAGGGAGAACAGCCATCGCGCCGCCAACAGATGCGGGGCGCTCCAGAGCGGCGCCAGCTCTTGCGCCCGGTTGATCCAGCGGGCCGCCGAAGCATCGCGTTCGCGCACGGCGACCTCAGCTCCGGTGAGCGCGAAGATCGGCTCGGATGGATGCAGCGACAGTCCTCTTTTCGTGAGATCGCGCGCTTTCACGTTGTCTCCCCGTTCGAGCGCGGCGCGACTCTGCATTTCGAGGGTGAAGACGTCGCCCCCAAGGAGAGACAGCGCCAGAGCAGCCGCTCCAACGCTCATGATAGAAATCACGGTACAGAGCTTTCGAAGCGGCTGCTGGCGCCGAACGGAAACCGAATCCGCCACCGCGCCTAAGGTTGCGGCCGCCACGACCGCCACGCCGACGAGCTCCAAGGAGAAATCGGCAAGCTGATGCGTGCCGATCGCGACCAACCCGGCGAGGCCGCCGAGGTGCGCGTGGCTTCGGCTCAATCGAAAGCCGCGGGCGATCGACCAGATGATGACCACCAGGAGCGCGAGTGTGATGGGTAGACCCCATTCGGACGCCCACTGTACCGGCAGGTTCTCGGGATAGAAGAATCGCTTCTCGGTGCCCTGCTCATCGACGAAGGCCGCGGAAAACGCGCCTCGGCCGACTCCTGCGATTGGATGGCTCGCGATGACTGGCAGGGCAGCCACCGCTCCGGCGAACTTCGGCGCGATGTTGTGCCGGTGGCTCAGCTCGCGTCCGAGGTCGCTGCCCTGGAGGCCGACAGCGAAGAGAATGATAGCCAGTGCACCAATGAAGAGGATCGGCACAGTGCGGCTTCGAAGGATCGACCCGTGGCGCCGGCTCAGCCGGGCGGCGTAGACCGCCATGAACACGGCCATACCAATCGTAAGGGCGAGTATGCCACCACGCGAGAAAGACAAGATGCCGGCAAGCGCACACACGCCTCCGCCGGCAGCCCAGCCGATGCGTTCCTCGATCGCTTTGGCGTCCATTGCGAGTCCGATCGCGATCGGCGAGCCCATCGCCATCATGCCGCCGAGGTGATTCTCGTTCATCAGGGGGGCGAGCAGGCGGCTGCTCGCATAGACCGGAGTGTACATCCCGAACACATCGGCCGCGCCCGCGAGCTTGTGCGCGAAAGCTACCAACGCCATCGCAATGGCGCTCGCGGCGACTCCCCTGAGCACGCGCCGGCGCTGGCGGGACGCGGTGAACACGCGTGCGGCGAGAAAGACGGCAACGATCGCGCACCCCTTCGCGACTTCGAGTCGCGTCGCGCCAGGGTCGAGTGACATCGGAATTAGAGAGCCTGGGGGCTCACCGAAGAGCGTCGCGTTGGATCGCCATGCGTCTACCGACTCCGGCACCAGAAAACCGACGAGGGTGCCAGGCATGGGAACCAGCTGAAGGCCGGTCCAAGCCAAAGCGATCACCATCATCCAGTCGAGCAAGGTGGCAGAGCGGCGTCGAACGCCGATGATCTCGACTCGACGACTCGCGAGAATTCCGGCCGTGCCGGCGAGAATGCAGATGATCGCCACCGCCCACGGAAACACGCCTCCGAGCAGCTGCGGCGCGACGATTAGCGTCACCGTAATCGGAACGAACGCGAACGGGAGCGCCGGGCCCGGGTCGCTAGACCCACGTCGGACACGGCCCGCTTCCCGGCTTTCAGGCCTCAATCCTGCGCTTTCCGAGCCCGACCCCACTCGAAGCGGATTGCCATTTATCGGGAAAATCGTCAACGGTTGTCTAGGATGTGCCCCAGCTGCTAACACCGATGTGCAAGCATGGGGTTGAAAAAGATGAGCGTGTGTCGAAGCCCTTCTTAGTCTCAGGTCGTTGCCGTGTGATCGCGGAAGTGGGGCAGTCGCACGACGGAAGCTTGGGCACTGCGCATGCGTTCTTGGATGCGATCGCGGACGCGGGCGCAGACGCGGTGAAGTTCCAAACGCACATCGCCGACGCCGAGAGCCGGCCCGATGAACCGTGGCGCGTGAAATTCAGCCGGCAAGACGCTTCGCGGTTCGACTACTGGAAGCGAATGGAGTTCACCGCCGAGCAGTGGCGCGGACTCAAGGCGCATGCTGACGAACGCGACCTTTTTTTCTTGAGCTCGCCGTTTTCTGAAGAGGCCGTCGATTTGCTGACCGACGTCGGCGTTGCCGCGTGGAAAATCGCGTCAGGGCAGATCACCGACCTGTGGATGCTCGAGCGCCTCGCCAAGACGCGTTGGCCGGTGCTGTTCTCGACGGGCATGAGCCCGATGTCGGAAATCGAGTCGGCAGTTGCTTGGGCCAAGGGAAAGGGGCTTGGCGCCGCCGCAATGCAGTGTACGTCTGCCTATCCAAGCAGCCTAGATGGTGTCGGCTTGAACGTCATGAGTGAGCTTCGCGAACGACTGGCCGTGCCGGTCGGTCTGTCGGACCACAGCGGGACGATCTATCCTTCGCTTGCGGCAGCGGCGCTGGGCGCGCAACTCCTCGAGGTGCACGTCACCTTCAGTCGACATTCGTTTGGGCCTGACGTGCCGGCCTCGGTGACGTTTGAGGAGCTCCAGACGCTCGTCGAAGGAGTTCGTGCGACCGAGACGATGCTTGCCAATCCCGTCGACAAGGACGCGGTTGCAACGGACATGGCCGAGATGCGCAGCCTTTTCATGAAGAGCATCGTGCCCCGACGAGACCTGGCGGCTGGCGCTATGCTTCGCGTCGAGGATCTCACGACCAAGAAGCCTGCGCGTGGAATGCCCGCTCAGCGCATGCATGAAGTCGTCGGTCGCAAGCTGAGCCGCTCGGTTCGTGCCGGCGATTTTCTACAAAAAGAAGACATCGAGGACTAGCGCGTGAGAAAAGTTTGCGTCGTCATCACTGCCCGACCTAGCTATAGTCGCATTCGCACTGCGCTCGAATCGCTACGTGCACGCGACGACATCGAGCTCCAAGTCCTGGCGGCGGCTTCTGCGTTACTCGACCGCTACGGTTCGGTCGTCGACGAGATCGAGCGCGACGGCTTCGAAGTGGCTAGCAAGGTGTACATGGTGCTCGAAGGCGAGCAGCCTCTCACGATGGCGAAGACGACCGGCATCGGTATGATCGAGTTGGCCACCGCCCTCGATAATCTCAAACCAGATTTCGTGGTCACGATCGCCGACCGCCATGAAACGCTAGCGACCGCGGTTGCTTCCGCGTACATGAACATCCCGCTCGTTCACATCCAGGGTGGAGAGATCACGGGTTCGATCGACGAGAAGGTCCGACATGCGATCACCAAGCTCGCGGACTATCACCTCGTATCGACCGAACAGGCGGCCGAGCGGGTCCTGAAGATGGGTGAGGAGCCAGGTACGGTCATCGTCACCGGCTGCCCCTCGATCGACATCGCTGCTGGCGTGCTTGCACGGCCGGAGCTCGACTTCGATCCGATGCGAAAGTACGGCGGCGTCGGCGCACAGCTCGATCTCTCGAGTGGCTATCTGGTCGTGCTCCAGCATTCGGTGACGACCGAGCACAACTTGGCTCGCGAGCAGGTTCAAGAAACCCTTCATGCCGTCGCCGACTGCGGGATGCCGACCCTCTGGTTTTGGCCCAACCCCGACGCCGGATCCGACGGGACTTCGCGTGGCATTCGCGCATTCCGCGAGGCCCATCGCTCGAGCAACCTTCATTTCTTCAAGAACATGTCACCCGCAGACTTTCTTCGTGTCGTGTATCAGTCCCGCTGTCTCGTCGGGAACTCGAGCGCGGGAATTCGCGAGTGTTCGTTTCTCGGCGTGCCTGTGGTCAACATCGGGAGCAGGCAGGCCGGACGCGACCGCGCCGCCAACGTGGTCGACGTCGACCACGATCGGACTGCAATCGCCGAAGCGATTCGCCGCCAAGCGGCGAGAGGTCGTCTCCCGAGCGATCCTCTCTACGGCGATGGGAGCGCCGGGCCCAGAATTGCCGCTGCCTTGGCTCGCATCGCGCCGCGCATCGAAAAGCGACTCAGCTACTAGTCGGTTCGTCGAAGGCCTGCGCCCGATGCGAGCGCGTCGGCGATGCGTTCGACGTTTTCAGCCTCGATCACGGCGGGAAACGTGTTCGGGTTTTTGAGAAACCCGGGGCGCGAGGTTGCCTGGATCGCCGCGACGAACTCGATCAGGCGTTCTTCGTCGTGCTCGTGCTCGAAGATCGCTTTCCGAAACACTCGATGCCATTCGTCTTTCGGGACGAGACCGGCCTGCTGGGTTAGCGAGCATTCGTTGTAGAACACGTTTCCGAAAGTCACGACTGGCTTGCCGAACAACAAGCCCTCCCAGCCCACCGTACCGGTGATGACCGCAACGGCCGCCGCGTCCCGAATCAATGTCCAGGTATCTTCGTCCGGCCCCAGGAGACGGACGCCGAAGGTTTCGCGCAGTCGCTTGTAGAACGCCAGCGGCCGGCGCCCTCGGTTGCTGACGTGCTCTTTGACGTAGAGCCGGCAGCCTACCGGCAGGCTCTTGCTGATGTCTTCGATCAGGGCCGCTTGGTCGAGGTAGAAGGGAGCCTGGACGAGTGTGGACGCTTCGGGCTGAAGATGTATGGGGTAGAGCACGTACTGCTCTCCGGCGACCGGACGGTCGAAGTAGTCCAGTGCTTTCGATGCTCGGTTGCGCGCGAGTCGTAGGGCACGTTGGCGAAGGGCGTTTGCCGGCGAGGTGAGCGTGGGGTTGTTGCGGTCGGTCCGAAAGCGTTGGCTGTACTGGGCCAGGCGTTCGATGTCCCCCAGGTTAGCAACCGGAAGGCGGTCCCGGGTCCGCATTCCGGTGGGGCGTTCGGGGCGTTCGCGGAAGCCATTGACGAAGGACGCGGCCCTTTCTCTCTCTTCAACGCTGAGGCCGCGCTCGCGAATCTCGGCGAGCTTGTCTTTGGTCAAATTCCATTCCTGCGGACCGGCGCTGTAGACCGAGAGCAAACCCTTCATCCGCGCGCTGCCGATGCGCCAAAACGGGACGCCCAAGCCCTTGGCGACCGCGTAATGAACGTAGCTCATCAGGCAACCGACATCCTCGCTGAACAGGAAGCTCGGCTCGAAGCGTTCGAACGCGTCTTCAACCACGCGAAAGGCCTGCTCCGTCAGCGCGAGCACCTGCTCGTAGCTACGCCCCTCGAGGAGGTGTCGCTCCGACCAGATCATCCGGTGAATACTGACGCCGTAGCGCTCTTCGCGCTTGCGGAGAAAGTCGAGGTCGGGGGCTGCGCCCTGGCTCGGTTCCAAAACGTCCCTCGTGAACACGACGAGTGGGTCGTAGTCGATGTCACCGTCGGCTAGGAACGACCCTTGATCGTGACCCCAAACCGTCCCCGCAAACGCATCGACTTGGTATCGGTCACGGAGCAGGCGGTGGACGGGGAGAAAGAGGCGCTCGTGGACCGAGAAGAACGTATAGACGCGGCTATTCAGGGACATGGCTTTCCTGCTGCGCGACTAGGGTTTCGGCTCGTGCCCAATCGTCCATGGTGTCGATGTTGCAGCTGCTCTCCGCCGGGGTCTCGTATCCAACGACGCGGTCGCCGTAGAGCGAGCCGTGCTTGGTAATCGTCGCCGTGCGCGTGACGTAAACCGCGCCGGAGCGGTGGAACGCGGGAGGCAATGCCTGACGACGGGGGATCGGCTCGGACTCGCCGGTGGACAGCTGCAATGAACCGTCGGGCCGCTCGAAGTACACCCAGTGCGGGTTGAAGTGCGCAGGCACGCGATGAACGGTAATCACGCAGTCGGCAGCTTGGGCTTTGAGAGACTCGATGCAGGCATCGATTTCTTCGGGACGTCGAAACGGAAACGTCGGCTGCAAGAGACAAAGTACATCGGGCACCCATCCGTCGGCGATGACCGCCTCTATCGCATGGGTGATGACCGGCAACATCGGGGTGTCGTCTTGGGCCAGCGACGCGGGCCGCAGAAAGGGAACTTCGGCGCCAAAGGCTTTCGCAACGGATGCGATCTCGGCGTCCTCTGTGCTCACCAGAGTTCGATCGACGCGCCGGGCACGCAGGGCGGCGTCGACTGTGTATCCGATGAGCGGCTTGCCCCCGAGGAGACGAACGTTCTTGCCTGGGACTCCCTTGGAGCCACCGCGCGCAGGAATCAGGCCTAGGACGCGCATGACACCGGCTCTGCGCTGGGGTTCGTCGCGATGTCGAGCACCTGCTCGTACTTCGGGTAGAGGGCTTCCATCGTGAAGTGGCGCTCATAAACGCCGCGCGACCCTCGAGCGAGCCTGAGACGAAGGGCTTCGTCGGCGGCGAACGCCTCCAAGAGCTCGGCGAAATGACTCGGGTCCTTCGCGGCGAGGCAATCGACCCCATGCGTGAACTCCTTAGAGCACTCGAAGGTTTTTTCGTATGCGATATTCACGACTCCGTACCCGGCGCTCACCGCGAATTTCACTCGGCCGCCGGTGTCGAAAGGGTAGGGCATCACCGACGCGTCGCCAGGCGAGAACAGCTCGCCGAGATCTTCCACGAAGCCGTGCACGACGAAGCGTTCTACCAACCAGAGCCAGGATGGATCGTCGGTGTCTGATGGTTCCTTTCCGAGCTGCTGCCAATCAAGATCGAGCTTGCGGCGCTCGACCTCGGGCCAAACCCGGGTCTGCAGCTCTCGGCGGGCGGCCTTCATCGCGGTGTTGGGGTTGCCGAAGAGAAAGAAACGGCCCTTCGAGAGCTTCGCGTAGTCGGGCGTGGGGATTGTCGGCCCGGTGACGGGTAGGTAGCTCGCCGAGATGCGGAGCCCTCGCAGGAATTCGGCCTCGGACTGAGACGCGCAGACCGTATGCGCCGAGCGGCGGCAGACGTCGAGCTCGATCTCGCGAAGGCGCTTGCTTGAAAGTGCTTGCGGCCTTCGGAGGCGCTTGCCTGGCTCGCTCTGGCTGCGTACCGACCGCAGCTTGAAGTGGAAGTCGTGATGGCTGTGCACAATCGGGACTTGGATGCCCTCGTCGGCCAGCAAGACCGAAAACACTTCTTCAGCCCAAATGAGGTCCGGATCCATTCCGATTTCGAACAGGGACAGCGAAACCGAGTCACGGAGGCCGCGAAGATCGGGGCAGGCCATCGCCAGGGACGACGGGTTGAACACGCGGCTCGCCAGCCAGCGAAGGGTGCCCGGTCGCATGTCCTTCGAGCGCAGCACGGTGACCGAGCTCGCGACGCGGTCCAACTCTGCAGTTCGCTCGTTTCTCGGATCGCAGACGACGACTCTCACCTCGTGGCCGAGCGCCCGCAGCGAGCAAAGGCTCTGCCAAAGACGCACGTCGCCGCCGCCCACGTGCCTGGGCGAGGGGTAGCGCTGAAAACAGAGCTGAACGATTCGCATGCCCACGCGGATTCTAGCGTAGCGCGGAGCGGCGGCGCGAGTAATCAATCAGTCCGGCATCGCCTTCGAGTTGCTGCGCGATCCACCATTCGAGCACCAGAAGCGCCCAGAGTAGCTGGGCGTGGTCGTGCGTCCCTCGAAGGTGCTCTTGGACGAGCATTTGTACCCGCTTTGGGTCGAACCAGCCTCTCTTCACAATCTTCTCTGCACTCAGGCGGTTTTCGAGCTCGTCGCGAAGATCGCTTCGAAGCCAGTGCGCGACGGGCGCCGTGAATCCCTGCTTCGGGCGCTCGACCAGCTCGGCCGGCAAGTACTCGCGAAGCAAACGACGAACGAGGTATTTCTTGTGGCGGCCGTGAATCCGCATCTCAAGCGGCAGCGTGAACGCGAGCTCGATCACGCGGCGATCGAGAAACGGCGACCGCGCCTCGAGACCGACAGCCATGCTCGCACGATCGACCTTGTGGAGCCAGGCATGGGGCAGGGTGTGGGTTGCGTCGTACAGCATACCTGCTTCGACGCTGCTCTGAAGCGGGTGTGCCCTCAGGAACTCGGCGACACGCTTCGGCGCTTCGTCCTCTTCACAGAGCAAACGATTCACCGCGTCGGCCGTGGCGCCTCGGTAGAAGCCAGCGAGCCCGAAGAAAAGTGCAGGGTCGCTGGCCGATGACCTTGCCATGATTCGCCGAGCGCCGGAATGAGGCACGAGCGCGGCGGACTTGGCTATCGCGGCGCGCAGGCCTTCGGGGACGGCCTTCATGTACGGCTCGATCGCGCGCTGAGCCAAATAGTACTTGTAGCCGCCAAACTCCTCGTCGGCGCCGTCGCCGGTGAGCGCGACGGTGACGTGCTCACGCGCCAGTTTGCTCACCGCGAGAGTCGGCAGGACGGAGTAGTCGGCCATGGGCTCATCGAAGTAGCGCACGAGGTCGGGAAGCTGCGCGAGAACGTCCGGGCCACGGAGCACGCGGACCGTGTTCTGTACGCCGAGATGCGACGCGATTCGGGCGGCGTGCTTGCTCTCGTCGAACTCGGCCTGTTCGAAGCCTATTGTGTAGGTTTGTACGGCGTCGGGCTCCGCTTCGGCCATCAGCGCGACCACGAGGCTCGAATCGAGCCCTCCAGACAGGAACGCTCCGAGCGGCACGTCGGCAACGAGCCGCGATCGTACGGCCTCTCGCATGGTGTCGCGAAACGCATGGAGATGATCTTCCTCGCTGCCTCGCCGCGTTGGGGTCCTTTCGACGAATGCGGTCAGATCGAAGTACCGATGGTTGCGGGGGTCGCGGCCTCGCTCGTGAATGTTGAAGCTTCCGGGCAGAAGGCTGTGCACATCCTTCAGCATCGCGCGCCCGTCCGGCGGGAAACCAAAACGCACGTAGTCCTTGACGACCGCATCGTCGATTTCGAGCTCGTTGCCGGCATAGCGGATGAGCGGCGCCAACGTAGAGGCGAAGAGGAGCCAGCGGTCAGGGCGGAACGCGTAGTAGAGAGGCTTTTGGCCGGCCGGATCACGGGCCAGAACCATACGTTGCTCGCGGCCGTCCCAGATCGCGATCGCAAACATGCCATTGAACCGGTCGAAGCAATCGACGCCCCACTGCTCGTAGGCCCGAAGCACCACCTCGCTGTCGGTCTCGCTGAAAAACCGATGGCCTTCCGTCTCGAGCTCGGCGCGGAGGTCGCGAAAGTTGTAAATCTCTCCATTGAAGACCGCCTGCACCCCGGAGTCGGGGCTGGCCATGGGCATCCGCCCGGCTTCCGAGAGGTCGAGGATCGAGAGCCTACGATGGCCGAGCGCGACCGAGCCCTCGAACCAGAGCCCTGCATCGTCCGGCCCACGATGGATCAGCGTGTCGCGCATTGCCACGATCGCTTCCGGGTTTACGGCCCGGCCGTCGAGGTGCCAGACTCCGACGATTCCACACATGCGACTAGCGATCCGCGAGGGTGAGAGGTGGCTTGTTTCGGACGCGTGACGCTTCGATGGCCGTGAGCACGCCGAGGCTCAACGCGACCGCCAACAAGATCCAAAACGGGCGCGCACGCATCCCTTGGTGGAAGAGGCTGTACGAGAGCGCGGGAATCATCAGGAGCGTGAGCCGTGCCCCGGCGCCGACGCTCAGCTGGCGGATAAAGATTAGAAATAGAATCGCGCCGACCACCCCATAGGAAAAAACGAGATTGGCTGCGCTGGAGTGGATCTCGAGCTTGTTGTGGTGAAAACGAAGGTGATAGCCCTCGCCCGCACCCGCGAAGAGATACTCCGGGTGCTCGTAGAGTCGGTCGATGCCGCGATCCGTCACGTAGTCCTCGGTGGTCGATTGCTGCACCAATTCGACGCGGTGCTCCCAGAGGTCGGTGTCGAGCGCTCGAAGGTCGAGGTAGAGCGCAAGCACGAGAATGGGCAGCGCGACGATCGTGACTAAAGTCGGCCGATGCGCGAATTGAATCGCCGCGAGCAGACCGATGCCGAGAAGACCCGCGCGAGAGTAGGTGCGAAGCTCGATGTATACGGCGCAGGCGAGAAGAGCGTACAGAACCAAGCGCGGCACCTCATATCGCGGCGCGAGCATCACCACGATGCTTGCGCACAGCAGAACGTGGTAGGCGAGCTGATTCGGATTCACGAAGAAGAGCTCCAGGCGTCCGCTTTCGGCACGATCGCCAAAGGGAATCGACAAGAGCGCCAACATCAAGAGAGTCGCGGCGAAACCGTAGAGTGTCCAGCGAAGCCAGTCGTCTCCTCGATCGCCCAGCATGACCAAGTACCCCAGAAAGACGGAAAAGTTGAACGCATAGAACGCGCTTGCCTTGAAGAAGTCCCATTCGCCGGTCACCGCGGCCCATACGAAGTTGCATCCAAACACATAGATGAGAAAGGTCACAAATGAAAACACGGGCAGCCTGATCGCAGCGGGCATTTGAAATGGCACGACGAGAATTGGCAGGCAGAGTACACCCAGCATCATGAAGTCGCCGGGCTGTGGGCGACCAGGCCCATAGAGGCTGAAGGAAAGCGACAAGATCACGAACCCCCAGATGACCTCGGGCCATCCACCCCGGAGATCGATCCACGACGTGAGGGAGGACAAGGTGCCGTTCGCCGTGCGCGTCATTCAGGAGGCCGCCTTCATGTCCGTAGCTCGAGTGACCACTTCGCGCGCGATTGCGTAAGCATCTCGGGCCTCGGGCGTGATGCGCTCCCATCGCCGTTCGATGAGAAGCTGCTCGGCGTTCAACCATCCAGCGACTTTGTAGGCGCCAATGCGAACGACGGTTTTGGCCATGGCGCTGCGGGAGCGCAAAGGGAAGCGCTCGCGGTACTGAGCGTAGCAACGAAGCCGATAGCGGTACCCCTCCAAGGTCTTGTCTAGGCTCGCCGCTTCGGCTTGGGAATACGCGTAGACCGGAATCGAGGAGACGGCGTATCGTTTGCCGAGCATGACCCGGATCAGAAAATCCGAGTCCTGCGAGCGGCGGAACGCCGGATTGAACGCCGCAAGCTGAGCGTCGGCCATACGCACCATCGATGGCGGAAAGCTCAAAGGCGGCGGACCTGGGTGTGCAAACAGACCGGTGGCAAAATCCTGTCCGACTCGTAGCCCGGTGCGCGTGAGGCCTACAGGCTCTCCGCTAGCGTCCGTGATGACGCAGGCACCGCTCAGGACGACGACCTCGGCGTGCTGCTCCATGAGGGCCACTTGCTGAGCGAGCTTCTCGGGAAAGAGCCAGTCGTCGGCATCGAGAAAGCTGAGTAGCGTGCCGCCTGCCAACTCCAGGCATCGCTGGCGTGCCGCGCCGCGACCTCG
>RCNF010001424.1_pt1 | contig 12596 bp, 12 predicted proteins | sample 2041311 | NCBI WGS metagenome assembly RCNF01 (sample SAMN09708228, study PRJNA481090) | Marine sediment metagenome, whole genome shotgun sequencing project. | biome: marine sediment; feature: ocean; material: sediment; isolation source: Sewage treatment plant 2 marine sediment (STP2) ... | reverse complement strand
CGTCGCGACTCGATATCCCTCGCGCTCGAACGCGAACGCGACGTTGTCACGGATGTTCTGCTCGTCCTCGACGATGGCAATGCGTTCGGCCATGCAACGAGCGTAGCCCACCGCAGCGCCGTTCGCAATCGAGGCATCCGCGCCGGAGAAACCGCAGATAACGCAGATGGACGCAGATATCGGAACCGCCAACCCGCACGGCAGCCGGGACGGCTGCCCCACAAACGCCACCGGACAACTCTTGTGGGGCACGCGTACCGCGTGCCCCTGTTGGTAGGCGCGCGTGCGGCGGCGGTGCCTGGCATCCGGCCCGTCCGACGGGCTGCGTGCCTGGCATCCGCTCGGGTAGGAAGTGCGGATACGACAAGCGTGCGGCGGAGGTGCCATTTTCAATATTGTTGGATACATGACTCTTCACGTCAGTGCGGCGATAGGGCCAACAATGTTGAAGGTGGCTCCTCTCGGGAAGCGAGCAGGGAAAGTCGGGCCGACCCGGGAATCGTTATTTCGCGATGACCCGGCTCTCAAGCCCCAAGCCACAAAAAAACGGCGCCGCGAGAGCGACGCCGGTGCAAGGCGGGAAGCTACCTTCCCGTTGGGAACTCTGTCAGAAAACCGTCTACTTGGCAGCGGGCTTCTTGGTTGCGGCCTTCTTCGGTGCGGCCTTCTTTGGTGCGGCTTTCTTGGCGGCCGGTTTCGGGGCCGAGGCCTCCTTGGTGCGCAGCTTGTCGACTGAGACGGTGAGCGCCTCGACCTTCTGGGTCAGGCTTTCAATCTCTTCCTTGGTGGGAACGCCGATACGGTGGATGACGGCCGTCATCTGATCGTCGACGGTGCGACCGAAGGTCTCCCAGTAGCTCTCGGCGACGGTTTTCATCCCGGCCACGGTGCCCTTGGCCTTTTCGACCTTAACCTTGCTCTTCTTTTCGACCTTGCCACCCTGTTCGACCAGGTTTGTGAAGAACTTTCCACCCTCCTGTTCGGCCATGGCAACGGCGCCGAGACCGGCCAGCCAGACCTTGTGAGCGGAATCTATGATGTCCTGCTGCAGCACTTTCGACTTCTTCTTAGCGATCATTTTCGAACCTCCTTGCCGGTTTTCATCCGGCGTTGGCGGCGCTCAGGCGCCGGTTTTTGACTCATGCCGCCATGCGGCATTCCTTACAGAAGTCAATATAACGCGCTGCGGCATAACTGTCAAGGGATTTTTGCCGCTTTGCGGCATAAATTTTTAAGTATCTTATTTTCAAGACTTAAATTGAAATTTGAAGCGGTCTCTTGATCTTCGATGACGCGAAGATGATCGACTCTCTATGCCGCGTAGCGGCAAGGCTCATTCACTCCCAGCCTTCTGGAAAGGTCGTGTCGACATCAATCGCCGACCGCACCAGCTCCTTGGCCGCCTTTGCATAGGGCAGCAGTGCAAACAGGCTGCCCTTGGCGAGCTTGAGCTTGCCCCCCATCAAACCGACGATGGGGTCGGTCTTGCCGGCGAGGACGCTTTTCCAAGCCACAGCCTCGGCGGTAATCAGATAGGGAGCGTTCTCGAGATCAGCCGCCTCGGCGGTCTTGGCTCCGCGGCAGTCGCCGTGCCACAGGTCCGCGATGACGACCCTGTCCTCCGAAATACCCATGGCCGGGTCAGCCGTCATGAGCATGGCGATGGCGCCCTCCCACTTCGTGGCGGCCTTCTTGTAGTCGGAATTGGCGTTGATGCTGTCGTTCCAAAGCGATGCCCAGTCTTCGGTGAAAATCTCTGCAGCCATATTGCCTCCGTCGTTCCTTGGTCTGAGGATAGCTGACGATTCGATTGGTCTCAAGCTCGGCCGGTGACGTGGTGGACCGCGTCATCTCTGAAGCGCCCGACATAGCGGCGGAAAGGCTCGGTGACGCTCCGCGGAACCGGAAGGTACATGAGGTGGCCTGGAGACTCCTGGGACGCACCGAACAGCCACGACGCCACCTGGTGGACGTTGACCCTGGCGATGTCGCGTCGACTGAATACGTTGGCGAGGTACAGCGGCGCAAGATCACGAGCTTCCGGTTCAGCGAGGCTGACCGTCCACGGCTGCGGCTTGAGGTCGAGGTCGAACCGTTTCATGACCTTTGGCGGCCGGTTGCGAACGGCGTAGAGAAAGAGGCGGTTGAAGGCGCTCGTCATCAAACGGGGATTGATACAGCGGATCGCCGGCACGTAGAAGAGGTGTTGTCGATCGGGCTGGTCCTCACCGATCTGGTCAAAGGTGCCATCGATGCCGTCTTTGAGTCGCATGAGGTCGGTCAACAATTCGCCCTCTCCCGTCCTCAGTCGGAGCGGGAAGCGCCAGAAAGGCACCAGATCCCAGCCCTCCTCCTCGGGGAGCGGGATGTGGCCGTATGCGACCTCCTGCTTGCGTCCCTCGATGACTTCGCAGACCCTGTGGCAGTTCCGGCAAAAATGGAGAACGGCATCAGGGTCGAAGGAAAATTCGTGGCCGCAGACCGGGCACTCCATCGCTACGAATCGAAGCCCGGCTCCGGACTCGCGCGCCTCGTCGGGCAGATCCGTCAATGCCTCGCTACTGATCTTCGGGGCCGGCCCGACGACAGAGCCCGCGGCACCGTCGAGCAGGACCGTTTCGTCGATTCCAGGGCCGCGGACTTCGGCAGTCCACCACGGCCGCCAGACGACCGCGGTGACCTCACGGGTGAAGCGGGAGCCAAGGCGAATGACCTGGATGTCTCGAATCAGGCGCTTGCGATCGAGGTCTCCAAACGCCCGCACGAGGTCATCGTCGAGGCCATCGATCGCCACGGTCTGGAGCTCTTTCGGCAGTGCTACGGCCGGCCGCAGGGCTCGCAGATAGCTGAGCTTTCCCATCGCCGGCACTTCGATTCCCGCCGCTGCCGATACCGAGGCTTCAATTGTTCCGACGTCGAACCGCAGGAACTTCTCCTGATCATTTGAGGATCGTCCAAAAGCGGCCTGGTACAGCGTGCCCATCCCGTGCCGGTACGGCGTGAGAAAGTGCAGGGTTCGCACCACGTGCAAATTTTCGGCGAGCTTGATGCGGAACGTGTCGGCTTTGCGCGACACCGCTGCCTCCGCTGCGTTGACGGCGGCGTCCACCTCGGGCCGGCTGACCAGGGCGCCGGTCGGACTGGCTTCGGTGGCGTTGCGTGCGAGCGGCGCCACCGACCGCGCATACAGCTTGAGGTAGTGCTGATAGCGGTAGTGGTCGAGGAGAGCCTCTCGGAGCACGTTGGCGTCGTAAACTCGTTCTGGGAGCGTGACGTAGAGGGTCTCTTCGTGGCCGGCGATCAGATGGTCGCTGCCGCAAAAAGAACAATGCGCCATGTGGTGGAGGACGGGCACCGCGACCGCGGCGCCGCACTCGGTGCAGCTCACCTCGACGCAGTAGTGGTTTTCGACGACGGTCTCCGCCTCCTCGACCCCGCCGGCCCGGCGTGTCTTCGGTTTGGGTGTGTCGTCATCGGCTGTGTGTTTGAACTCCTCGAGCTGCCGGAGCCGATCGGCGCGCGCCGCTTCGGCCCTCGTCAGCGGGCTCAACGGCGTCACAAAGAGGCCCCATACGCCGCCGACGACCACGCTCGGCAGGTACATCCAGATGTCCCCCGCGTTGGCGGTGAGGACCAAGCTGGCCTGTGCGAACAACACGCCGAGCGCGATTTCAAGGGTCGTCCGGCCGGCTGCGGCGAGGCCGGCGCCCGAACTGAGGGCGTTGAGGATGATCACGGTCCACGGCGACGGGTTGCGCGGGCGGACCAGGGCCGCAGCGGCGACGGCTGCAGCAGGGGGCAGGGCGAAGGCTGCCAAGGCCAACCCCGGCGTCACAGCAGATCTCCCGCTGTCAACTCACCGCGGGCCAGTGCCTTGACCAGGGGCACGACCAGCTGGGTATCGTCGATATTGAAGAGAGGGTCGGCCAATGCTCCCCGGAGGAGAGTGAAGAGGGCCTGAAATGCGACCGGTTCATCGCACTCCGACCTCAAGATCTCGCGGCAGACGTCGAGCTCCCTGCCGGATGGAATGCGTCCGGTGAGGATACGTTGTACGAGTCGACGTTGCTCGATCAGCGGTTGTCGTTGAGGTTCGGTCATGCCCATTCCATGATAGCCCGCCGTTTGCCGGTCGAGCGCGAGGAATTCAATTCGGGAGGGATTGTGACCATGTCAAGCCTACGCGGTCAACGGGTTCTTATTTCCGGCGCATCGAGCGGCATCGGGTTGGAAACGGCTCGCCGGCTGGTCCAGGAAGGGGCAGAGGTGTGCCTGGTGGCCCGAAACCCTGAACGGCTGCAGACGGCGGTCGCCGAAATCGGTGGTACCGCCTGGCAGGTGGCCGTCGACGTCGCGGACCCCGCCGCTGTTGCGGCTCTTGTGGCCGAGGTCGGTTCGCGATGGTCGGCAGTGGACGGGCTGGTCAACAACGCCGGTATCGCCCCCATGGCGGCGGTCGACGATACAACCACTGAAGTCTGGAACGAAACCTTCGATATCAATGTGCGTGGGCCCTTTTTGTTGTGCCGCGAACTGAGCGGGTTGCTGCATGCGGGCAACTCGCCCTCGGTCGTCAATGTCTCGTCGACCCTTGCGGAGAAGGCGATCCCCGGCATGGCGGCCTACAACGCCTCCAAGGCCGCTCTCAACCAGTTCACGCGGTCGCTGGCGTTGGAGTGGGCGCCCTCGGTCCGGGTCAACGCGGTCATGCCCGCAGTGGTGGACACTCCCATCCACGCCCTGCGTGGGATGAGCTCTGAACAGGTCAAGGAGATGGCCGGCTACCACCCCCTCGGCAGAGTCGGTCAACCGGAGGATGTCGCCTCGCTGATCGTTTTTCTGCTCTCCGGCGAGGCGTCCTGGATGACCGGCGCCGTTATCCCGATCGATGGAGGAGGGATGGCCACTTGAAATTCTCAATTTTTAATTTTTAATTTTCGCCTGTCGGCATCCGGCCAGCTCGGGAGCGGAGTCCGCAATTCAAAATTAAGAATTGAAAATTAAGAATTCGATCCGTCGGGTGGTGTGATCATGATGCTTCGAGAATCGTCCTTCTCGACCGAAATGCCGACTCTCCATACCCTTGCGTCGCCGGGGATCCACGGGGCGATGGTCTCTTTTGGCCATTCGATGGCGATGACCGCTCTCACATCCGACAAAATGTCCTCAATTCCGATCTCGCGCAGGTCGGAGACGCGCTCGCCGAGGCGATAGAGGTCCACGTGATGCAGGGTCGTGATGTCTCCTGAGTCGCAGTCGTAGCTCTGGATCAAAACGAAGGTCGGTGACGAAACGTCCGTCTGTTGTCCTCCGAGACCGGTGAGGATGCCTCTGACGAAGGTCGTCTTGCCGGCCGCAAGCTCGGCCTCGAGGAGCAGAACGTCTCCGCCGCAAAGCTCGGCGGCGAGGTGCCCTCCGAGGTTTTCGGTTTCTGCCGCCGATCGGCTTGTGGACCGGCGTGCAGTCGTCACGGCGTCTCGAGCTCGCGCCACGCCTGCGCCAGAAAGACGGGAAGCCGGGCTGCGGGTACGGCGGCGGGGAATACCTCGCCGCCGATTTCACCGGCACGGCCGTGCAACCAGCACCCTGCAATCGCAGCCCGGACGGGGTCGAGGCCCTGGGCCAGAAACGCGGCGATGGTGCCGGTGAGCACATCGCCGGAACCTCCGGTGGCCAGGGATGCGCTGCCCGTGGGGTTGATCCATGCCTCGCCTCCGGGCTCGGCGATCAGCGTGTGGTGTCCTTTGGCGACGACCACAGATCGCGTTCGCGATGCCGCCTCGCGGGCGGCGGCCAGTCGATCTGTCGTGACCTGCTCTGTGGTCCAGCCGAGGAGGCGAGCGAGTTCGCCGGGGTGCGGTGTCAGGACTGGGGACACATCGCGGCCGGCGAGGCGTTCCGGTCGGCCCGCGAGCATATTGATGGCGTCGGCGTCCAACAACAGTGGCCCGTGCCAGTTGTCGAGCAGCCACTCGAGCGTGGCCGCCGCACCGACACCGGTGCCCATTCCGGGCCCGGCGGCAATGGTCGTCATGCGTTCGAGGATCGCTTCGATGCCTTCGGGCCCGCTGATCTCTCCCTCGTCAGTGGCCTTCAGAGGGTGGGTCATGGCCTCGAGACAGCTGCCGTCCACCACCGACACGACCGGCTCGGGCACCGCCATGGTCACCAGGCCGGCGCCCGAGACCACTGCTGCATTCGCGGCCATCGCCACCGCGCCGGCCCGGCCCTGGGCTCCGGCGACCAGCAAGAGGTGACCAAACGTTCCCTTATGGGAGTCGGCAGGCCGGTGGGGCAAGAGCAATCCTATGTCCGCGGTTTCGGGCCACCACAGGTGGCAGTTTTCCTCGAGTGCGGCCGGAGGAATGCCGATGTCCACGACTGCGATATCGCCGCAGTGGAGGCAGGCCGGAGGCAGGACATGACACGGCTTGAGGGCTGCAAAGGTGACCGTGAGGTCAGCCTGAAGAGCGGTGCCGGCAACGGTCGATGTCGACCCATTGAGCCCGGTCGGCACATCGACGGCGACGACCGGAACACCTGAAGCAGTGACTCGCCGGACCACCTTCTCGAATCGCCCGCCTAGGGGCCGGTCCAGGCCGGTGCCGAGGAGAGCATCGATCACAACGTCGGGCGGATGGTTTTCCAGCGCGTCCTCGAGGGCGGACACATCGTCATCGTCGACGATATGCAGGGGAACCTGGAAGGCGACCGCCACTTGGTGGTTGACGCCGGCGTCCGGACTCAAGGCGTTGGGTTCACCAAAGAGCAGGACCGAAACCTCGTGCCCTCCATTCAACAGATGGCGGGCGGCGGCTAGCCCGTCACCGCCGTTGTTGCCCGGTCCGCACAAAATGAGGACGTGCCTGGCATCGGGGAAACTGTCTCGTAGGGCGTCCACCACGCCGGTTGCCGCGTTCTCCATGAGAACGAGGCCCGGCAGGCCGAGATCTTCGATAGTATGTCGGTCGGCCTCGCGCATCGCCTGATTGTCGAGTACGGGCAGCATCGCGACCTCCTCGAAGAGATTGTACCTCTGGGCGGACTGCCGCGTGTGCCGCGGATGAGTCGCCTGTGTCAGTCCTTCACCCACGGAGCGGTCTCGTGCCCCGGCAGTGTGGTGAACAATATAACGGGCTCGCTCCACTCAGCGATGAGTTGCTCGATATGGGCGACGATCTTGTCGCGGCGGACAAAGAGGGCCTTGATTTCCGCTGCGGTGAGATAGGGCGAAAGCTGCGCTTCGACGTCCTCCCGTTCGAGAGCCTTGAGGGCCTCGAACAGACTGCCCTCGCAATGGGTGATGGCCTCCGGGCTCAAGAGATCGGGTGAGGTCCCGAAACAGCGCGAACAATCGATGAACCACAGGCGCCAATTGCCATCGATCAGGGTGTTGCCGAGATTGCTGTCCCGGTTGGCCACCAGGTTGTCGAAGACGTGCATGATGTCCTTCTGCTGGTTGTACCGGCCCACGTTTGGAGGATCGTAGCCTTCGTCACGGCGTTTGGTGTCGCTAATGACCCCCTTGAGCCAGATCTGGACCGACCCCTTCTGGTTTTTGATTTCGCGTTGGATCACCGGCGGAACCCGATTCAATTGGAGAAGCCGGTCCAATCTGTACGCCGCGATGTCGTAGCCGAACCAGTCCCGCCAATGGAGATAGAATTTCTTGTTGTCTCGTACTTTGTTTTGTCGATCGTCGATGTCCTTGAAGACCGCGTTGACCCTGAGACCTTCGCCGGCCAACAACAGCTTTCGGGGGTCTGACACGCCGACCGGGATCTTGGTCATCGAAACCAGGGAGGCGTTGGCCAGATACTGTTCGATCGCTTCGTCGGTCTGAAACGGCAGCGGCTGTCCGTCGGCGTCACGAAAGAGATAGCCTTCGAAACGACTCTCTGAAGTCTGGGCGGATCCGGCGTCCGTCGTGTCGGGCGAGGATTGTCCGAAGGTGGGAGGGCACTGGAACAAGAGGGTTGCCAATGCGAGTGACGTGAGGATCACAGTGCGGTTGGAAATCGAAATCATTTCGGAATTCCTCCTGATCGGGGCGTCAAAGCATCACAGTTTCGCTACCGGGGACTCTGTGTGGGGCTCCGCTTCATTCTTCGCTGACGCCGGGGTATCTCACTCATCTGTTGGGTCGTTCGCCTTCAGATCGAACAATGCGTTGTGCTCGCCACGTTCCTCGATCAATTCGAGCACCAGGTCGACGAGCTTGTCGCGGCGGATCAGCAGCTCTTTGATCTCGGGCTTCGAAAGGAAGGGCTTGAGCCGCCGGCGTGCCTCGGCCGGGTCGAGGGATCGGAGCCTCTCAAACAGCCCCCGTTCGCACGACGTGACCAGATCTCGGCACAGGAGGTTATTGACCCTGCCGAACGCACGTGTGCTGTCGATGAACCAAACCCGCCAGTTGGAATCGATCAGGGTGTTCCCGGGATTGACGTCCCGTCTGGCAATCAGGTTGTTGAAGACTCGCATGATCTGCATCTGTTGGTTCCACACCCTGATGTCGGGAGGTTGGAGGCCCTCTTCCTGCCGTACTCTTTCGGTCATGGCGTCTTCGATCCAGATGATCATGGCGCCGGGCGTGCCCTTGAGACTGCGAGCCACGGTAGGTGGAACACGGTTGATGCCGAGCATCCGGTCGATCACATATGAAGCCAGTTCGTAGGTATAGGAATCCCGCCAGTCGAGGTAGAAGTGTCCGCGCCCGCAGGTGCGTTCCGTGAACCGGTGCCGTTTGACCTCGACATCCTTGAATGCGGCGTGGGCGGAGATGCCGTCTCGCGTGAGCACCACCCGCCGGGGCATGGTGATGCCTTCGGGAACGTAGGTGATTTCAGTCACTTCGGCGGTTCGTAGAAAGTCTTCGATTTCGGCATCACTCTGGAACGGTAGTGGCCGGCCGTGGATATCCAACCACTGATAGCCGCCGTACTGGTTCCGAGGAGTCTCGGGCTTCGCCGACGGTGGGGGGAGGGCGGCGCGGGCCAGCAGCGCAGATCCCGCCGCGAGCACGGTGATGATCACCCGGGTGAGTCGATTGACTGTCATCGTCCGTTGTTTTCGCATCCATTCTATACGGTTTCAACGTCAATGAGTTGCCTTGTGCCGATTTCCCGGTCCCGCGAGCAGGCAGACCATCGCGATCGCCAGTGCAGGGAACAGTGGTTCGATCCCAAAAGGGTAACCCGACGGGTCAGAGCACGCGATCCAGGCAACGGCGGTCGCCGCTGCGGAGAGCATCGCTGCGGTTGCCGCCCATCCGGCGGGCCGCCAGGCCTTCGGCAGGTTGACAGCGAGCACGGGCAGGAGCAGAGCTGCGGTGACGACCGACCCGACGTGGTGCCACACCTGGACGGCGGAGGAAAAGAGCATGGCGCCGGCCGCCGCAACGGTGGCTGATACAACCAGACCGATTCTGGTCCTCCGGCGCACCCTCTCCGGGTCGGTCTCGTGTGGTGCCAGGTCATGACCGATGGTGGTGGCGGCGATAAAGAGATAGGAGTCGAGAGTCGACATGATGGTCGCAAACAGCCCGACCATGAAGATGGCGGCCATCCACGGCGACAGGACAAGTGTGGCGAGTTTCGGAAAGGCTGCCATCGGGTCGTCGAGCCCGGGCAACAGCACTCGGGCCGCCAGTCCGCTGAAGACTGTGAGGAAGTCGAAGACGATCCACAAACCCACCGACACCAGGACCCCGGTTCGCGCGGTCCGGGGATCGCGGGCGGCAAACACCCGTTGATAGAAGGCGGGTTCGACGACGGTCTGCAGCGCGATCAGGTACCACACGACCACCGTCTGCCATCCCAGACCTCCGTCCCAGGCACGGTGGCTGTCAGGGAGTTGGGTCCACAAGCCCGCCAGACCACCGGTGTGGGCGAGTGCGGCCGGCAGCAGGATGAGAAAGCCTCCGTACATCAGGACGAGCTGCAGAATGTCTGTTCGCACCACTGCGCGAAAGCCGGAGAGTCCGACGTACACCGCGGAGAACACCGCAGCTGCGATGACGGCCGTTCCGAAACGCAATCCGGTCACCTGCGCGAGCAGTACGGCCAACATCAGGACGTATGCAACCGGTACGGTCGCGGCGTAGACTGCGGCGGCCCCCGCCAACGACGCCGGGCGTCCATAGGCGTCGGCGAGTAGGTCGGGGATCGTGATGGCGCCGCTGCGCCGCAGACGGGGTGCGAGCCACAGTGCGAACAGCACTGCGGCGAGGTAGTAGGGGACTCCGAAAACCAGCCAGGTAGAAATTCCGAAGCGCCAGGCGTATTCACCGATGCCGAGGATTCCCCCATACCAGGTCGTCACCAGCGTGGCGACGAACACCGGAAGCGTCAGGCGGCGTCCCGCCAGGAGATAGTCGATTCCCCCTCCGCCGCGGTGTCTGGCCGAAAGAAGCAGCAGTGCCGCCACATACGCCAGCACCAGGATGAGAACCCGGGTATTCATCCGGGGAAGTGTAGCTGTACCGCCGATTTCGATTTCGAAATATTGTCGTTTATTGTGCGGGCCGGATGGTCTCTCCCGAGGAAGGCCGGAGGGTTCTTGCGGTACACTTGGAGGGTACCCAGGGGGTTCTATGCATATCAACGACATCCTCAAAGTGGCTGTCGAGCGCAAGGCGTCGGACGTTCATCTCAAGGTCGGTGCTCACCCGGTGCTGCGCATCGATGGCCGGTTGCAGGTCTTGACCGAATTCAAGCGCATGATGCAGGAGGACACCATTGCCATGGCGTTCTCCATGATGTCGTCGCGGCAGAAAGAACGGTTCAAGCACCTGCTCGAGACCGATATCGCATACTCCGTGCCCGGCTTGGGCAGGTTTCGCTGCAATATCTTCCAGCAGCGCGGTTCGGTGGGTCTCGTTTTGCGGCTCATTCCCGCCCGGATCCAGACCTTCAAGGACTTGATGCTGCCAACGGTTCTGGAGAAAATTTGTGAGGAACAGCGGGGTCTGGTGCTGGTCACGGGGACCACCGGGTCGGGTAAGTCAACATCCTTGGCGTCCATGATCGACCACATCAACACCCGCCGTATCGAGCATGTGATGACCATCGAGGACCCGATCGAGTTTTTGCACCGCGACAAGAAGTCGATCATCAACCAGCGTGAGGTCGACGTCGATACCAAACAGTTTTCCACCGCCTTGCGGTCGGCCATGCGCCAGGACCCCGATGTGATTCTGGTCGGTGAGATGCGTGACTACGAGACGATTGAGACCGCCCTGCTGGCGGCTGAGACCGGTCACCTCGTGCTCTCGACCCTGCACACGGTTGACGCGACCGAGACAATCAACCGCGTGATTTCGGTCTTTCCGCCCCACCAGCAGAAACAGATCCGGATCCAGCTTGCGGCGGTTCTAAAGGCCATCGTTTCCATGCGCTTGTTGCCCCGCGCCGATGGGCTCGGGCGGGTGCCGGCGGTTGAAGTCCTGATTTCCACCTCCTACATCCGCGACTGCGTTGAAAACAAGGACAAGACCAAGCTGATCCGCGACGCGATCGTGCAGGGCACCAGCCAGTATGGGATGCAGACCTTCGACCAATCGCTCTATCAGCTGTACAAGAACGGTCTGATCACCCTCGAGGAAGCCCTTCGAAGGGCTACCAACCCGGACGAGTTCAAGCTCAAGATCCAGGGCATTCAATCGACCTCCGACATCTCCCGGGAGGAAATGGATGGGGTGCTCGATCTCGCCGCAGATTCAGATCCCGACCCGTTTTCAGAGGAATCTCCGTTTGAGTTCGGCGGCAGCTGAGGCGAGCCCCTGAGAGTGATCGATGCCGACTGCGAAATCGGTCTATCAGACCGCTCTCGACCTGTTGTCGCGGCGCGACCACTTCCGGCGCGAGCTCGAGGACAAGCTCCGCCGGCGAGACCTGCCGGATGACGAAATAGCAGCTGCCATCGAGCGCTGCGAGGACCTGGGTTTGATCGATGACGAACGGGTCGCAAAGCGCTTTGTCGAGGTGCGTGCGGGTTCTCGCGGCTGGGGCCCGCGGCGGCTTGCCGGGGAGCTTCAACAAAGGGGTGTGAGCCACGAAAATGCTGAGAGATTTGCAGCCCTGAAACCGGAGCTCGCCGAGGACGCGTTGCGCACTGCGTTGCGCAAGCTCGAGATCCGGGCCCCGTTGATGTGGTGGCGGCATAGTCAGCGACAGGCACGGATGGTAAGCTCCCTCATCACACGCGGTTTCGAAGCCGAGGTCGCAATCGCCGCCGTCAATGCACTGGCGGCTTTCCGGGAGAACCACAACGATGCGCTCGATGACCAGTAAGGAAATTCGACAGACCTTTCTCGACTATTTTGCGTCCAAGGGACACCAGGTTGTGCCTTCGAGTTCGCTGTTGCCGGGCGGCGACAGCACCCTGCTCTTCACCAACGCCGGGATGAACCAGTTCAAGGACGTTTTTGCGGGCCGTGAAAAACGCAAGGAGCCGCGTGCCTCCTCGACCCAGAAATGCGTCCGCGCCGGCGGCAAGCACAACGATCTCGAGAACGTCGGCTACACGGCCCGCCACCACACATTTTTTGAGATGCTGGGCAATTTTTCGTTTGGCGATTACTTCAAGAAGGAAGCCAT
>RCNF010001483.1_pt1 | contig 12598 bp, 9 predicted proteins | sample 2041311 | NCBI WGS metagenome assembly RCNF01 (sample SAMN09708228, study PRJNA481090) | Marine sediment metagenome, whole genome shotgun sequencing project. | biome: marine sediment; feature: ocean; material: sediment; isolation source: Sewage treatment plant 2 marine sediment (STP2) ... | reverse complement strand
TCGGTCCCCAGATGGCTCCTCGACGGCGCCGATCTCGGGTTCCAGGAGTTCTCGCGCAAGCCGTTCGGCGGGGCCTTCGGGGCGATTGGACTGGACGCTGCGTTCGGCTTTGGTCAACAAGACTTCTTTGCGGAGGTCTCGCGCAGCTTCGATTCGCAGCGCGAAGGCGGAGGCGGATACGCAGCGCTCGTTCGAGGCGTGACCACACTGCCCAAGGGGGAGATAGAAGTGTCATTGCGCTTCTACGGCTCGCGGTACGCAAATCCCTACGCACGCCCGCTATCGGCGCCCGATGAGCTCGACGGACTGCGCGCAAGAGATGAAGCAGGCGCTCGTTTCCGGGCCACGGTCCAGCTGGGTCGTCGGCTCATCCTCCGATCGCTGCTGGACGGATGGCGCGTGCTCTCGACAGGGACGCTCAACGCGCTGCTATTCACGCGCACCGACTGGCGCATCTCCTCGAGGTGGACCTGGGCGACGTGGGGCGAGTACCGAAACGGGGCCGCGCAAAGGTTCGTCGTAGCGACTCAGCTTGCCTACGAGCCAGTCCGACCGGTCAGCGTCTCGGGCCAAGCTCGGTACCGCTGGGGTGGCCCGTTCGGGAGCGACCGGCTTCAGCAGGACTTGAGCGCGATCCTCAACATCACCGCCCGGCCCGTCGACAGGGTGCGCATCCGGTGCCGCTTGCGCTACGCCTTCGACGACGTTTGGGACAACCATCGCCTACCCCAGTCGCTCTGGTCCTATCTAGATCTCGCGCTCACCTTACGCGATCGCGATGTATTGCGGTTACGCTACGACTTCCGCGTGTTTCTGGACGAGCGCGAATCGACGCTCTCGCGCGTGCCCAAGCCGGAGCATTGGCTCTGGGTCGAATACGTCTTTCGTTTCTAGCTCAATGTTCGATACCGAGCCGAAGGATGGCGTCCGTGCGGGCAACTTGGATCTGAACACGCTGGGACTGTGCATCGCGGAGCGCACCGCGCGCATCCGCGACCGCCTCGACATCACTTGCACCCAGCTCGAAGCTGGTCCGCGCTTGTTGCACGCGCATCTGTGAAACTGAAACCAAGCGATTGGCAAGCGCGAGCTGGCCCTCGGCGTGCTCTCGATCGAGCAGTGCCCGCTGCCGCGCTTCCTCGCGGCCCAGCCGAGCTTCGTGGGCGCGCGCGCCGAGCTCGCTAGCTTGCGCGTCCGCGGCGCGCGCCAGGGCGACCGCCCGTCCCCCATCCCAGAGTGGAACCGCAAGATTGAGGCCCAAGCGGTACATCGGGAACGCGCGCTCGTTGACGCCGGCGAGGCCGGTTTGGCCCACTACCGCGAGCACTGGCAGTCGACCCTTGCGATGCATTCGTGCTTCTTGATGGGCGGCATCGCGCTGCCGCTCGAACGCTTCCACCTCCCGACCTGAATCCACGTTGGGCACGTGGAAGTCGATCCCCAAGAGTGAAGTGTCCGGCTCTGCGTCCTGGGAGAGCTCACTACCGACCGCAGATTCCAAGAGCCGCTTGGCGGTGACGGCTCTCGCCTGCGCATCCGCAGCGACGAGCTCGCCCTGGAGCTCCTCATAGCGCGCGCTGTCGAGCTCGGACCGCGCGCGCTCACCGTCGGCGACCCGTTGCTCGATGCGCTGCCGCTGAGCCTTGGCATCCTCGGCCGACACCAACGCGAGCTTGTTGGTCAAGTGGGTTTCCATCCAATCGAGATAGGCCGTGCGCACCATGCTGAGCACAGTTTCGCGAGATGCGCTGGACCTTGCCTCCGCTGCGGCCCGAAATGCTTCCGCGGCCTTGATCGCTGCGCGGGTCTGTCCGTCATAGAGAGGTGCGCGCATGTCGATCGTCCCCTCGTAGCGGATGTTGGGGCGAAACGCGGTGCTCTCCGTGACGGTCGGAGATGCCCGAACGTTGACCTCTCGCCCGTCGACAGTTCGGATGCGCTCGATGTCGGAACCCGGAGCTACCACGCCCGAGATGTTTATCCAAAACGTCGGCATCTTTGCTGCGCGAGCTACGTCGACCTCCGCACCCGCCTGCGCAGTGTTCGCTTCCACCACCTCCCAGTGCGCCTGGTTCTGCAGCGAGAGCGTTTCGAGCTTCTGCAGCGTGACGACTTCAGCCGATGCGCCAACCGGCGCAAACATCGCGGCGAGCGCGACCACCGCGATCGCTCCTCGACCCTTCCAATTGCAGACCATGTTCATGTTCCACCTCATTCACGGCGCAGCGCTTCGATTGGCTCGAGCTGCGCCGCACGTCGGGCCGGGAGATACCCGAAGGCCACGCCGACACTGGTTCCGAAAAGAGCCGCACCCGCCATCGTCAACAGCGACAGATTGCCCGACCAGGCCATCGCTCGCGCGACCAGTGCCGACGCAAGCCAACCGAGCGCCACCCCCGCCAGCGAACCAGTAAATGACAAGACCACGGCTTCCGCGAGGAACTGCATCAAAATCTGCCTCGGCGAAGCTCCAATCGCCGATCGAATGCCGATTTCCTGGGTACGTTCGGCAACCGAAACCAGTTGAATGTTCATGACGCCGATTCCTCCGACGAGTAGCGACACAGCCGCGATTCCGACCAGCAAACCCGTCAAGATGTTGGATACGAAGCGTGCGAGCTGCGCGGCTTGTGCAGGGCTTGCCATCCGGAAGTCGTCTTCCTCGATCTCGGCCAGCCGGTGCGAGCGGCGCATGATCGGAACGGCCTCCACCATCGCCGTCTCGAGGAGGCTCAGGTCCCGAACCTGAACCATGAGCTCGTGGTAGCCAATCGGCGTCCCTAGAAACGCCGCGTAGGTGCTCGCAGGGATCAAGACGATCTCGTCCATGTCTTCGCCAGTCGTCTGCTGGCCTTTGGAAATCAACAGGCCGATGATTCGGCAGGGCAGATTGGCGCCGATGGTGATCGTCTGACCCACAGGGTCCAATCGGCCGAAGAGCTCGCGGGCAACCGTGGTGCCGATGACGGCGACCTTGGCGCGTTGCCGGACGTCGGTTTCGTCGAACATGCCCCCCATCAACATGGGCCATTCGCGAATGCGGACGAAATCCGGCAACGTCCCGGTCACCTTGGTTGGAAAGGTTCGATCGACGGACTTGATGATTTGAACTTCGGTGATTCGAGGGACGACTCGCTCGATGGTCATCGAGTCACGTAGGAGCGCATCGACGTCGGCATCGGTCAGCGGCCTCGCGGTTCCTCCGAAATCGCGGCGGTTCATGTTCGTCCAGATGTAGACGACACGCGTCCCCAGGAGCTCGAACTGTTGCATTACCGAGCTGCGCGCGCCGGTTCCGAAGCTCACCATGGCGAGGAACGCGCCTACACCGATGGCGAGTCCTAACATCGTGAGCACCGTCCGGCCCGGATTCCGAATGGCTGTTCGAACTGCGCGTCCAACGACCTCGCTACGCGTGCGCGGCATGTCTGCCTCCTCCGGAAACGATCTTTCCGTCGCGCAGGAAGACCTTGCGGTGACAAAACTCTGCGACTTCGGGATCGTGCGTTACGATGATCAACGTGAGCGCACGCGATTCGTGAATCTCGAGAAGAAGCTCCATGACCTCGTTACCAGTCTTCGTGTCCAGCGCGCCGGTTGGTTCATCGGCCAAGAGAATTCGAGGCTGACCGGAGACGGCACGTGCGATCGCCACACGTTGCTTCTCGCCACCCGAGAGTTGGGCGGGCCTGTGGTTCAGTCGGTGGCCCAAACCAACACGCTCGATCAGCTCGACGGCGCGCGCCTCCCGCTCGTGCCGATCCATGCCCGCGTAGTACAGCGGTAGCGTCACGTTCTCGAGAACCGTGTGATCTGAAATCAGGTGGAAGGACTGAAAGACGAATCCAATGTAGTGAAGCCTCACCCAGGCGCGTTCGCGCGAGCTCAGAGTGGAAACGTCTTTGCCGCCGAGCGAATATGAGCCATCCGACGGCCCATCGAGGCAACCCAGTATGTTCATCAGGGTTGACTTCCCCGATCCGGATGGCCCCATGAGCGCGACGATGTCTCCGGAATCGACGGTGAGGCTAACCCCGTCGAGCACGGGCGCCGACATGTTCGGAAACACTTTGCGAATGCCTTGGGCCTCGACGATCGAGAAGCCGCTCATCGATGTCCTCGAAGCGACAGGGAGGGGGCCGCCGTGCTTTCGTCACCTTCGAGTGCCAGCCCGATCGCGATCGGGTCGTTGATCTGAAGGCTGTTCGGGTCGATCGGCCGGACTTCGGTGAGCGCGCCGTCGGACAAACCGGCCTCGACCGGAATTTCCTCCAATTCCGAGCCGCGGATGCGCCAGACGCGACTCCGTGGCGGCGATTCGGGCGCGCCTTCGGGAGTGTATCGAAGCGTCGCCTCGCGCACCGTGAGCACGTCATTGACTTCGTCAACCTTGATTCGGAGCTGCGCGGTCATCCCCGGTAGCAGGGCGTGGTCCGAATTGTTCGCTGCAAGCTTCACCATGTAGAAGATCGCGCCATGCTCGGTCTTCGGGTCCGGGCTGATGTGCTTTACGGTGGCTTCGAAGACTCGGCCCGGATAAGTCGGCACCTCGAACTTGGCACTGAGCCCAACCGCCATTTCCCCGATGTCAGCCTCGCCGATGGGGGCCTGGACGTTCATTTGGTCGAGTAGCGCGCCGATGCGGAACAAGCGGGTCTTGGGCCCAACGACCATACCGGTGTGAGGCGGCACTTCGAGAACGAGACCGGCCCGCGGGGCAAGGATCTCGGTCTGGTCTCGTTCGCGCCCCCGGAAAGAAGCCCGCTCAACCGCTGCAGAACGCTCTGCGCGCGCCGCCTGAAGCGCCGCGCGGGCTTTGCTCATGTCCGAACGCGCCGCTTCGAGGTCGCTAGCACTCGCCAGGCCCTTCTCTGCGAGACGCTTTGTGCGCTCGAGTGATCGGCTTGCACGTTGCACCGACGCCTCTGCCTCGGAAACACGTGCGCGCGCGACCTGCGATTCCGCTTGCGCGACGAGATAGGCAAGCTCCGCGGACACCTTGTCGAGGCGAGCAAGGAGCTGTCCTTTCTCGACCTCGTCTCCCGGCCGGACGGCGACCTCGATGAGCTGCCCTTCGATTGGCGCCGGGACCTCGATTTGGTCGGTGAGGTCTACGCTCGCGGTGACTCGGATCTCCTTCACAATCGAGGCACGGGAAACCGGCACGGCTCTGTAGGGGCTCGTCTCAGGACCCCGCGTCAACAAGTAGACCGCGATCGCTGCGAATACGATGGCGACGACCGCAATGAGCGCGATCATCCGACCGCGAGACGAATCCATTCGCGGGATCTCCAGCTTCTCGTTCACCGACGCCTGCGACTCTTGCATTCCTGCGCTACAAGTAGGCCTCCTCGCGCGATCGCGCCAGCACTCCCTGACATTGGTAAGAGCAGGCGCTAGTCTCCGCGTCGTGGGAGGTCTCGCACAGAAGCTGGAAGTTGCGCGGGTGCTCTATCGCGCGGGCGTGCTGAAACCGCTTGGCCCGGGAAAAACCATTCGCATCATGAGGGCCGCGAAGGGTTGGGGTCGTTCGCCCGCCATGGGATTCATCGCACTCGCCATTCGTCAGCCGGATACTCCAGCGGTCATCGACGACGACGGATCGGCCACGTTCGACGAGGTGAATCGACGCTCGAACGCCCTCGCTCGTGGGCTTCAGGAAGCTGGCATCTGCGCCGGCGACGTCGTCGGGATCCTGTGCCGCAATCATCAAGGCTTCGTCGAAACCATCCTGGCCTGCTGCAAGGTTGGCGCGAATGCCGTCTTGCTCAACACGATGTTCGCCGCGCCGCAACTCACCGAAGTCGGCCAGCGCGAAAACGTCAGTGCCCTTCTCTACGACGAAGAATTCGCAAACCTGCTCGAAGGCTTTCGAGGCATGCGGCGCTTCATCGTCTACGGATCCGGCAACGACCCGAACATCGATGACCTCATCCCGAGCCATGCAGACCATGATCTCGAGCCTCCGAGCATCGAGTCGCGGTTCACGATGCTCACCTCGGGCACGACCGGAACGCCCAAGGGAGCGAAACGCGGCTCTCCAAAAGGGATGCTACCAATCGCCTCGCTGCTTTCAGCACTTCCACTTCGGACCGGAGAGCGCACCATGGTCGCGGCCCCGCTCTTCCATTCCTGGGGCCTAGGGCAGTTTCAGTTGGGTCTGGTCCTGGGTACGACCTACGTGATGACCCGGCAATTCGACCCGGAGGCGACCTTGCGCATGATCGCCGAGCACCAATGCACCTCCCTCGCGATCGTCCCGGTCATGATGCAGCGCATGCTCTCGCTGCCCGATGAAGTGAAGCGCAAGTACGACGTCAGCTCACTCCGCGTCACGGCAGCAAGCGGCTCGGCGCTGCCCGGTCACCTCGCAACCGAGTGGATGGATACCTTCGGAGACAACCTCTACAATTTCTACGGCTCGACCGAAGTCGCCATGGCCTCGGTCGCCTCGCCGGAAGACATGCGTGCCGCGCCGGGGACAGCGGGCAAGATTCCAATGGGCACGGTCGTCAAAATCCTCGACGAGCGGGGCGAGCCGCTGCCCACCGGCCAAACCGGTCGGATCTTCGTCGCCAACGCCATGTCTTTCGAGGGCTATACCAGCGGGGAAGACAAAGAGCGGCTGGGTTCACTGGTTAGTAGCGGTGATGTCGGCCACTTCGACGGAGACGGGCGACTCTTCGTCGATGGCCGTGACGACGACATGATCATATCCGGCGGCGAAAATCTATTCCCCCGCGAAGTCGAAGACCTGATCGCAGGACATGACGACGTCGAGGAAGCGGCGGTGATCGGCGTGAGCGACCCGGACTGGGGTCAACGGCTCAGAGCGTTCGTGGTCCTCAAGCCTGACGCCAGGCTCGACGTGAGCGCCGTAAAGGCGTACGTGAAGGAGCGCCTCGCCAGCTACAAAGTCCCGCGCGACGTGATGTTCATCGACGCCCTGCCCCGCAATGCTACCGGCAAAGTCCTGAAGAAGGAGCTCGAACGATGAACCTTCAAAGTCGCCGGAATCAGCCGTCGATGATCAGATGGGCGATTGCGCGCTAGGAGTCAGCGAACACTGCTTTGAGGAACTTCTGAAGCTCCGCCCAACTCTGCGTGTCGGCGGATTCATCGTAGGCGAGCGGCATGTCGAGCGCCTTGCCTCGCTCGGTCGCCGCGGGATTGGTGAAGGCGTGCTGGGCGCCGGGGTAGGAGATGAACGTGTAGTCGACGTCGGCCGCGTCCATTTCCTTCTTAAACGCAGCGACCTGCGGTGGAGGAACCAGGGCGTCGTCCGCGCCATGGAGTACCAAGACCTTGGCTTTGAATACGCCTGGCTGGGCGGGCGGGCCCTGCGGCGACAAGGTCCCGTGAAAGCTAGCCACGCCATCGAGGTCGGCCCCGAGTCGGGCCATCTGCAGGACGACCGCGCCGCCGAAACAGTAGCCGATTGCCGCTATCTTGTTTGGATCGGTCGCGTCGTGTTGCTTCAACAGATCGTACGCAGCCAGGAATCGCTCCTTGGCAACGGCCGCGTTGCTTAACGCTTCCATGACGAACTTCTGGGCGTCCTCTGGATGCTGGGTGTTCTTGCCGTTGCCGTACATGTCGAGCGCCAGCGCCACATAGCCTTCCTCGGCAAGCATCCGGGCGCGCTGGCGGACGTAATCGTTGTGCCCCCACCACTCGTGCACCACGATGACCCCGGGGCGTGGTCCGGGCTTGCTCGCATCCCAGGCGAGGTAGCCTTTTAGCGTGGTGTCGCCGGCGCTGTAGGAAACTTCCTCGCCGCGAACCACCGGGCCGCGCGCAGTGTTCGTCATAGTCGGCTCCTTTTCGATCGTGTTGGCCTTCTTGCTGCAAGACATGCAGGCCAGCAAACTCGCCAATAAAAGTGGGCTCAGACGTGTCATGGCTACATCCCGGGGCATGGTGCCGGAGCGAGCGAGACGCTACCAGCAAAACTCGATGCGAACGCGAACGGTTTTGCCATGTGGGTGGCTGCTCGCTACCGTGAAGTCATGATTTTGGGGGTTTTCCGAGTCGTCTCGGCCGCGGCGCTGCTCGTCTGGATTGGCTTTGCGATGCCATCGATCGCCGCAGCCGAGGTTTCGTCGGCCGGTCCGAGCGATGACATCGAGGCGCTGATCAACGCGTTGGAGCCGGGTGACGAGCTCATCCTGTCGGGGGGCATGTACACCTTGTCCGAGCGCTTTTCGATCGCAATCGCGGGCACCGAAAACGCGCCGATCACCATCCGCGCGGCCGACGGCGAGACACCCCATCTTCATCGACCGAGTGCCAACGAGAATATCATCGACATCGACCAAGCGGTGTTCGTCACGATTCGGGGCATCGAGTTCTCTGGCGGCTCCGCGGGCATTCGGATTAGTGACGCACGTTTCCTGACGATCGAGAACTGCGAAGTGCACGACACCGGCGATGTCGCCATCAGGGCAAACGATTCGGGTGTCACCTACGAGTCGCTCCGAATCGTAGGCAACCACATCCACCACACGAACAACACCGGTGAGGGAATGTACCTCGGCTGCAACAATGCCGGCTGCGAGGTCATCGGCAGCGTTATCGAAGGGAACTACATTCACCATACGAACCAGCCTTCGGTCAGCCAAGGCGATGGCATCGAGCTCAAAGAGGGCAGCTCAGGAAATGTGATCCGCGACAACGTGATTCACGACACGAACTACCCCTGCATTCTCACTTACGCGTCGAACGGAGCGGCGAACATCATCGAACGAAACGTGATGTGGAACTGCGGTGACCACGGCATTCAATCCGCCGCGGATGCGGTGATTCGCAACAACATCATCCTGGGTGCGAGCGCGGACGGGATTGCGATGCAACCGCACCAATCGGGCAGCCCGTCGCAGCTCACGGTCGTGCACAATACCGTGCTCAATGCGGGTGGCGACGCCGTCAGCCTACGTGGCATCTCCGGGTCCGTCGTCATCGCCAACAACGCGCTTTACGCGCAGGATGGTTGGGCGTTCTTCGTCAACGGTGGCACCTCCGAGCTCGTGTTTTCGGGAAACGCCGGGGTAGGCGGAGTGTCCGATGGTGCGCTCGAGATGCTAGCAGGGGACATCGACGTGGACTTCCTTGGCGCGAGCTTCGGCGGCGGGCCTCCGATCAGCGTCTTTCCCGCACCGGGAGGCGCTTTGGTGGCAGCCGGAAGTCCGGTCTACGTCGTAGCGGACGACTTCAATGGAACGCCTCGCTCGGGCGTCGCGGACATCGGCGCGTATCTGTTCTCCGCAGACGGCAACCCTGGCTGGGAGCTCGCGGAGACGCCAAAGGCATCTACCCCGTCCAGCGACCCGGGTACGGGTGGAGCCGGTGGCGGCATCGGAGGATCGGGAGGATCAGCGGGCTCCGGAGGAACCCCCGGCGATACGCCCTCCGGGAGCTCATCGGGATGCAGCATCGGCTCGTCGCCTGATGGTGTTGCGCAGCTGATGGCCTGGCTGATCTTTGCGTCACTCTGGCGTCGGCGCATACGACGCGCTTGATGGCTCGGTCCTAGCCGAGCCAGGGCACCGTGGTTTCAGCGCATCGGCGCTGGGCAGTCTCGGCTACTTCTTCTTCGCCGCCTTGCGCTCGGCGACCTCGACCTGAACCTTCTCGAGGATGTTGCGCGGGACGGGTGCGTAGTTCTTGAACTCCATCGAGAACTGGCCGCGACCGGAAGTGGCAGAACGAAGGTCACCGATGTAGCCGAACATCTCGCTGAGGGGGACGTCGGCCTTGATGCGCACGTTGGTGTGACCCTTCTCCTGTGAGTTCACCATGCCGCGGCGCCGGTTGAGGTCTCCGATGACATCGCCGACGTTGGCGTCGGGCACGAACACATCGACCTTCATGATCGGCTCGAGGAGCTGCGGACCGGCCTTAGGCATGCTTTGGCGGAAAGCTGCTCTGGCAGCCGTCTCGAACGCCATCTGCGACGAATCGACCGCGTGGAATGCCCCGTCATTCAGAGTGACTTTAAAGTCGAGCAGGGGGAATCCACACAGGGGCCCCTCTTCCTTCATGACCTTGAAGCCCTTCTCGACGGCGGGAATGAACTCCTTCGGAATCCTGCCGCCAACGATCTTCGATTCGAAGACGAATCCTTCGCCAGGCTCGGTGGGCTCGATGGTGTATTCGATCTTGGCGAACTGGCCGGAACCACCGGTCTGCTTCTTGTGTGTGTAGCCGTCCTCGATCGCCTGCGTCACGGTCTCGCGGTAGGCGACCTGCGGCGCGCCGACGTCGACCGCAACGCCATGGCTTCGGCGAAGAATGTCGACCTTGATATCGAGATGGAGCTCGCCCATCCCTCTGAGAATGGTCTCACCGGACTCCTGGTCGACTTCGACGTGGAAGGACGGGTCCTCGGCAACCATCTTGCCAAGCGCCGTGCCGAGCTTCTCGCTCATCGCCTTGTCCTTGGTGCTGATCGCGAGTGAAATCACGGGGTCGGGGAAGACCATCGGCTCGAGGGTGGCTGGTTGCTTCTGGTCGGCAAGCGTGTGACCGGTACGCACGTCTTTGAGGCCAACCATGGCCACGATGTCACCGGCTTGCGCCGAATCCACGATCGTTCGGTCGTCGGCGTGCATCTCGACCATGCGGCCGATTCGCTCGTTCTTTCCGGTGAAGGTGTTGACGAGGGTATCGCCCTTGTTGATCGTGCCCGAGTAGATTCGGGTGAAGGTCAGTGCGCCGAAGCGGTCTTCCATGATTTTGAATGCAAGCGCGCGCACCGGGTGGCTCGGATCGACGAGCGCGAACTTTCCGGTTTCATGACCCTCGAGGTCGACCTCGGGCTGAGGCGGAACCTGGGTCGGATCGGGGAGGTAGTCGACGACCGCATTGAGCACCTGCTGAATGCCCTTGTTCTTGAACGCAGACCCACAAAAGGTCGGGAAGAACGCGAGGTCGCGCGTACCGATACGGATGCATTTCTTGATCGTCTCGAGGTCGGGTTCGTTGCCGTCCAGGTACTGCTCCATGGCCTCATCGTCCTGCTCGACGGCGGTTTCGATGAGCTCGAAGCGGTGCTTGTCGACCAACTCCTTCATGTCCTCGGGGACTTCCTGGACCTCGAAGTTCTCCGGCTGACCGGAGTCATCCCAGACGTATGCTTTGCGGGTCAGCAGGTCAACGACACCGACGAATTCCGCTTCGGTGCCGATGGGAAGGACCATGACGAGCGGCTTGGCGCCGAGGATGTTCTTGATCTGGTCGACGACGCGATAGAAGTCTGCTCCCAGCCGGTCGAGCTTGTTGACGAAAATCAGACGTGCGACTTTGGAGTCATTCGCGTAGCGCCAGTTGGTCTCGGACTGAGGCTCGACGCCGCCGGAACCGCAGAACACACCGACGCCGCCGTCGAGAACCTTGAGCGAACGATAAACCTCGATCGTGAAGTCGACGTGCCCCGGCGTGTCGATGATGTTCAGCTGGTGATCATCCCAAAAGCAAGTCGTCGCGGCGGACTGAATCGTGATGCCCCGCTCCTGCTCCTGCTCCATGAAATCGGTGGTCGCCGCACCATCATGCACCTCGCCGATTTTGTGAATCTTACCGGTGAGCTTGAGGATGCGCTCCGTGGTCGTCGTCTTGCCGGCGTCCACATGCGCGAAGATGCCGATGTTTCGGTACTTACTGAGATCTTTCATTCTTTTGCTCGTCCGATGGGTCGATTCGCCACGCGCCCGATACCGCGAAACCCAGCTTGTGCAAGCCCACGTCTAGGGGACACTCTCCGGGTCCTCAAGTACCCGAGATCGCATTGTTTCTCCGACAAAGATCGCAGCGACGAAATCATAGAGCTTTTCGCGCTGCGATCTTTGCCGCAGGAGCCCCGTGATTTCGCGGGGTTGGAGGGGCGGAGAGTGTCCCCTATTCGTAGAGCTTTACGACTTGGACTCCTTTGGGGGAGGCCTGCATGCAGAGGTCGCAGAGGGTGCATTCGTCGACGTTGGCTTCTACCACTTCGACGCTGTTCGGCGCAGAGCCGAGCTTGAAGATTTTGACCGGGCACACTTCGACGAGCTTGCCCGCAAGGCCCGGGGATTGTTCGACGACACTGCCGTCGACATCTACGCGTATGAACATGGCCATGATGAGTCCTCTGTCGCTCAGTTTCCGATGCGCTCTCGGACGAGGTCGGGGATGTCGCCAATCTCCTCGGCGACCGAAATCCCGGCTTCGCGCATTCGGCGCATTTTGTCGGCGGGTGAGTCAACCTTCTTGTTCACGACCGTCCCCGCGTGGCCGAAGCTATTTCATCCATGAAGCGACCGGCAACGAATGCCACGATGGGAAGTCGGCTCTTGTGCTCCTGGGTCCATCGCGCGAGCTCGGCTTCGGCGGTGCCGCCGGGCTCGGAGTAAACGACCACGGCCTTGGTGTCTTCGTCGGCCTCGAACAATGGAATCAAGTCGGCATACGTCGACCCGATGACCGGATCGCCGCCGATCGAAATCGCCGTACTGACACCGAGCCCGGAGAGAGTCAGCGCGTTGCAGATCTCGGTCGTCATGCCGCCCGAACGTGACATCACCCCGACGACCCCCGGCTTGAAGGCTTTGCGGCAATCGAC
>RCNF010001423.1_pt1 | contig 12599 bp, 9 predicted proteins | sample 2041311 | NCBI WGS metagenome assembly RCNF01 (sample SAMN09708228, study PRJNA481090) | Marine sediment metagenome, whole genome shotgun sequencing project. | biome: marine sediment; feature: ocean; material: sediment; isolation source: Sewage treatment plant 2 marine sediment (STP2) ... | reverse complement strand
ATCAATCTGTCCTAATTGAACATAGGTATCAGCAATATTGGCTATAATGTTCACAGTATCAGGGAACATAGTATAGGCTTCCTTCAGAACCTCCAGAGCACTAAGTGTATCACCAAGGTTCATATAGTCCATTTTAATCTGAAGGTATGTATTTGGACCACCAAAACCAGCTGCAGCCAGCTGCTTATAGTATCCGATGGACTTCAGATAGAGCTCTTTGTCATCAGTTTTACCTGCAATCTCTCTGGAGATAATCCCAGAATACTGGATCATTGTGGTATCCATCTCTCCGGCAAAAAGGCTGAGTTGGTTGATCTCCAGAACATCTTCAAAACAACCAAGGGCATCTTCATAATCCTCTAAATAATAAGCGTTTACACCCTGTCTTTTTAATAATACCTTCACAGATATTAGCGCTTCTTTTACCCTGTCTGTAAGCTTGCCATCCTCATCAAGTTCAAGGGTCTTATTATAGGCCTCGATGGAAATACCCAGCGGATCCTCAACAAAGGGATTCACTCTTATCCATTGCTGCATGACCCCGTTAAGGAAAACATATTTCATATTCTCATATACATAGGTCTCTTGAGAAGATCCATCTTCCAGGGTCTTGTTCTCAATACTTATGGGTTCTTTGTAGAACAGAGTGAGCATTTTGGTATCCATTCCATCCTGGGTCTGTTCCAAACCAATGTTAAAGACATCCTGAAAAAGGTCTCCCCTTTTCATCCAGGTGGCTGTTTTTGCACTCTTTTTCGGGTCCTTAATTTCTGCATCACTTTTGTCTACTTTCTTCTTAACCGTATTGGGATTCAGAAGAACAACCGTTGTTGCCCCCTCCTGGGCATTAACGCTGATAACAGCTAAAGCGATGATTGCTAGTGTGATTAACTTTCTCATATTGATTGTGATTAATTAGACTTCAAAAATACAATTTTACCTTATACCTTCAAATAGAATGCCAGAACAGTTTTCTATTCTACAACAGTTTCCGTTTCTGCTTTGTCCTCCTCTTCATTCTCACCCTGAGAAGGCACCTGTGTGGCAGCGGCGATCTCATCCCCATCTCTCAGGTTAATCAGCCTAACACCCTGCGTGTTACGGCCCATTACCCTGACACCACTTACAGCCAGCCGGATGGCAATTCCATTCTCTGTTATAATCATCAGGTCATCTTCATCCGTAACCGCTTTCATAGCGATGAGATTTCCGGTCTTATCTGTGATATTGATAGTTTTGACCCCTTTTCCTCCTCGGTTGGTAAAGCGGTAGTCTTCAAGGCTGGATCGTTTTCCAAATCCATTCTTAGAGATAACCAGAATATCCTCCTCCCCTGGTGTGGCAGTTACCATACCAATCACCTCATCTTTAGGGCCTCCCAGGGTAACCCCCTTCACACCAGATGCGGTTCTTCCAACAGCCCTTACCGTCTCTTCATGAAAGCGAATTGCTTTTCCTGAGCGGACGGCCAACATCATCTGCATATTTCCATCGGTCAGCCTGGCATCCAGGAGGGTATCCCCTTCTCTTACCAATATGGCATTGATACCGTTCTGTCTTGGTCTTGAATAAGCCTCCAGCCTGGTTTTCTTAATCACACCCTTCTTGGTGGCCAGCACAATGTAATTGTTGTTGATATACTCGTTGTCTTTGAGGTTCTTCACATTCACAAAAGTCTTGACCGTATCCTCCTTCTCAATATTAATCAGATTCTGAATGGCCCTCCCTTTGGTTGCACGGGCTCCTTCCGGAATCTGGTAAACCTTGAGCCAGAAACATTTTCCGTTCTCAGTGAAGAACAGAATGGTATTGTGCATGGTGGCTACAAACATATTTACCATGAAATCTTCGTCCCTGGTGGTACTTCCTTTGGCACCCACACCCCCCCTGTTCTGGGTTCTGAATTCATGTAAGGGAGTACGTTTGATATAACCAAGTTTGGAGATGGTGATGACCATATCATCATCAGCATAGAAATCCTCGGGATCAAATTCACCTTCATCTGGCACCAGAGCGGTTCGCCGTTCGTCACCAAACTTCTCTTTTACCTCCAGAAGTTCCTCCTTGATGATCTCCATGCGCAGTCCCTCATCTGCAAGTATCTTCTTGAAGTACTCGATGGTCTTCATCAGCTCGTCATACTCTGCACGCAATTTATCACGTTCCAGCCCTACAAGGCGCTGCAGCCGCATATCCAGAATTGCGCGGGCCTGAATCTCTGTGAAGGCAAACTTCTTCATCAGTCCTTCCCTGGCCTCATCCGGGGTTCTTGATGCCCTGATCAATGCAATTACCTCATCAATATGGTCCAGGGCCTTTAGCAGGCCTTCCAGGATATGAGCCCTCTTCTCGGCCTGATCCAGGTCATGCTGTGTACGTCGTACCACAACTTCATGCCTGTGCTGCACAAAATAGGTAATAATTTGCTTCAGATTGAGCGTACGTGGACGCCCCTTTACCAGCGCAATGTTATTGACATTGAAAGCTGTCTGTAACTGAGTATATTTGAGTAGGTTATTTAATACTACATAGGCACTGGAATCTCTTTTAATGATGATTACAATGCGCATCCCCTGACGGTCCGATTCATCATTGATATAGGAAATCCCTTCGATCTTCTTCTCATTAATCAGATCGGCAGTTTTGCGAATCAGTTCAGCCTTGTTTACCAGGTAGGGTATCTCTGTAATAATAATTTTCTCCCGTCCCGAATCGGTAAATTCAATTTCGCTCTTGGCCCTGACCACAATTCTTCCGCGGCCTGTCTCATAAGCCTCCCTCACACCATTGTATCCATAAATGATACCTCCAGTGGGGAAATCAGGCGCTTTTAGTATCTCTGTGAGCTCGCTGATCTCTATGTCATTGTTTTCAATATAGGCCACAATGGCATCGATCGAATCAGTCAGGTTATGGGGTGCCATATTGGTTGCCATTCCCACTGCAATTCCTGATGTTCCATTGATCAGCAGGGTTGGGATACGTGTAGGCATCACCGTGGGCTCTTCCAGCGTATCATCAAAATTGAGCTGGAAATCAACGGTGTTTTTGTCCAGGTCAGCCATGCTATCCTCTGCGATCTTGCGCAAACGGGCTTCAGTATACCTCATGGCAGCAGGGCTGTCGCCGTCCACCGATCCGAAGTTTCCCTGACCTTCCACAAGAGGGTAACGCAAGGACCACTCCTGTGCCATTCTAACCATGGCATCATAAACTGAAGTGTCACCATGGGGATGGTATTTACCCAGCACTTCCCCAACGATTCTTGCTGATTTTTTATAGGGTCTGTTTGCAAAGACGCCCAGTTCCGACATCCCAAAAAGGACCCTTCTGTGAACCGGTTTCAAACCATCTCTTACATCTGGTAAAGCACGTGAAACTATCACCGACATCGAGTAATCGATGTAGGCTGATTTCATTTCCTCCTCTATGTTAATTCTCAGTATTTTTTCTCCGTCCGCCATCTAATTTCAACTAGTTAATTATCAATACCTTATACCTTGACTATCTGCTTGTTTTAGTAACACACGAAAATACTAATTTCCACCCTAATAACCTTGGTTTTATTGTGCTTTTATTAACATTGAACTGTTTATAATAGATGGGTGTTTAATTGATATTCTCAAGCCTTATTAGTTACTTTGCCAAATGGATGCACAGTTTTCACAAAGAATCAAGGACGTACTGGGTTATAGCAAGGAGGAAGCCGTCAGGCTGGGTAACTCTCATATCAGTGTAGAACACCTTTTTCTCGGGATTCTGAGAGATGGTGAGGGGCTGGCCATAGATGTACTCGTTGTGCTTGGAGTTGAGCTATATGACCTTAGAATGGCCATTGAAAAGAATATTCGGAACGATCAACCATCTACGGTTACGGACCCTGATAGTTTGCCACTGCTGAAGAGCGCAGAGAGGATTTTGAAGCTTACTCACCTAGAAGCACGTTCCATGAAAGAAAAGACCATAGATACCAATCACCTGCTACTGGCCATCCTTAAGGATGATAATAACTATGCCACCAGGTATCTTGTTGAAAATGATATCACCTACAATAAAATTAAGCAGGAAATCTCCGAGTCCCAACCTGAAAACCAGGCGGACTTCCCGGGTGATGAAGATGAAGAGGGTAAAGGTCCCTTCGGTGGAGGAAGTGGCGGAGGACAGCCAGGAGGTTCTAAAGGCAGTTCCGGCGCCTCACAGAAAAGCAGCTCTGATACGCCGGTACTGGATAACTTTGGAATCGATCTTACCAAGGCAGCCGAGGAAGATCGCCTCGATCCCATTGTTGGCAGGGAGATTGAAATCCAGAGGCTGGCGCAGATTCTGAGCCGCCGCAAAAAGAACAACCCTATCCTTATCGGTGAACCCGGTGTGGGAAAATCGGCAATTGCCGAAGGTCTGGCACTACGGATTATTCAGCGAAAAGTTAGCCGCGTACTATTCGACAAGCGTGTGGTTACACTTGATCTGGCTTCCATTGTGGCCGGAACCAAGTACAGGGGACAGTTTGAGGAACGCATGAAGGCGATTCTTAATGAACTGACGAAAAATCCCGCAATCATATTATTTATCGATGAGATTCATACCATCGTTGGAGCAGGTGGAGCCACAGGTTCGCTGGATGCAGCCAATATGTTGAAACCGGCTCTTGCCAGGGGGGAGATACAATGTATTGGTGCCACTACCCTGGACGAATACAGACAACACATTGAGAAAGATGGTGCCCTGGAACGCAGATTCCAAAAGGTTATGGTGGATCCCACCTCCCCCGAGGAAACCATCGATATCCTTATGAATATCAAAGAGCGTTACGAGGAGCACCACAATGTGACTTATACAGATGACGCAATCAAGGCCTGTGTCAAACTGACCCAGCGTTACATAAGCGATCGTCACCTGCCCGATAAGGCCATTGATGCCCTGGACGAAGCAGGTTCAAGTGTTCATATCTCCAACATTGTGGTTCCCGAGCAGATAGTGGAGCTGGAGAAGGATATTGAAGTGACCAAACAGGATAAGATCCAGGCAGTCAAGAACCAGAACTTCGAAAAAGCTGCCTCTTACAGGGATAAGGAGAAAGAACTGCTGGACAGACTCGACTCTGAAAAGAAGAAATGGGAAAAAGAACTGTCCCAGAACCGGGAGACTGTTGACGAAGATAAAGTGGCCGAAGTGGTCGCTATGATGACTGGTGTTCCGGTGCAGCGGATCGCACAGGCCGAAGGCGCCAGGCTTTTGAAAATGGCGGATGAACTAAGGGGAAGCGTAATTGGTCAGGACGAAGCTATCAGCAAAGTGGTTAAATCCATCCAGCGCAACAGGGCAGGTTTGAAAGATCCCAACAAACCTATTGGGACCTTTGTATTCCTGGGCCCCACAGGTGTAGGAAAGACGCAAATGGCCAAAGTACTGGCTCAGTATCTTTTCGAATCTATAGACAACCTGATCCGCATCGACATGAGCGAGTATATGGAGAAGTTCTCTGTTTCAAGATTGGTGGGGGCTCCTCCGGGATATGTGGGCTATGAAGAAGGTGGTCAACTTACAGAAAAAGTACGCCGCAAGCCTTATGCGGTGGTACTGCTCGATGAGATTGAAAAGGCACATCCCGATGTGTTCAACATTATGTTACAGGTCCTTGACGAGGGACAGCTCACCGACAGCCTTGGCAGGCGCGTCGACTTCAGGAACACCATTGTGATCATGACCTCCAACATCGGAACCCGTGAGCTGAAAGATTTTGGACAGGGTGTGGGATTCGCCACAAAAACCAGGCAGAATGCAGCCAACGAATACTCCAAAGGTGTTATTCAGAAAGCGTTAAAGCGTGCATTTGCACCCGAGTTCCTGAACCGGATAGACGATATAGTTCTCTTTAATACACTTTCCAGGGATGATATCCATAAGATCATTGATATTGAACTGAAAGGACTGTACGAAAGAGTTGAAACTCTTGGATTTGGTATCAAGCTCTCCGAGGAAGCCAAAGATTATGTACTGGACAAGGGTTATGACATACAGTTTGGTGCCAGGCCCCTGAAACGTGCCATACAGAAGTACCTGGAAGATCCCATGGCAGAAACGATTATCAAATCTACCCTGGTGGAGGGTGATATAATGCTGGTCGATTTTGACAAGGAAAACGAGGAGGTCACGGTTTCTGTCCAGAAGAAGAAGGCGCTGCCCAAATCGAAAGCGAAGAAGGAACTTCCTGAAAGTAAAAAGGAATTGCCAGAGGCAAATAAGGAGCTTCCCGAAGGAGCTTAGTCAGAATAAGCTTATTCCAGGCTTCCGTACAAATCAAAATCACCGGCACCGGTAATCTTCACCTGGTAAAAATGACCTATGGAGAGTGGCTGGTCATCAGCCACAAGAACTTCATTGTCCACCTCCGGAGAGTCATACTGGGTCCGTCCCACAAAATATCCTTCTTCCCTCCTGTCGATCAGGACTTTGAACACTTTACCAATCTTCTCCTCATTCAGTTGTAAGGAGATGGCCTGTTGTACCTCCATGAGGGTCCCGGCGCGCTCGGATTTTTCTTTGTCCGGGATCAGGTCCTCAAATTCCTTATAAGCCGGAGTATCCTCCTCGTGAGAATAAGGGAACACACCCAGTCTCTCAAACTTAAAAGCCCTCACAAAATCCAGCAGTTCAGAAAATGCTTCCTCTGTCTCCCCCGGGAAACCGGTAAGAACAGTGGTTCGTAGTGCTACATCGGGTACCTGCTTACGAAATTTTTGCAAAAGCTGTTCCAGCTTCGCACGATCGTGTCCCCTACCCATGGCAGAAAGAATTTCATTGTTCACATGCTGAATGGGAATATCCATGTAGTTACAGATCTTCTCTTCTGAGGCCATCAGGTCGATAACCTCCTCCGGAAAACCGGTGGGATAAGCATAGTGGAGCCGTATCCATTCCAGGTGATCAATCTTCACAAGTTCTTTCAGCAGTTCAGGAAGTGCTCTCTTTCCATAGAGGTCGATTCCGTAGTTAGTAAGGTCCTGAGCAATCAGGATCAACTCCTTTACCCCCTTTTCTACAAGGCTCTTGCTCTCCTTTAAGAGATCCTCAATGGAGATGGATTGTTGTGCACCGCGTATTCCGGGGATGGCGCAAAAAGCACAGCTGCGGTTACAGCCCTCGGAAATCTTCAGATAGGCATAGTGCGCTGGTGTTGTCAGTTCTCTTTCATGAAGCAGCCTCAGGTCCAGCTTGCTCCCCATGGCCTCCAGTATGGCAGGCATTTCCCAAACCCCGTAGAAGCCATCTACTTCCGGCATTTCTTTTGTTAGCTCCTCTCTATATCGTTCAGATAGACAGCCCATTACAAAAAGCTTATGGAGCTTGCCACGCTTTTTCTCCTCAATATATGATAGAATGCTATCTACAGACTCCTCCTTTGCATCCAGGATAAATCCACAGGTATTGATAATCACTACCTCTGCAGCTGCATCATATGCATTGTGAAGGACTTTGTATCCTGAAGCACGGAACTGCGCCAGAAGATGTTCTGAATCGACCAGATTTTTGGAACAACCCAGGGTAAGTATATTAACAGTCATTATTGGCTGAATAAGCTGTCTACAAACTCATTGCGGTCAAAAATCTGTAGGTCCTCCAGTTTTTCACCTATGCCGATGTATTTTACAGGGATCTGGAACTGGTCAGATATTCCAAGTACCACACCCCCTTTTGCTGTTCCATCCAGCTTGGTGAGTGCCAGAGCATTCACATCGGTTGCTTTGGTAAACTCTTTGGCCTGTTCAAAGGCATTCTGACCTGTTGATCCATCCAGAATCAGCAAAATTTCATGAGGTGCCTCCGGAATGACCTTCTGCATCACACGATTGATTTTGCTTAGTTCGTTCATCAGGTTAACCTTGTTGTGAAGGCGGCCGGCTGTATCGATAATAACCACATCGGCATTTCCGGATACTGCAGATGAGAGGGTGTCAAAGGCAACTGAAGCAGGATCAGAGCCCATATCCTGTTTTACAATTTCAACTCCTACCCTGTCGGCCCAGATGCTTAATTGATCCACAGCAGCTGCCCTGAATGTATCCGCAGCTCCAAGCACCACTTTCTTCCCTGCCTTCTTGAAATGGTAAGCCAGTTTTCCGATGGTAGTGGTTTTTCCAACTCCATTCACTCCAACCACCATAATAACATAGGGAGTGGCTGGTAATTCATCCTCAAAACCTTTAACCAGACCAGAATTATTCTCCTCCAGAAGCAGAACAATTTCCTCCTTTAAAATTGCATTTAATTCGCTGGCATTAAGGAATTTATCTTTAGATACACGGCTCTCGATCCGTTCAATGATCCGCAAAGTGGTATCAACGCCCACATCGGAAGTAATCAGTACCTCTTCCAGATTATCCAGTACCTCATCATCTACCCGGGATTTTCCCACAACCACTCTGGACAGTTTCTTAAAGACACTTTCCTTGGTTTTTTCCAGTCCCTTGTCGAGACTCTTTTTCTTATCTGAGGTAAAAAGACCCATAACTCTAAAAAAAAAGCTTCCTTAAAATTAAGAAAGCTTTGTGATAATATCTGTTTGACAATGATTAGTTACCAAAGAAATCTTTGATATGATCATTGTGTACCATCTCTTCTTCAAAGACGTATGCTCCGGATTTGGGTGATTTTACCATTTTTATACACTTGGTAAAATTCCTTCCTTCTCCACTCTGCAAACTTGCTACTACTTTCTTAGCCATTTTTCAGATCCTTATTTGATTTCACGATGCATGGTTACTTTTTTCAGTACGGGATTGTACTTCTTCAGCTCAAGCCTGTCAGGAGAATTTTTCCTGTTCTTGGTTGATATATAGCGTGAAGTTCCAGGCATTCCACTCTCTTTGTGCTCGGTGCACTCAAGAATAACCTGTACCCTGTTTCCTTTACCTTTTTTAGCCATTTCCTAATTCTCTTAATAAGATTTTAAAAATCCTTTTTTGACGGCATCCTCCAGTGTAGCTTTCAGTCCGTTCTTATTGATGGTGCGCATTGCCTGAGCAGAAACACGCAGGCTCACATACCTGTCTTCTTCTTCAAGATAAAACTTCTTATCGAAGAGATTCGGCTGGAAGGTTCTTTTGGTCCTTCTCTTTGAGTGAGATACGTTGTTTCCCACCATCATCTTCTTACCTGTTATCTGACAAATTTTCGACATTTTTCCTTATAATTTCAGATCGATTCTTCTAACGAGGCGCAAATTACGCAATTATTTATGAGATAATCAAGCTTTCCACCCAACTATTTCACTAAAAACAGTGCCTTTTCAAGCATATTGGTCCTGTTCACCGAGTCCGTCCCACGTATGGTAAGAACATATTGACCTGGAGTATCCGGTGTTGAAAAATTCACCCGGTATGTCCCCTCTTCCGAAAACTCAATGTTGGGTTCCCAATAGAGCAGGTTACGGGTATCGGGAATAGAAGATTCCCTTGCTGCAGCCTCATAATCAAAATCCAGACTATTATCATCAAGCATCTGGAGATTGAAAAATTGGCGCTCTCCATCCTGATCCAGGCCACTCATATCCTTTTTGCCGGAATAAACACTAAGAATCCCACTGTACCTGATATTCCCGACCATGTACGCCTGGTTTAAGACCTCAATTCTCTCTATCCTGTTGCTGGGTATATTTAGCAACTCATCGTTATTGGGTACTGGAACATTGTCCATCAAAACCAGGGGTGGATAGATTTCCATGCATGAGGGCCCCTGAATTCTGATAAAGGAACCTTCGCTGTTGCTATGAATGGAGACCTGGGGGATGATCTCGTAAATGAACTCACCCAGATCGGCCAACTCAATATAATCCTTAACGTAGGTTACAGAGGCACCGCTGCCATAGAAAGCAGGGGACGAACTTTCACCAAGGTCAATTCCATCAGAGTCCTGCCTGTACCGTTCCTTTAACTGAATATTTACAAGGGTCTCTCGTACAGCGGATTGTTCCAATGAGTCAATTAGCAGTGGAAGATATGGCAAGCGGATTGCTTTGTTGCAAAACTCAGATGCAAGCAGAACTATATGATTTAAAGGAGAATCTGATGCTTCAGCTATATGTAACTCTGGATTACCAGTGAAATAAGGGAATGCGTATAGAAATGAGCCATCCTTCCCTGAAAGCAACTCAGCATAGAAGAAGGGATTGGCGTAGGAAGAGAGTTGCAGCTTTGCATCAGCTACAGGCTCACTGGTTTCTGCATCAACAACCCTACCTGAAAGTGTAAGACCATTTAGCTCAGGCAGATATTCAATCTTTCCAGACCCTGTATCCGCTTCAGGCTTGAGTCCCAAGTTGTAATCTCCTGAGGACTGGCCAGAGCTTTTTGCAATGCCCAGGCTATATGGTCCAGACATAAGCTCTTCTTGTATTTGAATGTCAAACTCAACCTGCTCCCTGGTTCCGTACTGATCCTTCAGGCCGGATAAAACGATACCATCATTCAAAACTTCAGCTACACGTGCCATGGACTGAAGATCTGTGTCCACCTCTGCCGGACGTGTCAGCATTTCCTGGCTGAAGGGATTCAGAATTTTCAATGACAGGTAGGTATAAGTTATGGGGGAGTAATTACGCATCCACCTGGTATAGGCCCTCAGGTAATAGACTCCCGAAGAAATAGTCTTTGGAATCTCTATTTTTCCACTGGCTCCATTATTAGTGATATAGACTTTGGAGGAAGCTTGCTTCGTTCCATCCCAGGAGATCAGTTCCACATAGAGAACCGTACTCCAGGCACCACTTTCCAGTTCTTCTGGAGCACTATAGGAGGCGAAGTAGCGAATATGTTCGCTTACACCATAGAACTCCCTGTCGCAGCTGAGAATAATAGATTCTCCTGAATCTTCAGGCAGCAGCAAAGACTGCTGCTGTGCCCATACAGCTCCCTGCAATGTAAAGCATAGAACTAGATATGTTGAAATCTTTCTCATTCCCAGTAATCAGGTCTTGTATTGCTCCCTCCTCTTCTTGTACAATCGAAGCAATCACGTGAACTTACATACACCTTTCCGCTATTTTTATCATCGAAGAGATAGATGGGAAACGGCCCTTCACCATCCTCCAGATCACTATATTCCCAATAGGCACAGTCCTCTGCCTGCACATCCATCTCTTCTATCCGAGGGACGAAAATTCGCTGACTTGTTTGTGTGGAGACCCAGAAATAGCCTAGCACCCGCTCGTTTGCATCATCCACATTCATAAAGTTTGTGATGGGCTGTCTTGGCTGCCTGGTATACAATCCATCAGCCTCTTCAGTAGCAAGCCTGTTCTGTTCAAAATAGTTATACGCATCCTCGCTTAGCGTATATTGTTTTACCTGCAGGCTATACTTAATACGCAGCCTCTCCGTCTGTGCAGAAACATAATTGAGATGTATCCTCTTCTTTTCATTCTGAGAGAGATTCATGGTACTGGATTGAAACAGACCTCCTACCTCTCCTTCCCGCCAGCAACGATATACTGCCCACGGATCGGCCGGTAAAATTGGAGTATGGGTATCGTCCAGATAAAAATAAGAGATCGGAGCAAAACTGGTGTACTCATAGGTTTCATCAATTCTCCAGCGAAAATATCTTGACTCATCCTCCCCGGCTTTTACATCCAGGTAAAATTGTATCCCCGTATAGGGTTCACCAGTGATTTCATCTGCTTTGTCTTCTACATCGTAATAGAGCGAATCAACCTCAATACCTGGATTAAGCATTTCATAGTCTGATTCATATACATCCCCCTCTGTTGTAATAACACGTATTTTGTAATGGCGGCCATGAATCAGCTCTTCGTCAGGAATGCTCGTTCTATAGATACCTCCAGTTAAATCATTGTAGTGCCAGGCATTATCTAATTCATCTATCAGGCTTACATCGCAGCCCCGTACAGGTATGAATACAGAATTATTTAAAGATGCCGTGATAGATACCTTGACAGTTTGTTCCTGCTCTCCCTTAATAAGGCTAGCCTCAATGGAGATTAACTCCGGTTCATTATCAATATCTGCCTCATAGGGGGAAATACACGAATATCCCACCATGACCAGGATAAAAAGCAGTATGCTGTTCAGAAGAGATGATATGTATGTAGGCGAACGCATTTAGCTTATACCCTTAATTACTGTTGTAGTTACCAAATTTGAAATTCCACGATATTGTAACAATGGGCCTGCCGAAGACCGATAGCTGGTAACCATTCACCTGATCATCGACCACTTCATAATAGACTGAGTAGGCATTTTCCCGCCCGGTCAGATTATAAATATTAAGCATCCAGAAACTGTGTGCAAACTTTTTACTCTTCAGATTACCCTCAAGATTCAGCGAAAGATCGACCCTGAAGTAATTGGGGATACGGTATGCATTTCTTGATGAATGCAAGAGGTAAGGACGACCTTCAGCATAATAGGTAGCCACCGGCATGGTTACGGGTCGCCCGGTTGAATATACCAGGTTTGAAGAGACACTGAGACGGCGACTGATCCTGTAGTTAGCCACCAGGTTCAGGCTGTGAGGTTTATCGAAATTAGAAGGGTAAGGATTTCCGCTGTTTACCTGTTGTTCACTGTGCTCCCCATCAA
>RCNF010001422.1_pt1 | contig 12600 bp, 10 predicted proteins | sample 2041311 | NCBI WGS metagenome assembly RCNF01 (sample SAMN09708228, study PRJNA481090) | Marine sediment metagenome, whole genome shotgun sequencing project. | biome: marine sediment; feature: ocean; material: sediment; isolation source: Sewage treatment plant 2 marine sediment (STP2) ... | reverse complement strand
AGGAAGAACCTCGCCCGTGTGAGCCGCGAGCCGGGGAAGACGAGAACGGAGAACTTTTTCGCCATCAATGAAAGCTTCTATCTCGTCGACCTCCCCGGATATGGATACGCCAAGGTATCAAAGCTGATGCGAGGCAGCTGGCAGAGGATCATTACCGGTTTTATCAGGAACAGGGAAGTGCTGGCCGGAGTGGTGCAGCTGATGGACGCCAGACATGATCCGACGAAGGATGACCTGATGATGTTCCAGAACCTGATCGACGCCGACATGGATTTTCTTGTCGTTCTTACAAAAGCTGACAAGGTTAAGAGATCCCAGAGGGCGAAGAAGGCGGAGGTGCTCAGGTCTTATTTCGGCGGAATAAGTATCGGGCCCGTCGGGGAGACTGACGAAGATGGCGAACCATTCGAGGTGCCATATGTCTTTTCTTCGGCCGTGACTCGCGAGGGAAAGGACGAGATCTGGAAGTGGATCGCAGAGAGGATCTGATACTGCTCACGCCGGGACCGGTCCACATCGACCCGTGCCGGTTTGCCGCGCTGCCCCCGATGCATCACAGAACGGGACGCTTCCGCGAGATAGTGATCGAGACGGGCCGCATGCTTGGAGATCTCTGCGGAACGAAGGAATCGGCCTTCCTCTTTGCCGCTTCGGGAACAGGGGCGATGGAAGCGGTCGTTGCAAACACCGCTCACCCCGGATCGAAGATCCTCGTTGTAGAAGGCGGCAAATTCGGGCGGCGCTGGGCCGAGATCGCCCGTGCATTCGAGTGCGAGGTCGAGATCCTCAAGTTCCGGATGGGGGAGGGAGTGGATCCCACCTTGGTCGCTCAGCGGGTCAACGAATTCTCTCCTGACATCATTGCCCTGACCCACGTCGAATCCTCAACCGGCCTTCGTCTGGATATCAAAGGGATAGTCTCGGCACTTCCTGACAGAAAAGCGCTGCTTGCCCTTGACGCTATCGCTTCAGCCGGATCCGAAAAGATCTTGATGGATCAGTGGGGGATAGATGTCCTCGCCGGAGCAGGGCAGAAGGCCCTCGCCGCTCCAGCCGGGGTGAGTTTCGTGATAGCGGGGCCGAGAGCGATAGATGCTTCTTCCGCGAATCCGAGGCCGGGATTCTATTTCTCATTCGACAGATACAGGGCCGGGATGAATACCGGAGATACTCCGTTCACACCGGCAGTACATTCAGTACAGCTGCTTCATGGTTCGCTAGAGAGTATCCGGAGCATCGGCACAGACGCTGTCCTGGCCAGGCACAGGGCCTTCGCCGGAGCGCTCAGTGGGGCAGTCGCTGAACTGGGGATAACCTCCTTTCCAGATTCCCCGTCCAGTTCGGTCCAAGCCTGGCTTCCGCCGGAAGGGGTGTCGTGCGATGCGGTTATAAGATATCTGGGAGAGAAGCAAGGGATCATTATCGCCGGCGGCCAGGATGAGATGGCCGGCAGGATAGTCAGAACAGGTTTTCCGGGCATATATGCCGGAACTGTACTCGAGAGGCTTGTAGAAGGTCTTTCGTCAATAATCGCCAGAGAGAGCCTCGAGTTGGCCCTCAGGCACCTGGAACCGGTCAGGGATCTGCCTCCGCTATTTGAGTCCCCCTTGACATAATCGCTTGTCACTGCTATAATTTCTATAGTTAAGGAGGTGCGATTGAGTCCAAAGCTAAAGCGCCGTGGTCTCATAACGCTGTCAGTGTGTATCCTGGCCTTCGGATCGGGAGCGCTGCTGAGTAACGAGACCCTAATGTCAAAACTCCCCGTATATGAACGCTATCAGTGCGCTTTGTGCCATACCACGGGTGAACCGGAAGCTGGCAATGCTCCTCTCAACGCATTCGGTGTCGATTTCCACGCTAACGGAGACAAGTGGGACAACACACTCGCCCTTAAGGATTCCGATCAGGATGGCTTCACGAACGGGACCGAGATCGGTGACGCAGAAGGCGACGGGGTCCCCGATATCTCACAGGAACGCAGCAACCCGGGCAATCCTCTGGACAAGCCCAGTTCAGTGAACGAGGAGTCCTGGGGTATCATCAAGAAGCTCTTTAACGATTCGCAGCGCAGCCTCATGAAGTGATCCCGGCCGGGAGAATCAGCGGTACCGCCGGCAGGCGGTTTTTTTATGCCCGGAATGACGGATAAATCGGTTGCGGTCAACCTCCTCTTTACATAAACTAACTCTCGATGCCTCGAATCTGAATAGACAGGAGTATTAGAATGCCCGCTACAGTGATATTGGGTGGACAGTGGGGAGACGAGGGCAAGGCGAAGGTCGTCGACTTTCTTATGTCTCGTCATGATATCGTGCTGCGCTTTCAGGGCGGTGCGAACGCAGGTCATACCGTTGTTAATGACGAAGGGACCTTCAAGTTCCACCAGATCCCCTCGGGGATCCTGTATCCCGAAGTGACAGCCGTCATGGGGAACGGGATGGTCATCGATCCGTTTGCTTTCAGGGATGAACTCGGCGAACTGCTGAAGAGGAGTATCGACGTGTCGGGGAGGCTGCTTGTCAGCTCGGCCGCCCAGGTCGTCATGCCCCATCACAAGTTCATCGACAGCCTTATGGAAGGCGAACTGAAAAAGAAATATATCGGCAGCACAGGCAAAGGTATCGGTCCTGCCTACTCATCCAAGCACAGCAGGCGCGGGATGAGGATGGGCGATTTCCTCCTTTCTAAGGAAGATCTCCATGAGCTCGTCACGAGGGCCACGGAATGGGGAAATATGTACGTCGAGCTCTTCGGAGCTCCGCCGCTCTCAGCAAAGAAGATTGCGGCCGATTTCGTAAACATCCAGGAGCTCATCAGTCCGATGATCGTTGACTCACAGGAGCTTGTGATGAAGTTCAAGGTCGAGGGAAAGAACATCATGCTGGAGGGCGCGCAGGGCACCCTTCTCGATATAGATCACGGGACATATCCTTATGTGACTTCGAGCAACTGCACGATAGGAGGAGCGATCACCGGAAGCGGAATGGCTCCGAAGGATATCGGCAGATCGATAGGGATATTCAAGGCATATACGACCAGGGTAGGCAACGGGCCGTTCCCGACCGAGCTCATGGACGCGACAGGTGACAGTCTTCGCGACAAGGGCTGCGAATTCGGGACCACCACAGGACGTCCGAGGCGCTGCGGCTGGTTCGATCTTGTAGCGGCGAGGTACGCAGTCAACCTTAACGGGCTCGAAGAGATCGCGCTGACCAAGCTCGATGTACTCTCAGGACAGGAGACTATCAGGTTCTGCGTCGCCTACGACCTCGACGGCGAGAGGATCGATCATTTCCCGCAGAATGTGACGCAGCTCGACCGCGTCAAGCCGATATACGAGGAAATGCCGGGATGGCCGGACCAGGTACTGGGCGGGGAATTCGAAAGCCTGCCGGAAACAGCGAAGGCCTACGTGCGTATGCTGGAGGAGAGGCTGGGTATCCGGGCCACCTTTATTTCGACCGGCCCCGAACGCAGCAGCACTATTGTCAGGGAAGATGCCTGAACAGTTGACATATCGTCTTTCTGCTATTAGATTGATTTCGCCGCCGCTTCCCGAGCGGCGGCGCTACATTTCAAAAGTCTTTTATGGGCCGCTAGCTCATCTGGTTAGAGCACCTGCCTTTTAAGCAGGGGGTGCCAGGTTCAAGTCCTGGGCGGCTCATTTTTCTTCTTTGAATCTTTTCCGCGAAGTAATCCCCAGACCAGCCATCAGCATTATTGCGGGCAGCCGGTAACGCGACAGTGTGAGGGGGCCGAGCAGGGTTATGTAGTACAGTGCGAAGAAGACAAATGAGAGCAGGGCTCCCCGATTTTTTTACCTGAAGCATATGTAGATGCCTCTGAGGCATGCGAGGTAGGTGATCCCCAGGATAACGATCCAGGGAAGGACGGGTATCAGCAGCCAGGTCTTACCGTTTAAATAATGTCCTACAGCGGCCCAAGGCCCCTTACGGGTGAGTACATCGAGTGTCCCTTTGCCGCCGGCGGAGACTCCAATGTGTTCATAGAAAGCGTCGACAGCGGGGAAGAGGACGTATGGCCTGGCGCTTATCCTGACGAAGACAACGGGGTTTTTCCTGATGATCTCCAGCCCTTTCTCTGTCTTGTACGAGGCTCTTGAATCCTCATCAGGGAAGAGGTCGGGGTTGCTTTCGAAGTGCTCAATATCAGCGGCCTTCCATTCATTGCGGATCTTTCCGGCTGCAGTGCCCGTATTCTCCGCCTCGACCGCTGCCGCGAAGTAATAGCGGACCGTTTTCGCCGTATTAGTGACGAGCCGGAATCAGGCCCCCTGATGGAGATTCCTCGCCATCCACGGGGTGCAGATCACAGCCGAGATCAAGATCCTCGAGAGCCTTCGGTTTCCGGGAAGGGGCCTTACCAGGATCAGTAATCCAAGAAGTATGAATATCCAGTACGCCGCTGTCGGCCTGATAAGTGTCATTACTCCGATAAGGATGACCATGATCAGGAGGTCGCGGGAACGTCCCTCCCTGAAATAGCGAAGGTAGAAGAGGATCTGCAGGGACAGGAAGAAGGTGAACAGGCTGTCGCTCAGGACGTGCTGGCAGGAAATAACGGGAAGCAAGCTGACCGCGTAGAGAGCACCGGCTCCCAACCCGACTTTCCAGGATCGCCATTTGTCTCCGATCCTGAAAAGGATCACTGGTACGACAGAGTCGATGATGAGAAGCATCAAGGCGAGGACGGTAATCGATCTTCCAAATATGGCGAAGACGCCCATGATAAAGACTGGAAAACCGGGAGTAACGTCGAACTCCGGTTCGAGCGGTTCCTCAGGGCTGGCTGAGAATGCACCGTGATCGACTACATTGATCGCAGGGCGTACATAGGTCATCGAATCCGGCCTGATAAATCTTTCTTCGTCGGATGAAGCTATCAGGAAGAGAGTAAGACGCAGAATAAGAGCAGCGAGGAAGAGCGATACCTGGATCGTTTCCTTCCTCCTGGAGACCATGGCAGTATGCTTAGAGCTTAGCATGGCTCGACAATATCCATGGACTATATATCGGCCAAGGATATCTGTTACAGGATCTGCTCCTCGTCCTTCTCCCTGAGAAAGAGCATAGCCGCCATTACGCACCATACCGGCATCAGGACCAGAGCAAAGGGTGAAAGGACTACGGTGATTTCCAGGACACCCATGGCGGCAGTGATCCAGGCGAAGGCCCTCATCAACTCATTCTTTCGCTCCTTTACCTGGAGGAGCCTGATACCGAGGAACAGGTCGATTATTCCGGCTGTGGTCATGGAAAGGATCCAGAATACGATGAGCGCTATAAGGGATCTCTGGTCGGGAGCCGGCCAGGTAGTATCGGTGAACAGTGCCATGGCAAAAGAACCGATAGTAAATACTATGTACCAGATGATCGATGCGGTGATGAGCCTGTTCGCTCCCGAATAACTGTATCGCTCATTCAGAAGTTTCCTGAGCATAAGGAGAACAAAGATGATGACCGCGGCGATGAGGACCGTAACAAGGTCACTGAGAGTAAGGCCAGGATCATCGATTCCCATCATGTGCTTGCCGACGAAATTCTTGGCCAGCCCAAAGGCAAATAGAAGGGGAAGGAAAATGGCGAGTGCTATTGAAAGCCACCCTACAACCGTATAGCTCCTGTCAGTCATCACTCGACCTCCTCTGAAGAATACTGTCCAGGATGCCTTGCGGGAGATAGATCGCTCAATCCGGTATATACTCGATTATGTCTCCGGGCTGACAGTCGAGCTCGCGGCAGATAGAGCTGAGGGAGGCGAAGCGAAGGCCCTTCATTTTCCCGGTTTTGAAGAGGGAGAGGGCTGTAAGAGACAGCCCGACCCTCTTCGACAGCTCAGTGAGCGACATCTTTCTCTTTGCAAGCATCACATCTAGGTTTATCTGAATAGCCATGTCCTAATAATAAACCGAATATTTAATTAGTCAAGGTAATAGTTTAAGTAAAACTTAAAATAATTTAACAAGTAGTTATAGTGTATGTTGCGTAAGGTTGACTTTCAGGAGACCCGGTCACCCGAATATTCTTGTCGATTAGCCTTCGAACTTTGGGTATAGTCCTTCTCTGAAAAAGGGTTGAACAGAGGGGTGATTGTATTTTGAAACTCACATATATATATATTCTGCTGGCAACTGCGGTTCTGGCCCTCGCGGGGTGCGGCGATGATACAATCGCGCCGGAGTGCGAAGATAATTCTGAAGCGTTACGGAATTACCTGATCTCCAACGAACTGGACTTTCCCGATCTGCTGACCAACTGGTTGATCTCTGCCGATATGCTGTACGAACATGAGGCGACGTACCACATAATGGATATCCGCGATGAGAGTATTTATGATCAGGGGCATATCCCCGGTGCGGTCCACTCTTCGTTGTCAGGCATTCTGGCGGATGCGGCACACAGCACCAAGCCCATAATCGTCGTGTGCTACACCGGCCAGAGCGCCGGTCATGCGGTAATGGCTCTTCGCCTCAGCGGTTATTCAAAGGCCAGGGTGCTCAAGTACGGTATGAGTTCATGGAACAGCAGGTTCGATTTCTGGAGCGGCAATTGCGTTGATGCGGCGAGCGGACATCCCGGCTGGATAGAACCTCCCGGAGATGTCGCGGCAAGCGAAGAGCACGGTTATCCTTCGCTATCGATCTGTACAACGGACGGTGCCAGTATACTCGCACAGCGGGTGACCGCGATGCTCAATGGAGGATTCAAGAGGGTCAACGGTATTGACGTTCTGAATACGCCCGGAGGATATTTTATCAATAACTACTGGCCGGAGGATACCGTTACGACATACGGCAATATTGCAGGTGCCAGGATCATTTATCCGATATCACTGGAGAACGGCGGATTCAGTCACTGCGACCCTGGAGCAACAGTAGTCACGTACAGCTGGACAGGTCATATGTCATCGATGCTTACAGCGTATATGACAGTTCTGGGTTATGATGCTGTGAGCCTCATGTTCGGTGTTAACGGCCTGATCCATTCCGATCTCACCACAAATAAATGGGATGAATCCTTCGATTATCCTTACGAGACGACAGTGCCGTAGAATTCGTTCTCACAAAATGTAAAGATTGCTTATATTCCGTACAGGAGGCGGTCATGCATTCTGCCGGAATAATCATCCCCATCATATTTATCCTGCTTACAACGCCCGCGTGTAATGAAGATCCCATCGTAAACGTACCAGTCGCCGAGACGGGTGTGGATGGTCCTCCTGTCACCAGGAGCCAGGCTGTCGTCACAGCCCACAGCTACGCTCGGGCAAGATGGACGATGTCTACAGAGAATCGTACAGGAGTGACTTGCGAAGGTACATTCTTGAGCAACTACCCTGTCGGCGACAGGCTCGGTGTTGGGTACAAGTGGGGTGGATGGACCGATGTGGATGACTTTCTTGAAAAGATCCCGCAAGGTTATGCGACAGGAACGGGAGGAGGCATAACCTGGGAGATCATACCTTTCAACTGCGTAGTGGGTGTTTCCTGCACAGGACTTGTTTCACGGGCCTGGCATCTCAATAACAAGTATACGCTGAATTACGACGACCCCGAAATCCCCAGGAAATTTCAGGAAATAACAAACGAGATAGACTTCTCTGATCTTAAAAAAGGGGATGTCTTCATCAACAAGTATCATGTGATGCTGTATGTTTATGAATCTGTTCATGGTATGGCGATGGTAATCGACTCATCCTTTCCAGGAGTCCGATTCCGTGCTGTGTCATGGTACGAACTGTCATCAGATGGTTATACAGCAATCAGGTACAACAACATTGTCGACGATCCTGAACCGAAAGGCACGATTTCAGATCCGATCGAACTCGCTGTTGGCGGGTCCGATGTATCCGTGGAGGGGAACACACTCGATGTAATCAGTCTCGAGTATCACAGCTATTCCATTCTACCCTATGTTCGCGAGACTGGGCCGGAGATCATATACGTTTTCAATCTGGAAGAACCGGGGTCTCTCGATGCCTCCATCACTCAGTTTAAGGACGAGGGGATAGATAACGACATCCTTCTCATGGAATCTCTGGAAAAGGACGCACAGGGCATGGGTCTCGGCTGTATCGTGTGGGGAGACGACCGTGTAGAGGCTGATCTTTCCGGCGGGACTTACTATATCATCGTAGACAGCCGTAACAATTCTCCCGGACAATTCACTCTCCAGGTTCAGTTCAGGCAAAACGTGCTCGAATCGCAATGATATGTTAACTGTTGAAATTCCACTCTCATCTGGTATATAATAAGAGCTCAATCATCAGACAATCGGTTACATCTCTGGCAGGTGCATCATGCGTACTTCGAAGGTCCTCGCCTCTTTTCTGGCTCTAAACATCCTGGCAGTACTTTTCCCATCGAATATTTCAGCGCAGTGGCTGGATTCATGGAACTACAGAAGAGCAGTATGTTTCCATGGATGCCCAGACTCTCTTGAAGATTACCAGGTTCTGATCACCCTTGATTCTTACTTCGACTTCAGCCGCATCGGGGAGGATGGGAGCGATATAACGCTTTCGACCTGGGATAGCGGGGAGCCGATAAAATACTGGCTTGAAACCTGGGATCCGTCCTCGCAATACGCGCGTATCTGGGCCGAGGTGCCGATGATAACTCCCTACGACACATGTCTGTATATGTACTATGGTGATACCTTGGCAGTTTCCACTTCCGATCCATTCGGGACCTTCATCAAGTACTACAGCTTCGAGGATCATGAAGCAGGTGATCATCCAAGAACCCCGAATCCGGGTGAGTGGACGAGGTATCCAGGGAATCCCATCCTTACGGAGGGTCCATCCGGAGCCTGGGACGATCACGGGGCTACATTCGCGAGCGTCATCTATGACAGTCTGGCTGCAGAGTTCAGGATGTATTACCACGGCTTCTCAGGCACAACCCACCAGGTGGGCCTGGCTACGAGCCCCGACGGCCTGAACTGGTCGAAACATCCCGGTAATCCGGTACTCACTCCAGGGCCCGATGCGTGGGATGCGAACCAGGTCAGGGTCCCGATGGTCTGGAAAGAAGGAATGACCGATTACAGGATGATCTACACGGGTAACGGCAGCGGCGGAATGCAGATCGGTTATGCGACCTCCACGGATGGTATCAATTGGACAAAGCACCCTTCGAATCCAGTATTCAACGATCCGACATGGGCGTTCGGAGAGACAGAAAACTGGGGAGTCATGAAGGTCGGCAGTGAATACCTCATGTGGTACAGCGATTTCGGGATGCGTCAGTCAGGGATCGCGGTCTCAACGGACCTCCTCAGCTGGACGCCTCACCAGGCCGCGCCGATATTTGCATCAAGCGGGATCCCTTCCGATGACAGGTACTCTCAGTACTGTCCTTTCAGTTTCAGATACGATGGCTACTATTACGTTCTGATGCCCTCATATTCAGCTGAACCGAATTACAGCAGGAACTACATGTACAGGTCTTCCAGCCCGTATTTCCCGGAATCCGACAGAGAACTGATCCGAATGGTGAGAACAGTCGGGGAAGAGGGTGAATGGGACGATCATGACGGGGATACTCCATTCGTTTTTACTCTCGACGTCGAACGGACGCAGTTTTATAACAACGAGCTCTGGTGCTATTACTCCTCCGAGGGTGGAGGGGACCTCTGGAAAGAAGGACTCTTCATCGAGCACGATATTGCTTCCGCACTGGCTCCGACTCCTTTGCCCTCCGATGATCTGTATTGGATAACCAGTGGTGATATCACTGTCACCGACAGCCCCGTCCTCGATGGAACGAAGAGTGTCTGTCAGTACGATGATTCAGATGCCGAGGCTACAATGCTGAAGAGTTTCTTCAACTCCATGGAAAGTGGAAGAGTTTCAGCCTGGATGAACAGATCCTCTCTATCCGAAGGCGATTATGATATCTACCTGTACGGAAGTACATATCTAGGCTGTGTCGCGGGACTTGGCAGGGATGGGGATTTCCATTACTGGGACGGGGAGTTTCATCCTACAGGGATACCCTGGTCCGTGGATACCTGGTACCTCGTGACGATCTTTTTCGACGTATCAGCGGGACTTTTCGATTTCTCGATCGTGGATGAATCGCTGGCCGAGCTGCTCAGAGTGGAGGGTATTTCTTTCGGAACGCCATCATCCGCGATAGACCAGGCGATGTTCTACACGTCCTCCGTCTATACCGGATATGCGTATATGGACGGGTTCCGGCTCTCCGGCTGGTGCGGTGATGAGTTCGTGGTCACTCTTGGAGAGGAAGAAGCTTATTCGACAGACGCACCGGAATTCCTGCCGTCAGCACCAGCTGAACTCTACCAGAATTATCCCAATCCGTTTAATCCCAGTACGACGATCCGGTTCAAGCTCACCAGCAGCTCGCACGCCGTCATCGATATATTTGACATCAATGGCGGATTCGTCTCCAGGATATTTGACGGGACAGGTAAATCCGGAATGAATTCCATCACATGGGAAGGCACAAACAACAGTGGAACTCCGGCAGCATCCGGGATTTACCTCTACCGGCTCCAGTCCGCCGGCGGGTCCGTTTCAAAGAAAATGATCCTCCTGCGATAATGCCGCAGGAGGATAAGAAGATATCTTCGGGCTATCTCAGAAGGATCATCTTCCTCGACAGCACCTTCTTGTTCGAGTCGAGCCGGTAGAAATATACTCCTGAACTCACCGTGCCGCCACTCGCATCCCTGCCGTTCCATTCAACTGAATAGGTACCCTTTTCCTGTACTGAATCGACAAGCCTTACGATCTTCCTGCCCGAGGAGTCATACACATCCAGTGTGACCTGGCCGTTGACAGGAAGATAGTAGTCGATAGTCGTTGAGGGATTGAAAGGATTAGGATGATTCTGCCCCAGCACGACAGGTGAAGGGGGCGTAGGTACGGATGCCGTCTCGAAGAGGATGGCCGTATCAGAGCCTGTGGTTACTTCCACCCTGTAGCGATAACTCTCGCCCGGTTCAATGTTCTTGTCCCGAGCCAAAAATCCAAATCCTTCACGGTAGATCGGGATGGTCGAGAGAAGTTCAAATTCTCCGGCCGGCATATGAGCGCGAAAAACGCTGAAGGCGGCCTCATCATCGATTGAATCCAGGATCCATTGAAGTTCGATAAAATCTCCTTCATACGAGACACTGGACATCTGCAGGACCGTCCCGACCGTGGGATCTTCCTCGTCCCACAGGGTTACTGCCGGATCATCTCCGCACCACTGCATTAGCCTGAAGTCGTCGAGGAACAAGTGTCCCACGAAGCCTGACGAGGTGTAGAACATTGCCCTGTTCAGGGATGATGCTCCGTTCCCGAACGCGATGCTTTCGATCCGGACTATTTCGTCAAGATTTTCATCGAGGACGATAAAGTTATATGTGTCTGTACCGGTGTCAAATTCAAGAGTGACCAGGAACCACGTATCCACGGCCCAGTTGACGCCTGTCGACTGGAAGGAACCGTTCCAGTAATGGAAATCCCCGTTCCTGCCCAGGCCGGCGACGCAGCAGAGCGTTGCACCGCTGTACATGTAGATGTCACAGTCTCCGTTGGATGAAGAATTCCTGCGCATCCAGGATCCGATTCGTCCAGTCGGCCTGGAGGCAAAATCAGATGCGAGCTGGACAGCCGTCGAGGCCGATGTGTCGTTGAGCCGGGCGCTTCTTACGCCGTGTCTTATGGGAGAATCGACGACAGTGACGTCACCCGACACTGTCCAACTGAATTCCTCACCGGGGAGTTCAGTGTCGGTGAGGGCAGCGGAGATATCAGTCTCTATCAACAGTCCCACCTTCCAGAGATCTCCTCCGCCTTCTGCGGCATAATAGCACCACAGTTCGTTGTTGTAGAACTGAGTGCGTTCAATATCCAGAGTGAACATGCATGGTGTGTCGCTGTCACGACTGTCCCATTCACCTGCGCCGCCTACAGTATGCGCGATCCTCAACAGTTCCCTGTTAGACTCAGGAAAATACGGGCTCGGGGAACGGTAGAGATACAAGCTGCTGTAGTTCGCGACACTGCTGTATGAAGGGACGAGTACGTAGTAATCATCACCATACTTGAAACTGAAAGGACAGAACTGGGAATACCTGTCATCGGAGGATATGCCGCTCGAGGCGAATACCGGTCCCGGCTGATGAGGAGTCCAGTTAACGAGGTCGGTCGAGACAGCGATGCCTGACTGACGCATCCCGAAATTGCTGTACCACATGAGGTATTCGCTGTCGACCTTCATGACTCCCCAGTTCTCGGTCGCTCCTGTCGCCCACGTCGGATCGTTGAATACGGGATTCGAGGCATGTTTTGTCCACGAGATACCATCAGTCGAGGTCGCATAGCCGACCTGCATCCCGCCGCTGCCGCTACCCGTATAGATCATCCGGTAGTCGGTCAGCCCTTCCTTCCATACCATGGGGACCCGAACCGAGCCGCTGTCCCAGGACGCCGGGCCGGGAGTCATGACAGGATTGCCCGCGTATTTTGTCCAGTTAAGCCCGTCCGGACTCGTCGCGAGGCCTATCTGGTGTGTGCTGCCTGAGAAACCATGATAGTACATCCTGAACTCAGAAGAGA
>RCNF010002749.1_pt1 | contig 12601 bp, 13 predicted proteins | sample 2041311 | NCBI WGS metagenome assembly RCNF01 (sample SAMN09708228, study PRJNA481090) | Marine sediment metagenome, whole genome shotgun sequencing project. | biome: marine sediment; feature: ocean; material: sediment; isolation source: Sewage treatment plant 2 marine sediment (STP2) ... | reverse complement strand
AAGAGGAGTCGGAGGTACCCCATGAGTGATGAAAAACGAACCGACGAGATCCAGGGCGAAATCCTGCACGTCTATGACGGCATCGAGGAAGCCGACAACAACCTGCCGACCTGGTGGCTGCTCACGTTCTTCGGCGCGGTCGCGTTTGGGCTCGTGTACTGGTTCTACTTCCACGAGTACGGCATCGGGAAGCTACAGCCCGAGGTGTACAGCGAACAGATGGCGGCCGTCGCCGCGGAGCGCACCATCGTGACCGACGAGTCGCTCGAAGCGCTGATGCAAGACGAGACCGCGGTCGCCGCAGGCAAGAAGATATTCACGACGCAGTGCTATGCCTGCCACGATCAGGGACAGGGCCGTGTGGGCCTAGGGTCGAACCTCACGGACCAATACTGGGTTCACGGCGGCGCGCCGACCGACATCCACAACACCGTCACCAATGGTGTTCTCGAAAAGGGCATGACGCCTTGGGGAGCCATCCTCGGTGAGCAAGGCGTGAGCCAAGTTACCGCATACGTGTTGACGATGCGCAATACGAACCTCGAAGGCGGCAAGCCAGTCGAAGAGAACGCGAAGGTCTGGGAACCCTGACGCGAACTTGCCGAAAGGTCTTCCGACCCTAGAGAAAGCAGACGATGACAACAAAGCTGCCCGTCGTTGAAGAACACGCGAGCTCACTGCGTTCTGACGGCAGTCGCAACTACGTGCATCCGGCCGACGTGAAGGGCCGGTTCACGCGCCTTCGTTACACGATCTTCAGCGTGCTGATCGCGATTTACGTTCTGTTGCCCTTCGTCAAAATCGGAGGGCATCCGGCCGTCTTTCTAGACATCGTGAACCGGCGTTTCTATTTGTTCGGCGGCGTGTTCAACGCCCAGGACTTTTGGCTCGTGTTCTTCCTGCTGAGCGGCGTCGGCCTAACGCTCCTGATTGTCACTGCGATCAAAGGTCGCTTGTGGTGTGGCTACGCCTGTCCGCACACGGTCTTTCTCGAGGGTGTGTTTCGACGCATCGAGCGTCTGATCGAAGGACCGAGAGCACAGCGGCTGAGGCGCAACGCCGCCGGGCTCAGCTTCGACAAAGTCTGGCGCAAGCTCGTCAAGCACGGCGTGTACATCGTGCTCGCGCTTCTGCTCTCGCACGTGTTCATCAGCTACTTCGTCTCGCTTCCGTCGCTCGTCGAAATGGTGCAGAGGAGCCCCGCTGAGCACCCGACCGCGTTCACATGGGTCATCGTGATGTCGGCCGTCCTCTACTTCAACTTCAGCTGGTTCCGCGAGCAGTTGTGTCTGATCATTTGTCCCTACGGCCGTCTGCAGTCGGCAATGACCGATCGAGACACGATGGTCATCGGCTACGACCTCAACCGAGGCGAACCTAGGGGCAAGGCCAGCGATCCGAGCAAGGGCGACTGCGTCGACTGTAAACGCTGCGTGGTCGTCTGCCCGACCGGCATCGACATTCGCAACGGGCTGCAGATGGAGTGCGTCGGTTGCGCCGCTTGCGTCGACGCCTGCGATGAAATCATGACGAAAGTCGGCCGACCGGAGGGACTGGTCCGCTACGACTCGCTCAATGGACTCGAGGGCAGGCCCAAGCACTTCGGGCGGCCTCGCCTCTTCTTCTATGGGGGGATCGTCACGCTCTGGCTGCTGGGCACCGCGCTCGCATTCTCGCAAAGCGCCGCGTTCGAAGCCAACGTGCTGCGCCTCGAGGGCCCACCGTTCATGGTCGTCGACGCCAAGGTGCGAAACTCTCTGCGTGTGCATCTGGTCAACAAGACTGGCGACAAGCAGATCTTCGTCATCGAACCCGAGTCCGAGAGCGGCATCGAATACATCATTCCTCAGAAGCGCATCGAGCTCGAATCGCTCGGGAGCACCTACCTGCCGATTCTCGCAATCCTGCCACAAGAACAGATGCGCCCGGGCCTCGAGTTGAAGCTCACAATCTCCATGGAGGGCCGGGACGACTCCAAGGGCAGCCGCGTCGTCGGCGCTTCTTTCGTTGGACCAAGCCGCTGAGCCCCTGGCATCAGGGCACGGACATCACGATCGCACCGCTCTTGTGCACCAGCTCGTGAGAGACGCTGCCAAGGAGCGTGCGTGCGACCGCGCCTTTTCCGGTCGTGCCACACAGAATGAGCGGCGCGTCGAGCTCGCGCGCCAGGGCCACGACTGCATTCGCCGGATGGCCGGCCACCGCGTGACACTGGATCTGTAGGTCGTCGGTCTTGATGGTCCCGCAGGTTCGCATCTCGAGGAGCTGACCGAGGTCCTCGAGCTCCTTGCCCAAAGTGGACCCATTGGATTCACTCGAGTCGAGGACCGTCACGATGTGGACGTCTGCCTCGAGCTGACGGCCCATGAAGACGCCGAGCTCGAACGCGCGACGCGCCGGATCGGAGAAGTCATAGGCCACAACCAAACGTGGAATCAACGACACTGGCTATTCTCCATCCTTCGGCTTGTGGTCACATCGGCCGCGCACGACCAAGACGGGACAGGGTGCGTGACGTACGACACGTTCCGCGACGCTGCCGAGGAACGCGCGGGACAGGCCGCTTCGGCCATGGGAGCCGAGAATCACGAGGTCGACGCCCTCGTCCTCGGCCATCTCGACGAGGGCTCGACCCGGAGAAGGGTGCTGAACCACGCTCAACTCGACCTCGGCGACCCCTTGGAGCAGCTCCGCGGTCTTGCCGGTGAGCGTATCGCGAATCGCCTCTTCGATCTCGACCCGAATGCTCCGCTCGAGAAGGTCCGGACGCGACCAGACGACGGGCGGCACGTTGGGCGTTGGATCGAACACATGAGTGACCAGCACGCGCGAGTTGAAGGTCTTGGCATAAAGGGCCGCGGCCCGAAGCGCCTCGTCCGAGATGTCCGAGAAGTCGGTGCCGACGAGAATGGTCTGTGGCTGGTCCATGCTTCTACCTCTCGCTATCAAGCTTCGTGCCAGACGATAGGCACGTCTTTTGCGCTGCGAGGATAGCGAAAACGACGCAGGTTCTGCGAATGTTTCGGAAGCGGCGCAGAACTTGCGTCTCCGCCGACGCAAAATGCTGCTAAACCACTGGCGCGGTACTTGCAAAAACCAACGCACCGATGCCTTACAGGAGGACAAGATGAGCGACGAAGCCCTGATGCCTTCCGAGGTTCGTCGGAAGGTGCTGAGCCAGCACCGTGAGATCGAGCAAATGCTCTCAGAGCTCGAGGCGGGGGTCGCCAAGCTTGGAGAAGGAACGGTAGAGGCCGGACAGGTCAAGCGTGCCGCATATGCGCTCCGCGGCATTCTGGAGCTCCACATGAATTTCGAAGAGGCCCACATGGTGCCCGCCATCAACGACGCCGATGGCTTCGGCCCGGAGCGGGTCCGCCACCTGCACGCCGAGCACGCCGAGCAACGTCAAGAACTGGACCGGCTCGTCGATGCGATCCGCGAGACCAGGTCGCCAGACGGCCTCGTCTCGAGCGTGACGAAACTGGCGGAGATGCTGCGCATCGACATCGAACAAGAAGAGCGCGAATACGTGAACGAGAAGCTCCTCAGCGATAGCCTGATTCCCAGTGACCCATTCGGCGGCTAACGAGCCCCGATTGGGAGGACGGATAAGCCCAAATGCAGATCAAACAGATCCTGGTCCCAACCGATTTTTCGGAGAATGCGCAGCACGCCCTGAGCTACGCTACCGAGCTTGCCAAGCGGTGCTCGGCTAAGCTCCACCTTCTCCACACGCCGGTGATTCCGACGTACCTGCTGATGGACCTCTCCTACAGCCCGGGTCCCGAGGCGGTCACACGCATCCTCAACGAGTCCCAAGACGCTCTCGACCAGCAGGCCAAAGGGCTAGCAGCCGCCGGCTTGGAGTACTTCACGGTAATTCGCGAGGGAACGGTTCACGAGGTGATTCGGGACTACGCGAGAGAACACGACGTCGACCTGGTCGTCGTCGGCACCCACGGCCGCAGTGGTGTTTCAAAGCTGATGTACGGCAGCGTCACCGAACGCGTCATCAAGACGGTCCACACACCGATCATCGTCATCCCGCCGGAAGGCGGGAAGATGCCGAGCTCCATCGTCGTCGCCTACGACTTCTCGGCTCCGGCGAAGCGCGCCGCCGAGGTGGCCCGGGCGATCAACGGCTCCTTTCCAGGGCCAATGCACGTGGTTCACAGCTACTTGGACGTGTGGGGCGAGTATACGGACCGAGGCGCAGTCGTTGGAGAGGCCGCCGAGAAGCGCCGCCAAGCCCTCCATCTCGGGCTCGAAGAGATGCTCAAGACCGAATCGGCGGAGATTTTTTCGAGCGACGCGAAAGGTATCGAAACCCACCTCGTCACCGGAGACCCGGCCGAGGGCCTTCTCAGAGTCGCCGAAGACGTGGGCGCGACGCTGATTTGCGCGGGCACGACGGGCAAGAGCGGCATTGAGCGCTTCCTCATCGGCAGCGTGGCGAGACGACTCCTTCATGACAGCAAGGTGCCGCTGCTTCTGACCCACGACGACGGTTGATCGCGCAGCAGCTTGAATGAGCGCCCGGACGGCGCATGATAGGGGCGTGATGCTGGGGCGGTTCTTTGCACTAGGGTTGGCGACTGCGCTCGCAAGCGGCTGCGACTGCGAGCTGAAGCGCGCCGATGAAGACCCGGGAACGCCAGCCGGTTTCGACGAAGTGATGAAGGAGCACGCTGCACTGTCGCTCGTCGCGCGAAACGCACTGATCCGAGGGGACCTCCCGGTCGCCCGGCAGTCGATGCGGAAGCTCGCGTTCTTCATGGAACACGTGCCCTTTCCCAAAGAGGGCAAGGGATACGCGCGCATCACGCGGGAGCTCGCGACCGAGGTACGAGAGGCTGCCGACCTCGAAGAAGCATGCATGGCCTTCGCGCTGCTCTCCAACGCCTGCGGCCAATGCCACCATGCCCTTGACCGAGGGCCACCCATGAAGCTCGAAGCGACGCCCGAAGGAGAAGACCTGAAGATGCACATGCGGCGCCACTATTGGGCGGTAGAACGAATGTGGGAGGCGCTGTTGAGCGACTCGACATCGGTTTTCCAAGCGGCTGCGGGAATTCTAGCCGAGTCGCCGCTCCACGGGCCGGCATCGCCGGACAGCGAGAGGCCCCCTGGCACGACCCGCCTCGCGTACGAGGTCCACGATTTGGCGTTCGCCGCTGCGGTAGAGGGCAAGGCTCGGGAGGATGAGTACGTGCCAAGGCCCGGCGAAGCCCTGGAGGGCAAACCCACCACGCGGGGCCAAGCCGAGATCTTTGGGCGACTCTTGTTGGCCTGCAGCCAGTGCCACAGCTTGGTCGACGTGGAACCCGAAATGACCCTCGACGCGCGCCGCCGGGAGGCGCCATGAGCGTGCTGGCCCGAACGGCCATCGGCGCCGCGGTCATCCTGTCGATCTTGGCGCTGGCCTCCGCCTGCGCCACGGGTCGGGTGCGGGGCGCCCAGGGGACCGAAATGCAACAAGAGGAAGAGTACCAGCCTAGCACTAAGGTGGACCCGCCCGAAGGCAACGTTGACTACACTTCAGGACCGGTCATCTTGCCGAATCCCCCTCCCGTCCTCGAAGTCGACCTCGAACGGAGACGCCCCCAGCCGGACCCCGAGCCCGAGCCGAAACCCAAACCCGGGAACGACCCGGAATAGAAAAGGTGAGATGTCCAAGCTCTGCACCGCTGATGAAGCGGTCAACCACATCAACTCCAATCAGCGCGTCTTCGTCCACGGAGGCGTGGCCACCCCGACGGCCCTGGTCGACGCACTCGTTCGAGACGCGCGTCGCCTTCACAACGTCGAGCTGATCCACCTTCATACCTCCGGCGACGCCGGCTACGCCAAGCCGGAGCACGCCCGCTCGTTTCGCGTGGCAAACCTGTTCGTCGGCCATAACATGCGCCACCAGCTGGATGGCGATCGGGTCGACTACCTGCCGTGCTTTCTTTCGGAGATCCCGCAGTTGTTCCGGTCTGGACGCAGAGCGCTCGACGCCGCCCTCGTTCAGGTTTCGCCGCCCGACAAGCGGGGATATTGCAGTCTTGGTGTCTCGGTGGACATAGCCAGGGCAGCGGTCGATTCTGCCAAAATCGTCATCGCTCAGGTCAACCGGCACATGCCGCGCGTGCATGGTGATGGCTTCGTGCACATCGACCAGCTCGACTGGCTGGTCGAGCACGACGAGCCGCTTCCCGAGGTTCCGGCGACGGTGCCGAGCGACGAAGAGCAGGCGATCGGCCATCATGCTGCGGCGCTCATCGAAGACGGGGCCACCCTCCAGATGGGGATAGGCGCCGTCCCCGACGCGGTCTTAGCCGCGCTCAAGAGTCATCGCCATCTAGGGGTTCATACGGAGATGTGGTCCGATGGCTTGCTGCCGCTGCTCGAATGCGGTGCGGTCGACAACAGCCAAAAAGTAGTTCACCCGGGCCGAACGGTCTCCGGTTTCGTCGTCGGGACGCAGCGCGTCTACGACTACATCGACGACAATCCGAGCATCACTCAGTACGATATCGGCTACGTCAACCGGGTGTCGGTCATCAACCAGAACCCCAAGGTCACCGCGATCAACTCGGCGGTCGAAATCGACCTCACCGGGCAGGTCTGCGCCGACTCTATCGGCCATCGCGTCATCTCCGGGGTTGGCGGCCAGATGGACTTCATCCGCGGCGCGATGACCTCGGAGCGCGGCAAGCCGATCATCGCCCTGACGAGCCGAACCCGCAAAGGGGATCCGAGAATCGTACCTGCCCTTCGCCCGGGAGCCGGTGTGGTGACCACGCGGGCACATGTTCAATTCATCATCACGGAAAACGGCGCGGTCGACCTCTACGGCAAGACATTGAACGAACGCGCTCAGTTGCTCATCTCCATCGCCCACCCCGGAGATCAAGAGACACTGGAGCGTGCATGGCGCGAGACCCGCGCCTAAACGGCCGGCGCAGCCATTGCGCTTGTGGAGAGCAACCCCGCAGAAGTTGCGCTGAACCAGCTGGAATGTTGACGAATTGTAACGGAAAGACGTCGGTTGGCGCGCCAAGCTTTGGCACGCCTCATGCTTAGGTGCTGCTTTCGACCCTTTGCGGAATTGGGTCTAAGGGGATTACTGTGATTCTGCCAAGCTGGTTCTCATCTCGATCCGACAGCGCGTCGGGGCTGCGGCTCCTCGGCGAGGCTCGGGGACGCGGAGAAGACACGATCGATGCCGCCGCGACCACGCCGGACGCCGAGTGGCTAAGCGTCAATTCGCGCGGTTCGTTTGCGATGGGGACGATCGATCGATGCCCGCGCCGGAAGTACCACGGGCTTCTCACGGTCCGCGAGCCAGGGGTCGGCGAGCCGCTGAACATGGTCGCCGAGGTCGAGGAGTGGCTCAAGATCGGCGATGAAAGAGTGGCCCTGCACAGCTACAACTGGGGCAACGCGGTCGAGCCAAACGGTGTCGACTATCTGAGCCGCTTCGAGCCGTTGCCTCGTTGGACCTACGAGTTTGGCGCGGTCACGTTCACCCGGGAGCTCTGGCTGGAAGACGACGCCGACGCGGTCTGGATTCGGTACACGATCGAAGGGCTCACCGAGCCCGCTGACCTGCGACTACGCCCGCTGATCCGTTGCCGGCCGATCCACGAGCTGACCGTTGCAAACCCGTTCCTGAACGGAGAGCTCGACCTCGAAGAGGGCGAGTCGCTTCGCGTGACCATGCACCCCTACAAGAACGTACCGCCCCTCATCACGAGTCTCCATGGCGCCCCGGCCGTTTTTCGACCGGACGGCAAGTGGTACGAAGGCGTGCACTACGAATGGGAACGCGAGCGCGGCTACGACGATGCGGAAGACCTCTTCACTCCGGGCGAGTTCCGCCTCGAGCTCGAGCAGGACGGCGCGTTCTGCCTTCGACTCGGGACGACGCCGGCAGCCAGCCACGAGCCCCAAGTGCTCAGCTCGGTGCTGAGCTCGCGCCGCTCGTTCGTTCAAGAGCTCGACGACGCGGCCGACGCGTACCTGGTCGAGCTTTCCGGGGGTCGCACCGGAATCATCGCCGGCTATCCATGGTTTGGAGAATGGGGCCGGGATTCATTGATAGCCCTGCCCGGTCTCTGCTTAGCCCGGAAAGAGGTCGACGAGGCCCTTGCGATCCTCGAGTCACTTGCAGCTCGCCTCGTGAACGGCCTGGTGCCCAACATCCCACAGAGCGGTGACGTACCGCCGAACGCAGAGTCGATCGACGCCTCACTCCTTTTCATCCGAGCAACGGCCCTCACCGCAAAGCGCACACGGAGCCGACGCATCACCGCCCTCCAGGAGGTCTGCCTCGACCTGATCGAACGCATCAGTGTCGGCGCAGATCCCCGTGTTCACGTCGACGCGCAGGGTTTTCTCTTCGTCGATCATGGGCCCTGGGCACTCACCTGGATGGATGCGCTCGTGGATGGTTGGCCGGTGACTCCTCGCCAGGGCTACGCCGTCGACCTGAACGCCCTCTGGCTTGCGGGGCTCACAACCGCGCTTCGATGGGCGAAGAAACTGCGTCCGGCCTTCGTGGAAAAGTGGGACGAAACCACGAAGAAACTGTCCGATCATTTTGAGGAAAAATTCTGGCTTCAAGATCAAGGCTTCTTGACCGACACACACGATGGAAACCACCCTGACGGACGGCTGCGGCCCAATCAGCTCTGGGCTCTCTCTCTGCCCGGCGTCCCGATCGAAAAAGCCCACAAGAAGCAGGCGCTCGCGGCGGTGCGCGAAAAGCTGCTCACCAGAGTGGGCCTGCGGACACTTTCGCCTGACGACCCCGGCTATCAGCCATTCTACCGGGGCGGGCAGTCGGAGCGGGACCGAGCCTACCATCAGGGGACCGTATGGCCTTGGCTTCTCGGCCTCTACGCCGATGCCGTCGAGGCGATCGAAGGCCCCCAGGCGGCGACCGAAGAGATGATCCCCGTGCTCGCATCACTTTCCGCGCACCTTCGGACCGAAGGCTGTATCGGACAAATCAGCGAGGTCTTCGATGGCGACCCGCCCCACCGTCCCGGAGGCGCGCCCGCACAGGCCTGGAGTGTCGCAGAGGTGCTGCGGGTCGCTAAGATGGTGAGTCGATGAAGATATTGATGCTGGGCTGGGAGTATCCTCCCCACATTAGCGGCGGTCTCGGGACCGCGTGTGAAGGGCTGACGACTGCGCTCGCGGGACGGGGCGTCGAAATCGACTTCCTGGTACCGAGGCTATACGGCGAGGAAGATGCACCGCACATGCAAATCTTGGGGGCGGCGTCCGCGGATTCGACACTCCGGCCCGGTCTTCAGCCCCGGCTCCCGTCGGACCAAACAATCTGCTCAGTCGATTGATCGCTGCGGAGCCCGCGCTCGCCACCGACCCGATCTTCACCGCCGCGGCCGAGGCCGCCCATGCCGAAGCGGCGGCGCTGGGCGACCCAGGCGTTCAGATGATCCGCGTGCCGGCGATGCTGAAGCCGTACCTGGACCAAAAGACCTATCGGGAGCTCATCGCGACAGGCGCGCTTCACGAAACGGCCATCGCCGAGATCCTGGCGTCCGAGATCTTGCATCCGTTGCCTGGTCCGCCGGGCGAGATCACCAGGCTCGAGCATGCTCACGTTCCCGGCGCGGACTTCTCGGACTCCCAAGAGGCTTCGAGCGGCGCGCACTATGGCGAGGACCTGTTTTCCGAGGTTGCGCGTTACGCCATGGCGGCCACGCGCCGCGTTCAGGATCGGAAGTACGACCTCATCCATGCGCACGACTGGATGACCTTCCCCGCGGGCATCGAAATCGCACGCCGCGCTGGAGCCCCACTGCTCGTTCACGTACACAGCCTCGAATACGATCGGGCCGGGCACGGAGCCGACCGCGACATCGTTTCAGTCGAGCGTCAGGGGCTCGAGGCCGCCGCGCGGGTCATCGCCGTGAGCTACTACACACGCGGCCTCATCAACCGACTCCACGGAACATCGCTCGACAAGATCTCGGTCGTGCACAACGGTGTGTACGCGCGTGAAACGGTGGAAGCGTACACAGAGCAGCGCAGCTCGACGGGGCCCGTCGTGCTTTTCCTCGGCCGGGTCACGTTTCAAAAAGGGCCGGAGTACTTCGTCCAAGCCGCCGCCCGCGTTCTCGAGCACGTCCCCGATGCGGTGTTCATCATGGCGGGCTCCGGAGACATGCTTCCTCGGATGAAGGCCCTGGTCGAGGAGCTCGGCATCACCAAATCGTTCCGTTTTCCTGGTTTCGTTCGGGGCGCAGAGCTCGAGCGCACCTTCTCGACCGCCGACGTGTACGTCATGCCGTCGGTTTCGGAGCCCTTTGGCATCGCTCCGCTCGAAGCGATGAGCTACGACCGCCCCGTGATCGTGTCCAAACAGTCCGGCGTATCCGAGGTGCTTCAAAACGCGCTCAAAGTCGACTTCTGGGACGTCGACAAAATGGCCAGCCAAATCGTTGGCCTCTTGGAGCTTCCGGAATTGCGACGGGTGATCGTTGAAAGGGCCCGGGAAGAAATCCGGCACATCCACTGGGATGCCGCCGCAGAAACACTCATTCCAGTGTACGAGTCCGTCCTGCGCGGATGAGGTGAGCCATGCCGTCGGTTTGTTTCTATTTCGAAGTCCACCAGCCCTATCGCCTAAAGCCCTATGGAGCGCTTCAGGTGGGTCGCGACCACGAGTACTTCGACGAAAAGCTCAACGCGGAGATTCTGCGCAAGGTGGCCACCAAGTGCTATTTGCCGGCCAACGAGTCGATGCTTCGCCTCATCGAGCGGACCGACGGCCGCTTTCGCGTTTCCTACGCGCTAACGGGCGTGGCGATCGAGCAGATGAAGCTTTACGCGCCCGAGGTGCTCGACAGCTTCGTACGGCTTGCCGAGACCGGCGCGGTCGAGCTCGTTGCGGAAACCTATTACCACAGCCTCGCTGCCCTGTACGACAAGGACGAGTACCGCGAGCAAATCGAGATGGAGCTGAAGCTCGTCAAGTCGGAATTTGGGCAGGTTCCGCGGGTCTTCCGAAACACCGAGCTGATCTACAACGACGAGATCGGCCAATTCATCGCGGACCAGGGCTTCGATGCGATGATCATCGAGGGCGCAGATGATGTTCTCGATTGGAGAAGCCCGAACTTCGTCTACCGAGTCGCCGACCGCGAGATGAAGCTGCTGGCGAAGAACTACAAGCTTTCGGACGACATTGCGTTCCGCTTTTCGAACAAAGCCTGGAGCGATTATCCTCTCACTCCGGAAAAGTTTGCAGGCTGGGTCCACGAGCAAAACGGCGCCGGCGACGTGGTCAACCTGTTCATGGACTACGAGACTTTTGGTGAGCATCAGTGGAAGGAGACGGGGATTTTCGATTTCCTCGAGCGCCTGCCGGACCTGCTCATCACGCATCCGCAGTGGGACATCCTCACGCCGAGCCAGGTCATCGATCGCTATCCGGCGATTGGAGAGTTCCCCTTCCATCGAACGGTTTCGTGGGCCGACGAGGCCCGTGACATCAGCGCGTGGCAAGGCAACGCCATGCAGCAGCGGGCGCTCGCCGAGATCTATTCACTTGGAAGCGCCATTCGAAAACGCAATAATTCTCACTTGCTGGCCCTCTGGCGGCGCTTGCAGACTTCGGATCACTTCTACTATATGGCCACGAAATCCGCCTCCGACGCTGCGGTCCACGACTATTTCAGTCCTTACGAGGGGCCCTACGACGCCTTCATCCACTATATGAACGTCATGAAAGACTTGAACCTCTCGGTGCTCGCCCGCGCAGAGAAACAAATCCGGCTATGAGCAAAGCTGTTTTTTTCGAGATCTCTTGGGAGGTCTGCAACATGGTGGGCGGTATCCACACCGTCCTAGCGAGCCGCGTCCTGGAGGTGCAACAACGCCATGGGGAAGACGGGTACATCGCGATCGGGCCGGACGTCCCGCGGGGTGAAAGCGTCGCGCCGGAGTTTCGACCCGACATTTGGGATCGCAAGCTTGCGGACTCGCTCCAAGACCACGAGGTGGGCGTGGAAATGGGGCGCTGGTTGGTTCCAGGAGAGCCGCGTTGTCTGCTGATCAACCAGTCCCGATTGTATCAACGCAAAGACGAGATCCTCGGACGGTACTGGGAGCGCTACGGGCTCGATTCCTTGTTCGGAGCGTGGGACTACTACGATCCGGTGCTGTTTGGGCACGGCGCGGGCATGATCATCGAGCACATCCGCGATCGTTTCCTGCTTCCCGCGCGACAGACGGCGATCGTCCAGGCACACGAGTGGATGTCGGCCAGCGCGATCCTACACCTACAGACGGCGGCGCCGGAAATCGGAACCGTGTTCACGACACACGCGACGACGCTCGGCCGCGCACTTGCGGCACAGCGAGTGGATCCCAACTTCTACGAATCGCTGCCAAGCATCGAGCCCGAGATCGCGGCCAAGGAGCTGAACGTCTCGTCGAAGCACTCGATGGAATCGGTGGCGGCGGAGGAAGCGGATGTCTTTACGACCGTCAGCGAGATCACCGCTTTGGAGTGCGAACATCTCCTAGGGAGAAAGCCGGACGTGATCTTGCCCAATGGCTTCGGGGCGAGGCCGGT
>RCNF010001421.1_pt1 | contig 12603 bp, 10 predicted proteins | sample 2041311 | NCBI WGS metagenome assembly RCNF01 (sample SAMN09708228, study PRJNA481090) | Marine sediment metagenome, whole genome shotgun sequencing project. | biome: marine sediment; feature: ocean; material: sediment; isolation source: Sewage treatment plant 2 marine sediment (STP2) ... | reverse complement strand
TTGGGGTGTCGCTATCTTTAACCAGTTAATTACTCTTAAAAACAATACAAAAAAATCTTGGAGTAATATTGATGTACTACTAAAGCAACGTAACAGTGAATTACCTAAACTCATTGATACCTGTAAGCAGCACATGAAGTACGAGCAGGAAACTTTGGAAAAGGTTATCAAAGCGCGTAACTTAGTTGAGTCAGCAATGAAATCTAAAAATATTCCACAACTCGGCCCCGCGGAAATGAAGCTGGAAGCAAGCCTTAACGGTTTATTCGCGGTTGCAGAAGATTACCCTGAATTAAAGGCTAGCGATGCTTTTTTACGTTTACAGACACGTATTAGTACGCTTGAAGAGAGTATCTCTGATCGTCGTGAGTTTTATAACGATACAGCTGCTTTAAGTAATACAAGAATTCAGCAATTTCCGGATAATATAGTAGCTAATATGTTCAACTTCAAAGAATTTGATTTACTTGAATTTCACATGAGTGAATTGAAAGATGTAGATATCGCAGCAAACTTTATTTAGCCCAATATTTATCCTAAATTAGAATTAGTACAGTATGTTCACTCGCATAAAAGGCCAGCTTTTCGTATTTATAAGCTCGTTTCTCTATCCTCTGTTACTACTGAGTCTATTCTTTTTTAACGGATCACAACGATACGAGAAAGCTGTATTAATAACAGTTTTCTCTATATTGAGTCTAGTTTTTGCATTGCTTCTTTATCGACGAGTACGCTTAATCGAAGATACATCTCAAACCATTTTAAGTTCGGCAGCACAAGGTTATGTAGAGCTCGAAGGCAAAGCCTCACTCTATGATGGAGAAACTGTAAGGGGACCTCACCCTGAACTACCTCCAATGCTTTGGTTTAGAAACTATACCATTGATAGTTGGGCAGGTTTTATACTTGGTGACGATAAAGGTCGTTGCACTGTAGATCCACGTGGTGCCGAAATTATCACTCCTACATACACCTATAACCATCACAGCTATAACGCTATATACCCTGGTGAAACGATTTATGTACTCGGTCAGTTACACACTCTTAAGAAACAACGTAACGATTACGAGATCAACAATTTAATGCTGTCAAAATTAGCAGAGTGGAAACGAAATCACTTTAATTTTCTGCATTACTTTGACAAAAACAAAGATGGCAAAATAGATAACAGTGAGTTAGAAACTGCTAAAAATGCTGCAAGTCGAATGGTGGATTTGGCACTAGAAGAAACCTATCAAAATCCAGCAACACATGTGATTTCTAACCCAGAAGATGGGCGTCCTTATATTATCAGCAGTATCCACCCTGAAAAACTTATTACACGTTATAAACGTGCACTAGTACTTCACTTATGTGCCTGGGTTATCTTGTCTATTTATGTGTTAGCAATGCAAGTGCATTAATTGCCCTAAATTACCCTAAATTTCACTTCAACATCCGAATCTACTAACAGTTCGTATAAAACCTGCTAACATCCTGTTAACAAATAAACTTACATAAATCATAAGGAATTGGTTTGTACCAAACACTCAATCAGCGCTTAAAAAAGATCGAATCTACTGGCGCAACTAAACTACTAAAAAACTCTTTAACAGGGTTAGAAAAAGAGAGCTTGCGCGTTAATCCGCAAGGAACCATATCAACCACCTCTCACCCTAAAGTGCTTGGATCTGCTTTAAAAAACCCATGGATAACAACAGATTACGGCGAAGCAATGCTAGAGCTGATCACTCCTCCATGTGACAGGGCTTACAAATCACTCGATTTTCTATTAGATATAGAAACCTTTGTTTATCAACACCTTTGTGATGATGAACTTCTCTGGACCAGCAGCATGCCTTGTGTGATTCGCGGCGAAGAAGATATAGATATCGCGCAATATGGTTCTAGCAATGCAGGTAAAATGAAGTCTGTCTATCGTCAAGGTCTTGCCGAACGCTATGGTAAAATCATGCAAGTGATTGCTGGTATTCATTTCAACTACTCGGTAGCCGTTGAATTCTGGCCAGCTTTTCAAGAAATTGAAGAAGCCTCTGATTTAGAGCCGCAAGCATTTATCAATGAAAGATACATGGGGATGACGCGAAATATTCAGCGCTATGGCTGGATCATTCCTTATTTATTTGGCACCTCTCCTGCGATCTGTAAATCATTTCTTTCAGGCCTTCCCAAACCACTAAATATGATCGAATTTAATGAAAATACTTACTACGAACAGTGGGGAACATCATTAAGAGTGGGTGATATTGGTTACACCAATAGCAAAGAAGATAAGAGTGGTATTAAGGCGAATTACAACACGCTTGAAAACTATATTGCTAGCCTTCGTTGTGCGATCAACACTCCTTTTGAAGATTACGAAAAGATCGGACTAAAAAATGGTGATGAATACTTACAGCTAAATACCAATATCTTACAAATCGAAAATGAATATTACAGTAGTGTTCGCCCCAAAAGAGTGCTTAAAGGTTTTGAAAAGCCAACCGATGCCCTTGAAAGCAGAGGCATTCAGTATGTAGAACTGCGCTCGGTTGATATCAATGCATTTAGACCTGCAGGGCTAACCCGAACCCAACTCTACTTTTTAGAGATTTTCATGTTGTTTTGCCTACTGCAAGAAAGCCCTGAAATCTGTACCAAAGAAGCCGAAGAAATCGACGATAATCAGAGTACAGTAGCTCATCAAGGTCGTAAACCCGGCTTAACCTTGCGTAAAAAAGGCGAAGAAATCACCCTAAAAGATTGGGCGACACAAATGCTAGAAGAGATGTCAGGCGTCGCTAATTTACTGAATAGCGCGCATGATGAGTCCTGCTACTCCAAGGCTATTTCAGAACAAATGGAGCTGGTTAATAATCCTGATTTAACGCCATCTGCCAAAGTGTTAGATGAAATTATTAATCGCGATGGAAGCTATTATCACTTTGCAAAACGCAAATCTGAAGAGCATCGTGACTACTTTATTGAAAGAAGACTAACTGCTGAAACTCAATCGAATATTGAACTAGTGGCAGAAAAATCACTCGAAGAACAAAGAAGCTTAGAGTCGAAAGATACGTTAGATTTTGATACATTCTTACAGAAGTATTTTGCCAACGAGCTATAGCTGTTAACTAAACACTGAAACAAACACTATGAATAAACTATTTTCCATTATCAGAAACAACAAGGGATTCATCTTTTTTATCATCTTTCTCTTTATGTTTAGAGGAGCAGTTGCTGATTGGCATCCAGTGCCAACGGGTTCTATGAAGCCAACAATTTTAGAAGGTGATGTAGTTTGGGAAAATAAGCTGGCTTACGATTTACAGATCCCTTTCACCGATATTTCTTTAATGCGAACTGGCGAACCTAAGCGTGGCGAGATCATCGTATTCACTTCAGCAGCTGCAGACAAACGCATGATTAAACGCCTCATGGGATTACCAGGCGACACGATTGAAGTAAGAAATAACCGTCTTTACATTAACGATGAAGCAGCGCAGTACACCAATCTAAGAGATGAAAAACTGGAACCTCAACGTGACATCGATAAAGAAAAAGGTGTCTATGCCCTTGAGTCGCTCAGTGACTTAGAGCCCCATGTGGTTCAGGTAAAACCTACAGAATACAATCCACTTAAGAACTTTGAAAAAATTACTATCCCTGAAGATCATTATTTCTTCATGGGTGACAATCGTGACAATAGCGCTGATTCACGTTACTACGGGTTTATTCCACGTTCTGAAATTCGTGGTCATGCAACACGTATTTTACTTTCGCTAAACACCAAAGATAGCTATAAGCCTCGTTTTGAACGCTTTTTGGAAATGCTTAAGTAAGTCCTAAGTAATAAAAATTTTCTCCAGATCGAACATTGTACATCGACGATTCCTCTCGGAATCTACGATGGACTTTTCTGGCTCTTGGTGAGTCTAGAAAAGCCACCCCCCTACTTATAAGCACTTTTTGGTAATAAACAGCGATAAAAGGAATCTTCCTGACTAAGCGTGCCACTATTACTGATCGTTAAACGCTAATTTCATCCTTCAAACCATCATAATTAAGTCTCATTATGTCAATGGTTTGAAACATGGCGCGAGCTACTACTTTTTTATTTCTATTTATTTGTGCTTTCCCACAGCTTGTATTCGCTAATGCAACGAGCTCAAGCAAAATAGGGATTAGTGTAGTTATCAAAGAAAAGCCACAATGTGATTTTCACATTGCTAATTCAAGGCAATTACAATCCCATATTGGAACAAACTCAAACTGTGAAATCAAAACAGCGAAATTACAGCAATATGCGAATCAGACTTCAGTTACCGAAAACGGTTTATCCCGTGTCGTTATGACAGTTCAATAATCCAGTTTCAGCAATCTTTAGTTAGTTAACGTCTTCTGCAACCAACTAGAAATATCATTAATCTCTTCCATATTCACAGAATGCTCCATTTTGTATGCGTGAGCATCAACTTCAAAACCTTTATCTTCTAGCTGTGGCACATAATCTTGCCAACTTGCGAATGGAATAACGGGGTCTTGCTCACCGTGGGCAGCGAAAATCGAAATACCTTTTTGTACTGATTGCATTGAGCCCAACAAATTATTAGCAAAAGGAATATATGTGGAAAGAGCCATTATCCCCGCAAGTTTCTTTGGATAACGTAAACCAGTATGAAGCGCTATTACACCACCTTGAGAAAAACCAGCTAACAGAATTTTCTCTGAAGGCGTACCGCTTTCGATTTCATCATCAATGAATTTATTGATCCACGTGATTGTGGTTAAAATATCATCTTCTTTGACATTGTTACTTCTATCTAATGAAAGCAAGTCATACCATGCCGGCATCGACATGCCATTATTCAACGTTACTGGTCGAGCCGGAGCGTGTGGAAAAATAAATTTTACTTTTAACGAAGCTGGTAGACGTAATTCAGGAATTACTGGGACAAAATCATTACCATCTGCACCTAGACCGTGCATCCAGATGACAGTGAACTCTGTTTCTTCTGCGGTTTTAACAATTTCCGAAGGTAGTTTTTCCATAGCGTGAAAATTTCCTGTACTTGCTGAATAGCCCCATACAGCAATTAAGAAAAATATCGCTATAAGTGGGGGGGTGTACTTTTTAATAAATCGAGTAATGTGGCTAATGCCGCGCGGCATAATAACAAAATCTATCATACCTTTCATATATACATTGAACGCTTTTAGAAAATGCATTTATAACCTTCAAGAAATATCCAGCTCTTTTAATTTACGCGTTAAGGTATTTCTGCCCCAACCCAACAGTTCTGCTGCATCTTTTTTTCTACCACCCGTTTTTTGTAAAGCAGCATTTAAAGCGATAGTTTCAAATTTTGGGGTGACTTCATCAAGTATTCGTTTATCGCCACGGTTCAGTCTTTGCAGCATATTTTGAAATAGCAAAGCTTCCCAATTACTATCATTTTCCTCATCACTTACTTTTAAGTCTTGAGGTAAGTCTTCCATGGTTATCTCACGACCCGTTGCCATGACGGTTAACCAGCGGCTGACATTTTCTAACTGCCGCACATTTCCTGGCCATTCTAACGTTTGTAGATAATCGCTCACTTCATTGCTCAATTGTTTCTGCTCTGCACTAAGTTCTTTTGCTGCTTGTGCGAGGAAGTGATTAAGCAATACGATAATATCTTCATCGCGCTCTCTTAGTGCCGGAATCTGCAAACGGATGACATTTAAACGATGAAATAAATCTTCACGGAATGTGCCATTTTTTACGTGTTCTTCTAAATTTTGATGCGTTGCTGCCACTACGCGCACATCTACTTTAATCGCTTTGGTGCCGCCGACTCGATAAAACTCACCATCTGCCAATACACGTAATAAACGTGTTTGTAACTCAGCTGGCATATCACCAATTTCATCAAGAAACAAAGTGCCACCATCAGCCTGTTCGAAACGACCAATACGTTGTGCTTGTGCGCCAGTGAATGAGCCTTTTTCATGCCCAAACAATTCGGATTCAAGTAATTCTTTGGGGATAGCAGCGGTATTTATCGCAATAAAAGACTTATTTACCCGAGGACTATGGGTATGAAGGGCCTTAGCAACAAGTTCTTTACCCGTTCCCGATTCTCCTGTTATCAATACCGATATACTCGTTTTACTGAGTCGTCCAATAGAACGAAACAATTCCTGCATCGCTACTGACTGACCAATAATTTCCTGCTGTGATACAACAGGTATTGTTTCTTCAATCTGCTCGCCTGTTACTTTGTTGATTGCACAAGCACGCTTAGCTAATTCTGTTGCTTCATTAATATCAAAGGGCTTGGGTAAATATTCAAATGCACCACTTTCATAAGCCGACATGGCGCTATCCATATCTGAGTGAGCAGTCATAATGATCACAGGCAAATCAGGGTGGCTGCTATGAATCTCTTTAATTAAGTCAAAACCGCTCATACCAGGCATGCGAATATCGGAAATAATTGCTTCAGGTAATTGCGCATTTTCAGCATTTAGATCACGGAGTAAATCACTGGCAAATTCATAAGCATGGACTTCCATCCCTGCTTTTTCTAGCGCCTTTTGTAAGACCCAACGAATGGATTGATCGTCATCTACTATCCATATTTTTTCTGGCTTTTTTGCTGACATTAAAGTCTCGCCTCTTTATATCTCTCTAGCTTAAATATTTCTTTCATGTGTTTTGCTCAGGGTTATCGATTGGTAACAACAGCTTGAAACGGGTTTCACCCGGTTGCGAAGTGAACTCAATTACACCGTTGTGACGATTAGCTAATGATTGAGCTATGGACAAACCGAGCCCGGTGCCTTTTGCAGAACCACTAATCATCGGAAAAAACAACTTGTCACGAATATCGTCTGGAACGCCTTTACCGTCATCTATCACCTCTAGCTTTAGCGCCAGCTTATGCTGCTTATGATTAATGACATAATTTCTTAAGATGCGTGTTTTGAATAAAAGTCTACCCGAATCACCTACCGCTTTTAACGCGTTACCCACTATATTGAAGACAATCTGAATCAAATTATCTAGATCTGCGTTTAATTCAGGAATACTGGGGTCGTAGTCAAAGTGCAGACTTACACCAGGAGGAATATCTGCTTTAACTAAGCGACGCACGCGCTCTAATACTTCATGAATATTAACCCATTCATTTTTGGTTGGTTCACGCGAGCCAAGCAAGCGATCCACTAAATTTTGTAGACGATCAGCTTCAGAAATAATGATTCCGGTATATTCTTTTAGCTCTTCACTCTCTAATTCAGAATCTAATAATTGCGCAGCACCGCGTAAACCACCCAAAGGATTTTTAATCTCGTGAGCCATACCTCGGACTAATGTCTGGGTAGCTTCTTGTTGGGTCAGTAACTGCTCTTCGCGGGCAATTCTTAGTTGGTAGTCTGTTCGATATAACTCAAGCACCACACCCAACAACTTTGTATTCTTAACAAGGGGGCTAGCGACACAGTCGACAATAATGTCTTTCTTTTGCTGACCTTTTAAATAGCAACCACGAAGCGCTTGTGGCTCTTCGTTCTTTAATACGAACTCGAGATAATCTTTGACAATGTCTGTATGTAAAATCGTAGAGTAAGATTTATTGAGGATACGTTCTCGTGACTGTCCAAATAGATTTTCAGCAGATGCATTCATTTGCCTAATACGCAATGACTCATCCAATACAAGAATTGCTGTACTTAAAGTGTCACTAATTTCATTCGGTGAAAATTGAGTGTCTGTTTCTTCTGTCAATTTAATTTCCTGTAACTGAAATAAACATGCTTTGCAAAAGTGAGCAGAGCTTCATACTAATCTCTTAATCAAAATACATGATGCAAGCTTCAAGCCAACTAATCTGAAATGGCTGTGTATGACCATTTGCTAATTACCATTCAATAACCCACCCAAATTAACCCTATTATGGGGCTTTTATTAATTTAACGCACCTTATTAGTGCGTTTTTATCTGTGTTTGTAACAGAACCTATCAATTCTCCCAATAAATAAGACGATTTCACGCATTTTAAAAGTTGGCACGCATATTGCGATGTATGCGGAGTAGACGTAAGCACAATGCTTTTTAAAATTAATTAAAGTAAATATGGAGAAGAACGCAATGAAATTAATCACTGCAATAGTTAAACCTTTCAAGCTTGATGATGTGCGTGAAGCGCTATCCGAAATTGGCATAGCCGGTATTACGGTTACAGAGGTAAAAGGATTTGGTCGACAGAAAGGACACACCGAACTTTATCGTGGCGCTGAATATGTCGTAGATTTTTTACCTAAAGTAAAAATTGAAGCTGCCGTAGCTGATGACATTGTTGATCAAGTCATAGAGTCAGTTACAAAAGCAGCAAACACAGGAAAAATTGGAGACGGCAAAATTTTCGTCACCGATATTGAACAAACCATTCGTATTCGCACGGGTGAAACTGGTCCCGAAGCTCTTTAAACATTTAACAGAATACGAAATAGGAGAATAGAACAATGGAAAACAATGTATTTGAACTACAGTATGCCTTAGATACTTTTTACTTTTTGGTAATGGGCGCCCTTGTCATGTGGATGGCAGCAGGTTTTGCAATGTTAGAAGCAGGCCTAGTACGCTCTAAAAGTACTACCGAAATTTTAACCAAAAATATCGCCCTTTTTGCCATCGCTTGTACCGCATATTTAGTTGTAGGTTACGAATTAATGTATGACGGCGGCGTCTTCTTAAAAGACATAGCACTAGATGGTGCGAAAACTGCTGATGGCTTAACAGCTGCAGTATTAGCGGAATCAGCAGAGGCAAAATTTGATGGTGGCGCTGTTTATTCAAACGCTTCAGACTTCTTCTTCCAGGTTGTGTTCGTTGCAACTGCGATGTCGATCGTTTCTGGTGCAGTTGCTGAGCGCATGAAATTATGGTCATTCTTGCTTTTCGCAGTAGTCATGACTGCATTTATCTACCCAATGGAAGGATCATGGACTTGGGGCGGAAAATCAGTATTCGGACTATTTAGCTTAGGCGATGACTTTGGTTTCTCTGACTTTGCAGGCTCTGGTATCGTTCACATGGCTGGTGGAGCTGCTGCTTTATCTGGTGTGTTATTACTAGGTGCAAGAAAAGGAAAATACGGCAAAGATGGTAAAATTACTCCAATTCCTGGTTCTAATTTACCACTAGCTACTCTAGGTACATTCATCCTTTGGATGGGCTGGTTCGGGTTTAACGGTGGCTCTGTACTTAAGTTAGGTGACGTTGCGAATGCAAACTCTGTTGCGATGGTATTTCTAAATACTAATGCAGCTGCAGCAGGTGGCGTTATTGTCGCTCTAATTGTTGCTCGCTTGATGTTTGGTAAGGCTGACTTAACGATGGCGCTTAACGGTGCATTAGCTGGCCTAGTAGCGATCACAGCAGAACCTTCTACACCAACACCATTGATGGCAACTATCATCGGCGGAATCGGTGGTCTTATCGTTGTATTCTCAATCATTACTTTAGATAAAATGAAGATAGATGATCCAGTGGGTGCGATATCAGTTCACGGTGTTGTAGGCCTTTGGGGACTACTTGCTGTTCCTCTAACTAAGTCTGACGCGAGCTTTGTGGGTCAGTTAGTTGGCGCTGCTACAATCTTTATCTGGGTATTTGCTACTTCATTCATAGTCTGGATGGTTATTAAGATGATTATGGGCATTCGAGTATCAGAAGAAGAAGAGTACGAAGGTGTTGATATTGGTGAGTGTGGTATGGAAGCTTACCCTGAGTTCACTAACAAATAAGTCGTTAGTTAACGAAACTCACAGCCTTTTAATAGGCATAAAAAAAGAGAGCCTAGGCTCTCTTTTTTTGTGAGGGTTATTTTTTTATTACAAAATTGAATTTTATATTAAAAAAAAGTCCCAGATCAACCATGGGGAGAAGATATGCGCAGCTGAAGTGTATCAACCATAGCCTCTCTGGGACCAATACGAAGGTAAGGAAAGTCCCTTCATATAAACGTTCGGCAACAATATTGGTGATTAGTTCCATATAAAGTGAAATAAATACTTTTGCATGGCAAAATTAGTGTCAAATTACGCGTGTAATCAATAGGTTATTCTCAGAAAAAATAGTTCATAAAATTGCACTAACAGAACAAAATAGAAGCCTAGATACGACTTAATCCTTAATTAAAAGCTCTCCAAGAAGCATTTTCTGAAGATATTTATCTGGAAAAATGTAGAAAAACAAAATTAACCAGGAAGAAGCAGAGCAACCTAACAAATTATTAGTGAATGAGGCCAATCTAAAATTGCCATAAAAGTAGGGGGGTGGCTTTTCTAGGCTCACCAAGAGCCAGAAATGACAAATCAAATAATTGAGTTATTCATTTTAAACAACAAAACGAAAAGCTCACTAAAGTCCATCGTAGATTCCGTAAGAAATCGTCGATGTACAATGATCAAGCTAGGTTAGGTGTTGTTATAACCACAAATACACCCCCCCTACTTTCAAGCCTTTTTATATCTGATTGGAGATAAAAAAGTAATCAAGAAAAAAAGGTATCTTGGTGCAAGTTACATAGGAGGAGAAACTAAACCAATCTATGATACCTTTTGTTCCTGATTTACAAGTCAGTTCCCGCTAGAGACTGACGACCTCATTTTTATTATAATGATCTTAATAATTTACTTTATAAAATGGGCAAATTTCTTACCCTAAAAACTACCTTAGCTATTTGTTATACACATAGAAAACCAATGAAATAATAACGATGAATTCTATGAGTGCCACGCCATGCCAAAAAGCGAGAGGGTTTCTCTCTAACAATGGCTGTGCGTGATTTCTATCTATAAGACTTTGATTCGGCTTACTAAAATCGCTGATAAATTCCGACAAGAGTTCGTAGCGCTTTTCAGGGCTTGGATTAACCGCTTTTTGTAAGCAAGCGTCTATCCAATCTGGCACTGTAGGATTGTACTGACGTGCAGAAACGTAATTAAATTTCTTTTTAGAAGCCCGCTCTACCGAGATTTCACCGTAAGGTAATTTCCCAGTTAACATTTCATAAGCGATAACACCCAGGGAATAGATATCCGAACGGTTTGTGCCGCTTTCACCCTTAAAATATTCTGGTGCTGAGTAATTCGCGGTGCCTACAATTTCATTGTGCTCAACGACAGACTTTATCTCTGCTAAGCCTGCTATTTTGGTAGATCCAAAATCAATGATTTTGAGTGTATTGGATTCATCCAATAAAATATTATCGGGCTTTAAATCTTGATGAATCATTTCCAATCGATGCATCGAGCGTAAACCACGTGCAATTTGATCAACCGTACCACGCACCTGTATCAACGATGGGCTAGGGTTGTCCAGCATCCACTGTTTTAGGCTTTGCCCTTGTACATATTCGACAATGGTATAGAGGAAAGATCTTTTACGATCGACCCCACGAATTTTAATTAAATGGGGTGATTGCAAGCGCTTAGCAACCCATTCTTCATGCAGGAATAAGTCTATATATGAAGGATCATCCTCAAAATTAACCGAAGGTGTTTTGATCACTACTTTCTGGTGCGCACCTTTTACTTTTTCCGATAAGGTATCTTCCGCCAGATAAACTTGTGAGCGCGATGAAGCATTCAATTCGCGTAATATCTTATAGCCATCCATGACATTCCCAGCCTGTAAATCAGGCGGAAAAGGAAGATGGGTGAGTTGCTCATAAAACTCATTTTTATCAGGCTCTGGTAATGTATCTACCGATACAATTTGTACACTGATATTGTCGTTTGAATTATTCTCTTTTGATGCTTTTAAGAGTTCATCCGCGATTGTTTGCGGGTTACTTCTATGTGCACTTACGATGCTCTTGATTTCTTTATCGCTAACAAAATCATGCACGCCATCGGTACTTAGTACATAGATATCACCTTCTTCTGCATTACTCGCTCGGTAATCAATTTCTAGATGGGTATCTATTCCTATCGCGCGGCTAAGGTATTCTCTATCGTTTGTTATCCAAACTCGATGATCACGAGTGAGTTGTGCTAAATCATCACCACGAAAGCGATATATTCGGCTATCACCTACATGAAAAAGATGCACAGTTTGTGACTTTAAAACCAATGCGCTAAAGGTTGTAACCATGCCTTTAGCTGTACCGTATTTTTCCTGACCTTGGCTGTATAGCCACGTATTTAGAGCAGTGAGAATTTTAGTTGCAGCTTGTTTTACGGTCCAGGATTCTGGCGTACCGTAATAGTCGCTTAAAAATTGACTAATACTAACTTGGCTGGCTTCTTTGCCGCCATCACTTCCACTCATACCATCTGCAATCGCAGCGGTGACACCTTTGCTTTCAAGTTGAATGGCATCTGCTGTTTCTGCTGAGGGCACATAATAACCAAGAAAATCTTCATTCTCTTCTTTAACACCCGCAGTAGAAGCTTGTCCTACGCTTATTGCCAAGTGATGGTTACGTGAATTTGTCATTATTACCTTATTATTAATGACACCCCCCCACTTATAAGGACTTTTTAAATATAGTCACTTTTAAAAAAAGCTTCTAAAAGTGGGGGGGTGTCATTAATAGTAAGGTAATAATGACAAAATAACTTAACCAT
>RCNF010001420.1_pt1 | contig 12604 bp, 7 predicted proteins | sample 2041311 | NCBI WGS metagenome assembly RCNF01 (sample SAMN09708228, study PRJNA481090) | Marine sediment metagenome, whole genome shotgun sequencing project. | biome: marine sediment; feature: ocean; material: sediment; isolation source: Sewage treatment plant 2 marine sediment (STP2) ... | reverse complement strand
CGGCGTTGATGAAAACGATCAGTCACTGCTTTTAATTCAGCAAATGTGCTGTCTAACTCCAAGTCGGCATCGTCGTAAGTGGTTCGAGTGACTTGAACTAATGAAAAACAGACATCTATGTCTTCTAGCTCTCCATTTTCTGCAATATGAAAGCCAATCGAGAGCGCATTGCTTTGTTCTTGCAAGCCAAGTCCAAGTTGTTCTGTAATGCCAGACGGCAACATGTGAATGGTCTGATCAGGTAAATACACGTTTGTGCCGCGAGAACGAGCCTCAATATCCAACTCAGAATCTGGAGTGACTATAGAAGAAACATCAGCGATATGAACCCATAAACGGTTACCCTCTATTGAGATCGCATCATCAGGGTCTTGATTGCCGACATCATCAATCGCCCAAGCCTTCAGGTGTTGCAAATCACGTCGATCGGTTTCAACAGCATCAGGAATGGCCAACTCAGGGTTACTCATAGTAACCCTCATACGGCGTGGCCAAGGGTTGTACTCTTCTGGCCAATAGCCGAGTTTCATTAACAGCGCATGCGCGGCTTCTTTGGTCTCATGAATACCCACTGCTTTTAATATTCGACTATTTTCTCGCTCACCGCAGGCTAGCTGCTCAACTTCAACAAGGTGGGGGTAATCTGCTTCTTCAATGTGCCCATTGCTTATTCGCTTGATCAATGTATCCCAGGCTTCATGCTGTTTTAGCCGCAAGTCTCGTTTTTCTTTATCAGCATCGATGAGTTCTTGCGGACGAGCCTTTATAAGATCCTCTCCACCGTCTTTCGCGTTTTCAGCAGCAACCAGTTCAAAATAAAGACCATCCATTACCAGCATCCAACTAGACAATGCGCTTTGCGGAGAGAATTCTCCGTATAGAAAATCAGATAATTCACTCAGGGAGACCACTTCGTCTTCCAGTAATTCTAATATTTCACTTAAGGTTTCAGGAGGATCGGGCAACTCCATATCGAGAGTAAAAACATCGCTTACCGGACCAGGGTGTAATAGTTTGATGTCTTTATCACGCACACGTTTCGTTGTTTTAAAGATTGAAATATCTATCTTGTCACTAACGGCATCTACGATTGCAGCTTTACTTTTGTAGTAAACCAATGCGCCTTTTTTAAACTCTGACATACGTAATACTGACCATATTTTTAAAGGAGATGATATAAACACACACCCCCTGTTTTTGCCACATTTAGTACTTTTATTACAATCTTTTTAGCTCAAAAATCTCTACTTAGAGAAGTTTGTTCTGATGTGGTAAAAGAAGACATATTGTTAATACATAATTTTTCAATTCAGGTTCAGTGAAAGTTACCATTTTAAATACGACTCCAGTACGAACACCACTGAATCCAAAATCTGTAAGTTAAACTATAGATTTTTATGAGTTTTAAAAAAATGAGTGGCACTAAGGGTTGTTGGCACGGTGCTTGCTTATTTTATTAATAAACGTTTACTGTGTACTGTTTGCGGTTGATGAATTTTTTGTTAATGCTCTTTATATCTAGAGTATAAAAATTCTACAACTTCAATACTACGGCTCTATGAGTTGACTTGTGTTATTTTGCAAATTGCTCGCAGTTAATTATTTTTCATGCCGCATTATAAGGATGCCGCTTTATGTCTGAAGATTTACCATTGGTTGATATTGTTATTTTTGGCGGTCATGGTGACCTTGCCCTGCGCAAGATCATGCCTGCGCTTTATTATTTGTTCTGTAAGGAATTGCTCGACCCGAAGAGCCGCATTATTTCCACGATTCACAAGCCATTTGATCACGAGGAGCATCTCGACATTGTTCACGATAAACTCCGTGAATATTTACATGAAGGACACTATTCGGATAGCGGATGGGGTACGTTTGCCTCGCAATTGTCTCGAGCGCATCTGGATATAACCGACCTTAACAGCTATGAATCGTTGGCACAGACGCTGAATGAGTTTCCTGAGCGGGAACGGGTATATTATCTGTCAACTCCTTCTTCACTGTTTGGTGATGTTTGCACGTCGATGAGCCAAATGGGGCTAGTTACCGATAAAAGCCGTGTGGTTCTGGAAAAGCCCATTGGTCATGACTTGGAGTCTTTCCAGAAAATAGATGATCTGGTCAGCGCGGTTTTTCCGGAGTCCTCGATTTTTCGTATCGACCATTATCTGGGTAAAGACACCGTGCAGAATATTCTTGCGTTGCGTTTTTCAAATGCCTTGTTTATGCCTTTATGGAATAACCAGAATATCGACCATGTGCAGATTACCGTAGCTGAAACAGTTGGGGTGGAAAGCCGATGGGGTTACTACGATAAATACGGTGCTATGCGCGATATGGTACAAAACCACCTGATGCAGTTGTTGTGCCTGATTGCGATGGAACCACCGAGTAGCCTAATGGGCGATAGTGTTCGTAATGAGAAGGTTAAAGTTCTGAATTCTTTGCGTAAAATGAGTAACCAGGAAATATCAAAAAAGACCGTGCGTGGCCAGTACAAAAAAGGCATCAGCGATGGCATGCCTGTGCCGGGTTATCTTAATGATGATGACGAGCCGCACATAAGTGATACTGAGACCTTTGTCGCGATTCGTGCGGATATTGATAACTGGACGTGGAGTGGCGTTCCGTTTTATCTGCGCACTGGCAAGCGTATGTCTGACCGTTATTCCGAGATTATTATCCAGTTCAAGAATGTTCCGCATTCGGTTTTCCCCAAGGGCGGCAAGTGCATTGACCCGAACAAGCTGGTGATTCATCTACAACCCGAAGAAAGCATTAAATTACTTCTCATGAACAAGATTCCCGGGCTTGGTAAAGGCATGAGCTTGCGCCCAGTCGAACTTGAATTGAATATTGCCGAAGATGATCCGCGCTCGCCTTCTGCCTATGAACGTTTGATTCTGGATATCGTGAATAATGATTCAACCTTGTTTATGCGGCGTGATGAAGTGGAAGCAGCTTGGGTGTGGGCGGATAACATTCTGAATGGCTGGGAAGAGGATGGCGAAAAAGTTAAAAAATACTCATCTGGCTCTGATGGTCCTTCGGCTTCGATTGCCCTGATTGAACGCGATGGCAGAAGCTGGCATGAGCATTGATGTAGGTCATCTATGTTATTAACTTATAACGCATTTTTAGTAGGCTAGAACTATGAAACATTCGATTGTGACAGTGACGGATAACATCATCGAACGCAGTAAGCCTTATCGTGAGGTCTATTTACAGCGTATCAATGATGCTGATTCAAAAGGTGTAAACAGAACAGCTTTGGGCTGTAGTAATTTAGCGCATGGTTTTGCCGCCTGTTCCAGTGGAGATAAAGCCTTACTTTCTGAAGATGTGGTACCTAATATTGGAATAGTATCAGCCTATAACGATATGCTTTCTGCACATCAGCCATTTGAAGTATTTCCTAAGATTATTAAGCAAGCACTTCATGAAGCAGGTGCGACAGCACAGTTTGCAGGTGGTGTTCCTGCGATGTGCGATGGTGTTACACAATCACAACCGGGTATGGAGCTAAGCTTATTTAGCAGGGATGTTATCGCGCAGGCGACAGCGATAGCACTGTCACATAATATGTTCGATGGTGCTTTATATCTTGGCGTGTGTGACAAGATCGTGCCTGGTTTAATCATTGGTGCATTAAGTTTTGGTCACTTACCCGCGGTATTTATTCCAGGTGGGCCGATGCCTTCGGGTATAAGCAATGAAGTTAAAGTAAAAATTCGTCAAGAATTTGCTCAAGGCAAAGTGGATGAGAAAACACTATTACTCTCTGAATCTGGCTCTTACCACAGCCCAGGAACATGTACCTTTTATGGTACTGCCAATAGCAATCAAATGCTGATGGAGATTATGGGATTACATCTCCCAGGATCATCATTTGTTACAGCAAACACGCCCCTGCGTGAGGAGATAACAAAAGCTTCATCACAACAAGTCCTGTCGCTGATCAATACCGAGTCAAGCTCTATGGGTATTGGCAAAATGTTAGATGAAAAGAGTTTTGTGAATGCTGTAATAGGCTTGCTGGCAACCGGTGGTTCAAGCAACCATACTTTGCATTTGGTCGCTATGGCACGTGCTGCAGGTATCGTGATTAACTGGCAAGATTTTCATGATCTTTCACAGAAAATTCCACTGCTTACAAAATTGTATCCCAACGGAAGTGCTGACGTTAATCACTTCCACAAGGCTGGAGGCATGCCCGTTGTGATTAAAGAATTACTAGAAAATGGACTGTTACATAATGATGTTAAAACCATCATGGGAGAAGGCCTAAGTGCTTATACCCGTATGCCTAAATTAAAGGGTAAAGCAGGCAATGAAAAACTGAAATGGAAAAAGAAATCGATCAAAGAAGAAAACACAAATATTGTTAGCACTGTATCAGAACCCTTTAGCCATCATGGTGGCTTAAGTATTCTGGAAGGCAATATCGGACGAAGCGTCATCAAGACATCTGCACTAAAAGCCGAACATACATTCATAGAAGCCCCTGCAGAAGTGTTTGATTCACAAGAAGCACTTCAAGCTGCCTATAAAAAAGGCGAATTGAATAAAGATTTTGTCGCAGTGGTTCGATACCAGGGACCTAAATCCAATGGTATGCCAGAGCTGCATGGCTTACTACCTGCATTGGGCTCGTTACAGGATGAAGGTTTCAAGATAGCCATTATTACTGATGGTCGAATGTCGGGAGCATCAGGTAAAGTTGCATCAGCTATTCATATGACACCAGAAGCAAGTGAAGGTGGTGTTATTGCGAAAATAGAGCAAGGCGATTTAATACGATTGGATGTCGAAAATTCAAGTATCGAGCTAATTGTTGATGCAACTGAATTAGCCAATAGAAAAATTTCTACGCCGGACTTATCCAACAATCGTTTTTCTATGGGGCGTGAATTATTTGCATCACTGCGTGGCAATATTTCAGGTGCAGAAGAAGGTGCCTCTATCTTTAGTTTACCTGGAGAAGAGGGTGCTTAAGATGAAAACAGTTACAAAAAAGACACCCCCCCACCTTTGAGGCACTTTTTAAATCAATAATAACTTCAATCCAATCAGGTAGACATGATGAATAATAAAGTGTTAACGCCGCAAGAGATAATGACTCTCTCCCCAATTATCCCTGTAATTGCAATTGATGATGTCCATCAATCAATTGATCTGGCACAAGCTTTGATCGCTGGTGGAATCAATGTCCTGGAAATTACGCTTCGCACGCCAGCAGCAATTGATTCTATTCGATTGCTGGCAGATATGGTCCCTGAAGCCATAGTTGGTGCTGGCACCGTATTAAACACGGATGACCTGCTTCGCGTTCAAGATGCAGGTGCTAAATTCGCTATCAGCCCCGGCAGTACAAAAAAGCTTCTTAAAAAAGCGATAAAAATGGATTTCCCATTATTGCCAGGTGTCGCAACAGGTTCTGAGATAATGCAGGGACTTGATTTGGGCTATACCCATTTCAAGTTATTTCCTGCTGTCAGTGCAGGTGGTATCGTTGCACTTAAATCATTTGCAGGTCCTTTTCAGGATGCTCGTTTCTGCCCTACCGGAGGTGTGAACGAAAACAATTTTCTCGACTTCCTCAGCATTGATAATGTGTTGTGTATCGGAGGAAGCTGGGTGGCTCCTGGCGATTTGATCACTGCTGGTAATTTTGAAGAAATCAGTAGGATTACAGCCTCTGCACTGGCTAAGTTTAAGAATAACTAAAACTAAAACTTAATTGATCATAAACATATGATTATGAATACACGCTAATTAATACAAAGGGAGATGAGATGTCACAGTCAGATATGGGGTTGATTGGTCTCGCAGTAATGGGACAGAATCTGGCGCTGAATATTAATGATCATGGTCATTCACTCAGCGTTTATAACCGCAGCGCGCAAAAGACAAGTAACTTTATGGATGGCGTTGCAAAAGATACGGCTATACGCGCTGTATTTACACTTGAAAAACTGGTTAATTCACTACAATCTCCGCGTCGTATCATGCTGATGATCAAGGCAGGAAAACCTGTAGATCAAACCATTGAAGCATTACTCCCTTTATTGGATGAAGGTGATATTATTATTGATGCTGGAAATTCTCATTTTCCTGACACAATTCGCCGCACCCATGATCTAGCTGAAAAAGGAATTGGCTTTCTAGGCATCGGGATTTCAGGGGGTGAAGAAGGCGCACGCAATGGCCCGTCAATCATGCCGGGCGGAAACCCTAAGGCATGGATACACGTTAAAGACATTTTTCAATCCATTTCGGCGCATGTCGATGGTGAGCCCTGTTGCCAATGGATTGGCGAAGGCGGTGCAGGTCATTATGTGAAAATGGTTCATAACGGCATCGAATATGGTGATATGCAACTGATTGCCGAGGCCTATCATTTTATGCACCTTGGTCTGGGATTAACTCATGATGAGATGCAAACCGCATTTACTGAGTGGAATCAAGGTGAATTAAATTCATATCTGATTGAAATTACCGCTGACATTATGGGCACCAAAGATACAGATGGTGAACCCTTACTGGAAAAGATCATGGATACTGCTGGTCAAAAAGGAACCGGCATGTGGACAGCCCTTAGCGCACTTGAACAAGGTATACCGCTAACTTTGATCAGTGAAGCGGTGTTTGCACGCTGCCTTTCTGCTTTAAAGGACTCCCGGTTAGATGCCAACAAGATTTATCCTCATGATATTCCTGTATTTGAAGGAGATGAAGTTGATCGAAAAGCAGTGTTAGATCAGCTGCGTGATGCCTTATTTGCTGCCAAAATAATTTCGTATGCTCAGGGCTTTATGCTGATGCAGAGTGCTTCTGATCAGTATGGCTGGAATCTGGATTATGGAAATATCGCTCTAACCTGGCGGGGTGGTTGTATTATCCGCAGTGGTTTTTTAAATGATATCAAGCATGCTTACGACAAAAACGCTCAGCTTGAGAACTTACTTTTAGATGATTTCTTTGTTACCGCGCTAAAAAAATCATTACCTGGCTGGAGAAAGACAGTACAAACAGCGTTGGGTATGGGTATTGCCGTTCCAGCGTTTACTTCAGCCCTGAGTTTTTTTGATGGCTACCGTTCGGATACAAGCTCTGCTAACTTGTTACAGGCACAACGTGATTATTTTGGTGCGCATACTTACGAGCGAACTGATAATCCACGAGGTGTTTTCTTTCATACTGACTGGACGGATTAGATAGAGAGTAGTGATGAGTGAAATTAAAACAAATCAGAAATCTAATGCGAAGTGGGTAGTCTTACCTTCCGCCTCGGATGTTGCAGATTCCGCGCTTGATATTATTTTAACAGCAGCCAAAGCAGCAATTCAAGATCACGGAGAATTTCGTATTGTGCTCGCTGGCGGTTCAACGCCAGAACAGGTATATGCCATACTCGCTGGAAAAAGTGAGGATTGGAAAAACTGGAAGTTCTATCTGGGAGATGAACGCTGTTTACCCGTTGATGATCCAGAACGAAATAGCAAAATGATCTACTCAATCTTGCTTAAGAATATAGATCTACCAGATGAAAATATCCACTTCATGCCATCAGAAAAAGGTTCTGATATTGCTGCTCATGAATATGCCAAAACAATACAATCCGGAATACCTTTTGATCTGGTTATGCTCGGGATGGGAGAAGATGGACATACTGCCAGCCTTTTCCCGGGTCATGAACATAAGGATAATGAATTAGTCCATGCTGTTCATAATGCGCCTAAACCCCCAGCCGAACGCGTCAGCCTTAGTGCAAAATGCTTAAGTCAGTCACAACAATTATTGATTATGACTACAGGAAAAGGAAAAAAAACTGCTATTATTAAATGGCGAAATGGTGAGCCGCTGCCAATTTCCAGAATTACCTCATTAGGTGATATTACTATTCTACTAGATCAGAATGCTTCACCTAATTAATCTTAGTAATACGTGTATCGCTTAGTTAAAAATTCGATTTTTTAATAGTTGACCTTGTCCAGGTCAAATTTTCTTATTCGTAAATCGTTTATTATTAAGGAAGTAAAGTAAATAACGGGTAAAGTTGACAATGGTTAATACTCACAGCAAAAAACTATCACTAACGGAGTTGCCTGCTTACAAAAAACTGCAAAAGCATTTTCAGCAAGTAAGTAAACTTCATATGCGCCGTTTATTCAGCGTAGACCCGCAAAGGGTTAAGAAGTATTCAATTGAATATAATGGTTTGTTTCTCGACTATTCTAAAAACCGGATTTCACACGAAACGATTCCTTTACTCTGTGAACTTGCAAAAGAAGCAGATTTAGAGGGCTGGCGCGAGCGTATGTTCAGCGGCGATAAAATCAATAACACCGAGGGCAGAGCTGTATTGCATACCGCATTACGCAATTGTACCAATACTCCAATTATGGTTGATGGTAAAAACATCATGCCTATGATCAATTCAACTATTGATAAAATGGAAGAGTTCTCTGAAAAGGTAAGAACAGGAGATTGGAAAGGTTATAGCGGAAAAATTATAACTGATATTGTAAATGTGGGAATAGGTGGCTCAGATCTGGGACCAAAGATGGTATATGAAGCCCTTAAACCTTACCACCATGAACGTTTAACCGTGCATTTTATTTCAAATGTGGATGGCGCACATATTGATCAGTCACTGGAAAAACTTAACCCTGAAACAACGTTATTTGTAATCTCCTCGAAAACATTTACCACGCAAGAAACCCTTACCAATGCGCACGTTGCACGTGAATGGTTTCTGCAGTCTGCTAAAGGTGAAAGCCATATTAAAAAGCATTTTGTGGCTGTTTCTACCAACCGCGAGGGAGTAATGAGTTTTGGTATCGACCCAGATAATATGTTTAAGATCTGGGATTGGGTAGGTGGGCGATATTCTCTCTGGTCAGCGATTGGTTTATCAGTTGTTCTGGCAGTTGGTATGAAAAAATTTAAGAAAATGCTAAGAGGTGCGCATTCTATGGATCAGCATTTCAAAGAGGCGCCGCTTGAGAAAAATATGCCGGTGATTCTCGGCTTGCTAGGTATTTGGTATAACAATTTTTTTAAGGCTGAGTCTTACGGTATTTTTCCGTATGACCATTATTTAAGAAGCTTAACCATGTATCTGGAACAGGCGGATATGGAAAGCAATGGTAAATCTGTTGATCGAGATGGACGTAAAGTTGATTACGCCACAGGCCCTATTATATGGGGAATGTCCGGTATCAATGGGCAACATGCAATTTATCAGTCCATTCACCAGGGTACTAAAATGATACCGGCAGATTTTATTGTATCCATGTTGACCCACAGTACTCATCAAAATCAGCATAACATCATGTTTGCGAGTGCGCTGGCACAGACTGAGGCATTAATGCGTGGCAGAAATTATGATGAAACCTTTGCGGATATTAAGGCGAGTAATGCTGATTTAGGTGATATTGATACGCGTATTCATCACATGGTTTTTGAGGGGAACCATCCCACCAATACATTATTAATCCGTAAATTAACTCCGCGCACACTGGGTATGCTACTGGCACTTTATGAGCATAAAATTTTTGTACAGGGAATTATCTGGAACCTCAATTCATTTGACCAGTGGGGTGTAGAATTAGGTAAGCAGCTAACGAAAACTATTCTACAAGATATCGATGAGCCCTACGAAGTAAGAAGCCATGATGGATCAACCAATACAATGATTAATTATTATCGTGATGTTATTAATGCAGGTACTAAATAAATACTTTAGTGAAATACTGGCACAGTAATTGCGTCAGTTTAAATGCCAATGATTCATTTTAATGAGTCATATGAATAAAAGGATAAAAAATGGACAATGGTTCAGAAAAGCAGTCTCAAAATAATAATCAACACTTTGAGCCAAGAACTGCCACAGAAATGACACGTAAAACCCTCGTGTTAATTCTAGCGGGTGGCGAAGGTTCTCGTTTGATGGATTTAACAAAGTGGCGTGCAAAACCGGCTGTTCCTATTTGTGGGAAGTACCGGATTATAGACTTTGCACTTTCAAATTGTGTGAATTCGGGATTACGGAAAATTACTGTCTTGACACAATATAAATCTCATTCTTTGTTGAGACATTTACAACGTGGCTGGAGTTTTCTGCGTGCTGAAATTGGCGAATTTGTAGAATTGTTACCTGCACAGCAACGTACGGCAGAAAAAGCCTGGTATAAAGGAACTGCAGATGCCTTGTATCAAAATATCGATATTATGCGTAGCCATCGTGCTGAATATGTGATTGTTTTAGGTGGAGACCATATCTACACCATGGATTATACCAAAATGCTCATTCAACATGTTCAATCGGGTGCTGATTTTACGGTTGGTTGTATAGAAGTGCCAAAAGAAGAAGCCTCTAGTTTCGGTGTAATGGCCGTAAAAGATGATATGCAAATCTCAAGTTTCACAGAAAAACCTGACAATCCCGAGCCAATGCCTGGAAAACCAAACTCTGCGCTTGCCTCAATGGGCATTTATGTTTTCTCTACCCGTTTTCTTTATGAAACGCTAAAAGAAGACGCGATGAATCCCTCATCTTCACATGATTTTGGCAAAGATATTATCCCGGCAAAAATTAAAGATTCTATTGCGATGGCCTACGCTTTTGCAGATGAAAAAACAGGAAAGCCTGCGTTCTGGAGAGATGTTGGAACCTTGGAATCCTATTGGAAAACCAATATGGAATTATGTGATATTGAGCCTGAACTTAATCTATATGATCGTGAATGGCCTATATGGACCTATCAAACGCAAAGTCCCCCTGCGAAATTTATTTTTGATGATGAGGGACGTCGCGGAGAGGCAATAGATTCTCTTGTTTCTGGTGGATGTATTATTTCTGGTGCGCGTGTAAAACGCTCGGTAATTTCATCAGGGGCAACTATTGATAGTTACTCTCATGTTAAAGACAGTGTGATTTTACCTAGAGTTCGAATTGGGAGAAATTGCCTTATTAATAAAGCGATTATCGACAAGTCTTGTGTTATCCCTGATGGGACAGTGATTGGTGAGGATCTTGAGGCCGATCGTAAGAAATATCATGTATCTGATGAAGGTATAGTACTAGTTACGCCAGAGATGCTTAATCAGGATATATTTTCACTTGAAGGTTCTGATATATGACGTCGAAACTAAAAGTAGTCTTATGCTGGCACATGCACCAGCCATACTATCGAGAAGGGCATAATGGTAGTTTTCATCTACCTTGGGTCTATCTTCACGGTATTAAAGATTACACCGACATGGCCAAACACCTTGAAAATAATCCAGAGATGTCTGTGGTGGTCAATTTTTCACCGGTTTTGCTTGAGCAACTTGACCAATATGTTGAAGAACTCAAGCTTTATCATGGCAAGGCTAAGCACAAAGTAAACCCATTATCAGATCCATTACTCTCAATTCTAGCCGGAACAGAAGCAATACCTACTAGTCTTGAAGGTAAAAAGAAGCTGTTTGAAGATTGTCAACGGTGTTACGCGCCTCATATGATTGAGCCTTATCCTGCATTTCACCAGCTGATACAGAGTTTGGAGAATACTTTTATTGCAGATAAAAGCGCTGAGCAGAAAGCGTTTTCTCTTGATAATTTAGAGGATCAAAAGTTTCATGATTTAGTGGTTTGGTATCACTTGGCCTGGTTAGGGCATTCACTAAAAGACTCTAAACAAGTAACCGCTTTATTTGATAAAGCGCAGAGCTATTCTCTAGATGATCGCAAACAGTTAGTCTCAATAATTTATGAGGCTTTAAGCGGAATAATTCCACGTTATCGATCGTTAGCTGATAAAGGTCAAATAGAGTTATCTCTAACCCCTTACGCTCATCCTATCGTGCCTTTATTGAATAAATTTGAAAATATGAATTGTTCTTCGCCAGAAGCACCGATGCCAGATTGTGACGATTACCCTGATGGTTTGAGTCGTTCTGCTTGGCATATGGAAAAAGGCATAAAATCGTTTCAACATTATTTCGGGAAAAAACCAGATGGAGTATGGCTATCGGAGGGAGGAATTAGCGAAGATGCGATTGAAATGCTAGATAACTTCGATATCAGTTGGACCGCATCCGGTGAGCAAGTGTGGCGTAACACGTGCAATCTTAATCAGTTAGATTCTGAAGAAATACACAATAAGAAAGCGTTATTTAGACCTTATCAATACAAAGATCATGAAACACAACTGTATTTCAGGGATGATGGGCTATCAGACTTTATTGGTTTTGAATATAGCCACTGGAATGCTGATGATGCAGCGGATAACTTTGTTGAAAACTTACAGAATATTGCTAATTTTGTGGGTGAAGATGCGGATCAACATGTGGTCTCTATTATTTTAGATGGAGAAAACGCCTGGGAATATTATCACGATAATGGCTATCACTTTCTTGATGCACTTTATAAGAAAATGAGTCAATGTGATGATATTGAAGTTACTACTTTTTCTAAAACTTCTACTTCCATTGCTGCTACAAAGGTCGATCAGATTTGTGCAGGAAGTTGGGTTTATGGAAGTTTTACAACGTGGATAGGTCAAGAAGATAAAAACCGTGCTTGGGAATATTTAGTTGCAGCTAAAAAAGA
>RCNF010001550.1_pt1 | contig 12605 bp, 13 predicted proteins | sample 2041311 | NCBI WGS metagenome assembly RCNF01 (sample SAMN09708228, study PRJNA481090) | Marine sediment metagenome, whole genome shotgun sequencing project. | biome: marine sediment; feature: ocean; material: sediment; isolation source: Sewage treatment plant 2 marine sediment (STP2) ... | reverse complement strand
TAGTGATCGATTGGCGCATCGGGAAAGAACTCGGCGATGAAACCTCTGGCCCCGGCCTGGTCGTCGCGGACATTGAGGCCGACGAAGAGAACATCGGGGCCGACCGAGTTGGCGGCTTTCTCCAGGAGCGGTGCCTCAGACCGACATGGGATGCACCATGACGCCCACACATTCACGACCACTGGTGTTGTCGACGCATCGAGTAGGGCATTCAGGCTTGCCGCATCGGTCGGTGGTAGTTCGGGGACCTCAGAGATGTCGACGGCGCTACCGCCACAAGAAGCAGCAAGCAACGCGATGGTGACTATGACAAGGAGGTGGCGCATCCGGCGAGTGTACGCGACCTGCCAGCTACCGATGGCGCCGGGCGCGCGCGGCAAGTTCCTCAATCACCGCGGAGGCGGCTATCCCTCTTTCGGCAAGCAACGCAAGGAGGTGGTAGACCACATCCGCGGACTCTTCGACCACTCGTTCCGCAAGGTCACCGGTTGCGTGGTTCTTGGCGGCGATCAGAGTCTCGGTTGCTTCTTCGACAAGCTTTCTGCCAGTGAGGTCGGGTCCCGCATTTGCTAATTCAGCCGTGTACGAACCTGGGGGAGCTGACTCGATTCGGTCAGTGATTGTCTGCCACAGTGACTCGAGTTCGGCGAAGCCCTGCCCCGGTGCGGCGGCAGAAAAGCAGCTGGTAGCTCCGGTGTGGCAGGTTGGTCCTTCCGGGATGGCCGAAATTAGTAGAGCGTCGTTGTCACAGTCGGGGACGATCTCGACCAGGTTCAGGTAGTTGCCGCTGGTAGCTCCCTTCTCCCACAGTTCAGACCGCGAACGGCTCCAGAAGTGGACCCGCCTAGTCTCCCGTGTCAGCTCGAGGCTTTCCTGGTTCAAATAGCCGACCATAAGGACCTGGCGGGTCCGTGCGTCTTGGACAACGCCGACCACAAGGCCATTGTCGTCAAAGTTGATGTCATTCATTTGGTGATCCTTGCGGGAAGTCCTGCTGCTTGCAGCCCGAGTTTGAGGTCTTCGATTTCGATTTCAGAGCGGTGGAATATGGAGGCCGCAAGTACCGCGTCGGCCCTGCCCGGCTGGAGCGCGTCGACACAGTGCTGGATCGTCCCCGCCCCGCCCGATGCGATTACGGGCACCGACACTGCCGCACGCACAGCTTCGAGGAGTTCGAGGTCATATCCGTCTTTCGTGCCATCCCTATCCATCGAAGTCAGCAGAATCTCTCCTGCTCCCCGCGAGACGGCCTCAGCGATCCAGGCAACGGCGTCACGTCCGGTTGTCGTTCGCCCGCCATGGATGACAACTTCCCACTTCTCCGACTCTTCGATGCGCCGGGCGTCGACGGCCAGGACAACGCATTGGGAGCCAAAGGCGGCGGCACACTCGTTGATCAGGCCGGGGTTGAGCACTGCCGCCGAGTTGACCGATACCTTGTCTGCACCCGCTCGCAATGCAGCCCTCATGTCGGCAACGGCACGGATACCGCCACCAACCGTAAGGGGCACAAACACGTGCTCGGCGGTGCGACGGACAACGTCGAGCATGGTCGCTCGGTTGTCGCTGGAGGCGGTTATATCGAGGAAACAGATCTCGTCTGCTCCTTCAGAGACATATCGCTCCGCTAGCTCTACTGGGTCGCCTTCATCGGTGAGGTTCACGAAGTTGACCCCCTTCACCACTCTGCCTTCTGTCACGTCGAGACAAGGGATGACTCGCTTACGCAGCATCGCGGTTTCTCCCGGTCTCGGAGACGAAATTGGCCAGCATCTGCAGCCCAGCACTACCCGAACGCTCGGGGTGGAACTGAACTCCAACTGTGTCGCCGGAACGGGCCGCGGCCACGAACGGGCTGTCGTATTCAGTTCGGGCGATGACAACGCTTTCATCGTCGGGAACTACTGCGTAGGAATGCACAAAATAGAAAGGTGCATCGCTGGCTACGCCCGCAAACAGCGGGTCAGGCTCGAAGGAGACATCGTTCCATCCGATGTGGGGGAGCAGCGGAGCATCGGGGAGGCTGGTCACCTTTCCTTTGATCAGGCCCAAAGCGTCGGTGCCATCCTCCTCTGAGTGCTCGAAGAACAACTGCAGACCGACGCAGATCCCGAGCAAAGGGCGGTCCCATGCGCGCAGCGGTGCGACGAAGCCGGCCTCTGTGAGCCTCTGCATGGCAGCTCCGGTGGTGCCGACGCCGGGGAGCACGATGCCGTCAGCAGCATCGAGACCGTCTGGTGTCTCCGCGATGATGACGTCGGCACCTGCTCTGGTCAGACCCTGTGCGATCGAGACAAGGTTTCCTGCCCCGTGGTCGATGACGGCGATCCGACTCACGTAGATCCCTTTGTTGACGCGAGGCCCTGACGGCGGGGATCGATCTCCACCGCATACCGAACTGCGTAGGCCAGGGCTTTGAAGGCCGCTTCTGCGATGTGGTGGTCGTTGCTGCCTCGTGCCGACAGATTCAAGGTACAGCCCGAGGTGCGGGAGAACGCCTCAAGGGCATGGGGAATCATCTGGGTACCGAGGCCACCCAGTCGCTCTGTTGTAAAGGGCAGGTCGATGACTGCGTAGGGCCGACCTCCCATATCGACAACCGCGGTGGCCACAGCCTCATCCATCGGAATTGTGGCGGAGCCATAGCGACGAATGCCGGTGCGGTCGCCCAGGGCTTCGCCGACAGCATTTCCGAGGACGAGCGCGGTGTCCTCAACCGTGTGATGTTCATCAACATGGAGGTCGCCAACGGTGTGGATCTTGAGATCAAAAAGGCCGTGGTGGCCAAAGGCCGTCAACATGTGGTCATAGAAACCAACCCCGGTTGATACTGACACGGCACCGGTGCCATCGAGGTCGATGCTGATCTGGACGCTGGTCTCCAGCGTCTTGCGTTCGATCGATGCGGTTCTGGTCATGGCAGGTACCTTTCAAGGGCGTCAGTGAGTCGTGAGTGGGCTTGAGCTGATCGGACGGTGAACCGGAGATAGTTGCGCAGCGGTCCGTCAGCGGGAAACTTGCGAACAACGAGACCCTCTCCCATGAGCTGTTCCGCGATGGCCTGGGCCTGGTCGCCGACCTCGCAGAGCAGAAAATTCGTCTGTGACGGCAGGACCCGGAGGCCGAGGCCCGACAACGTTCTCGCTAGTTCAGATCGCAATTCGACCACCGCGGCGACCGTTGCCTGCATTGCATCTGCATGGTGGAGAGCTGTGATGCCTAGGTCTACCGACACCGACGCAATGCTCCCCGGAGGGCGGATACCGTCGATGGCAGAGATCAGGTCGGGGTGTGCCATCGCATAGCCAACCCGAGCTCCGGCAATCCCAAACGCCTTCGACAAGGTCCGCAGGACGATGACATTGTGGTGGCGATTGACTCGGGTCGACCAGTCCGTCCCAGAGAACTCGGCATAGGCGGCGTCAATGACGACCAGACCGTCAGTGGCCGCGATGATCGCATCGACGTCCTCATCAGCGACGGAGTTGCCGATTGGGTTGCTCGGGGCGCAGATCCAGACAAGATCGGCATCACGGGCCGCCCGAACCACATCGGCAACGGGGAAGTCGAAGGTTGGTGGCTCCGCAGCTACCGGTTGGAGGACGGCTCCCGCCTGCAGAGTCGATATCTCGTAGAGCGGATACGTAGGCGCTGTGGCAACCGCGGTTGCTCCTCGGTCCAAGAAGGCTCGACCGGCGAGCAAGATCAGCTCATCGGCTCCGGCACCCGGCACTATTTGGTCTACTTCCAGGCCGGTTAGTTCGGCAGCCGCTTGACGTAGCCCGCGATAGTTGGCTCCTGGATATTCGTTGAGGTGTTCCAGCGCCGGCGCTGCGGAGTCGAGTGCCCACGGTGTCGGGAAAGGAGATGTGTTGTGATCGAAACGCTCGACGTCCCCGACATCGATGCCTGCCGCGGCGGCGATCTCGACTGTCGTCGGCTGCCACTTGTATCTGGGTGCCTTCATCGTGTTGCCTCGAATCGGATCTCGACGGCCAGTTTGTGGGCGGTGAGCCCCTCAGCATCGGCAAGGGCCGATATGGTGGGGCGTAGTGTCGCTAGACCTGCTTCGGTAAGGGTCTGCACCTGTCGCCACGATCCACAGTCCTCGACGCTGAGCGGCCCATAGGCGGCGGCAAGGCCTCCAGTGGGGAGGACATGGTTTGCTCCTGTTGCGTAGTCGCCCGCAGATTCAGGGGCCCAATGGCCAACAAACACCGAGCCTGCCGCCGTGGTGAGTAGTGCGTCGTCTTCGGCGTTGGCCGTGTGCACCGTCAGGTGCTCGGCCGCGTATTCATTGGCAAAATCGATGGCGTCGGCGACGGAATCGGTGATGACGACGAGTCCGTGCTCGCCCAATGCGGTGCGGATGATTTGGTCGCGTTCGAGACGGGGGAGAAGATTGTCGATCTCTGCAACGACTGCGGCTGCCAGATCGCGGTCCGGGGTGACCAGGGCGACCGGTGATTCCGGACCGTGTTCCGCCTGGCACATGAGGTCGGCGGCGATGATCACCGGATCGGCGGTGGCATCGGCGATGACCAGCGCCTCACTCGGGCCGGCGGGAAGATCGACGCCGACATCGCCGTAGACAGCGAGCTTGGCCGCGGTGACCCACGCGTTGCCGGGGCCGACAATCTTCTCAACGGGGCGGATTGTCTCGGTTCCGTAGGCGAGGGCAGCGATCGCTTGGGCTCCTCCGGTGATGTAGACCTCATCAACGCCCAAAAGCGCGGCGGCCGCCAGCATCGTCTGTGACACATTGCCGTCGTCGTCGGCAGGGCTGGTGACGACAATCTCGCTGACCCCGGCGATCTGGGCGGGAATCACGCCCATCAGAAGACTCGACGGATAGGCGGCCCGGCCGCCCGGTACATACACACCGATCCTGCGGAGCGGTGACCAGCGTCGATCGATCCGGACTCCGGGGACGGTCTCGAGTGATTGATCAATCGGAAGCTGTGGCTGGTGCCCCGTTCGGATGTTGACGGCGGCCGCCTCCAGGGCGTTCCGGGTTATCTCATCAAGAGTGGCGAGGGCGGTTTGGAGCTTCTCTGGATCGACGCGGATAGCACCGTTGGCGAAGGCCCCGCCGTATCTGAGGTTGCACTCGGTGAGGGCCTGGTCGCCTCCGGAACGCACTTCTTCGACGATGGCAGCGGCGGCTGCCCGCAGCCCCGGATCAGGGACGGCAGATCGCTGCAGCAGCGCAGTGCGTTCTTGTGAAGTGAGGCTGGAAAGGTTGATTGTTCTGATATCCATCATGCGATCAATTGGTCGATGGGGAGAACGAGGATGCCGGTTGCTCCTGCGTCTTTGAGTTCGGGGAGGACGCTCCCGAGACGGGCCGAGTCAACGACTGAGTGGATCGCCACCATGTGATCGTGGGCGAGGGGGATCACGGTTGGTGCTGCAAAGCCGGGAATGATCGCCTCAATGCTGGCAACGGCTGCTGCTGGGGCGTTCATCATCACGTATCGTTTGGTTCTGGCAGCCACCACCGACTGAATGGTCAGGATGATCTGCGCAACGGTGCCGTTCTGGAGAGATGCCCCCGGTCGGCCGACCAAGACGGCTTCGGATTCGAGGACGTTCGCTATCGGGCGAAGGCCATTGATCAGCATCGTCGAACCGCTTGACACCAGATCGACGATGGCGTCGGCGATGTCGAGTTTGGGAGCTACCTCAACGGAACCGCTCAACGAGACCGTGGTAATCGGGATGCTGCGTTCCTCGAAGAACCTTTGCGTTGTTACCGGGTGCGAGGTGGCAATACGGGCCCCGGCGAGGTCGTCAAGAGTCATGATGTCGGAGATCTTGGGAACGGCTGCGGTGAGGCGACAGCTGCCATACCCCAGCTTGGTGATGATCTCGAGGTCCGCAGCACTTTCGGTGAGGAGGTCAATACCGGTTATCCCAAGGTCGGCAACCCCATCGGCCACGAACTCTGAGACGTCGTCAGTACGGACGAACAGGATCTCGAGGTCCATGTTCTTTACCGGGACCGATAGTGCCCGGTCGGTCTTCTCATAAGAGAGCCCTCCCTGTTTGAGCATATTGGCGGTCGGTTGTTGCAGCCGTCCCTTATTGGGGACGGCGAGACGGATGGTCATTGCTTCTCCTGGCCGATGTTGAGCTTGTCGAGCATCTCTTGATAGCCGCCCGTTCCATGGCGTAGCCATTGGTTGATACGGACGATGGTTGCGGTTGATACCCCAGTTTCTACAGCGATCTCGCGGTAGGGGTGACCCTCAGCGAGTTTTCTGACGACGGCCCATCGCTGCGAGATCTCCTCCAGCTCCCGGCGGGTACACAGGTCGCGGAAGAATTGTGCGGTTTCCTCACGAGTGTCGAGGGTGACCACAGCATCAAACAGGGCGGCGGTGGCGTCGTTGCGCCAATCCTCGGTTGCCATCACCATATTCGCTTCCCTCTTTGGTCAAGACACGCTAGTGTTTTAGCACGCTAGCACAAGAGAACGACTTTGGAGCCGAAATGTATGTGATCCCCGCAGTAGACGTCCTCGACGGGAAAGTGGTGCGGCTCCGCCAAGGCCGGTACGACGAGGTAACCGTCTATGGCGACGACCCTGCTGGCAAGGTTGATGAGTGGGTGAGGCAGGGGGCGAAGATAGTTCATGTTGTCGACCTTGCGGGAGCCCGTGACGGGGCAGGCGACCGGAAGATGTGGCGCAGCATCGGCGAACGGGGGCTTCCTTTTCAGATCGGTGGCGGGATTCGAACTCTGGAGGCAGCCACGGCAGTCATTGAAGCCGGTGCCGCCAGGGTGGTGCTGGGGACTGCTGCGGTGTGGGATCCCCTTCTTGTTGCCAAGATCGTGGATGCCATCGGAAGTGAGCAGGTGGTAGCTGCGATTGATGTCAGGGGTGGCAAAGCTACCGGCGCGGGGTGGCTGGATGATGGCCGTGAACTGGCCGACGTGCTCGGTGATCTGGTGGTTGCCGGGGTGGTGCGGGTCTTGGCGACAGGTATCGCCACCGACGGCACTCTGGCCGGACCCGACATCGGCTTGCTCGAAGATGTGATGCGTCTTGCTCCGAGCCTGCGACTGATTGGGTCCGGGGGAGTGGGGACGCTTGACGACGTCGCCACGATCGCCGCTCTCGATGTTGAGTCGGCAATTGTGGGACGCGCTCTGTACGACAACAGGTTCACCTTTGCGGCAGCTGCTGCGGCCGCCGCTGGGTCCTAGCCGCGGTCTTGGTAATGGGTGATGGCGGCCGCTAGATCGGGCTTGGTTACAGCCAGAGCTGAGCTGTCGCGGCGCAATGCACCAAGGGCCGCCTCACGGAGGAGGCCAGACAGTTCGGCAAACGAGAAACCCTCAGTGGCGTCGATCACCTCTTCAATGTCGATATCGTCCGCAAGAGGAACATCGGATATCCCGAAGAAGGCCCGACGCGACTCTGGGGCGGGGAGCCCCAGGTACAGGTGTGTCTCCAAGCGGCCGGGACGCAACAGAGCCGGATCAACCAGGTCGCGTCTGTTTGTTGCACCTATGGCAAAGACGTCTCCGCGATCCGAAACGCCGTCGAGCTCCGTAAGCAGGGCAGCCACCACCGAATCTGTCACCGAATTGGTGGAGTTGCCGCGGACCGGTGCCAAAGCATCGATCTCGTCAAAGAACAGAATGGCCGGCGCCACCGCACGGGCACGGGCAAAGATCTCGCGAACACCACGCTCCGACTCGCCGACGTACTTATCGAGAAGTTCGGCACCCTTGATTGTGAAGAACGCAGCACCGCTTTCGTGGGCGAGCGCCCGGATCACGAAAGTCTTGCCGGTTCCTGGCGGCCCGTACAGGAGAAGGCCCCGGGGCGGCTCAATACCGAGACGGGTGAAGCGCTCGGGCTCCTGCATCTGCCAGATGACCGACTCGGTGAGGCGCTGTTTTACCTCTTCCAGGTTGGCAACCCTTTCGAATCCGTAGCTGGGCATTTCGCCGAGAGACGCTGTCCCCAACGACGGAGTCGTTTCCTCGACGGCTCTCATCAGAAGATCGGCACTGACGCGGCCTCCGTCCTTGGCAACCAAGGCCGAGGCATGAACGACGGCAGCCAGAACGTCCGCACCAGAGAACCCGGCGGTCCTTGCCGCCAGCATGGCGTAGTCGAGTTCGCCACTGGGAACCCGCGTCAGCGCTGCCTCGAACAGCAACGCCCTGCGCTCTAGATCGGGTGGCGGGATCGTAAGGGTGCGGGGAAGGAAAGGCGAGTGGGCAATAGAGTCAGGAAGTCTGGTGACCGACGAAACACCCAGAACGCAAGCGAGACGGGGTCGGTCTGCAACGGCGTCGAGGAACCAGCGCATGATGGCTGCTATCTGGTTGCGGAACATGGCGTCGTCGCCGACCACAGCATCAAGTCGGTCGAGAAATATCACCGCGGGCCGAGGCGAGTCCTTGACAGCTTTTTCGAGTAGTTCGAGCAGCTTCTGTGGCTTGAACACCAGCTCCAGTGACACCTCGTGGACCGGAGTGCCGACGGAGGCGGCAGCTGCTGCGACGATCTCAGATTTCCCGCATCCGGCCGGACCTTCCACCAGGACGCCCGCAACCTTTGGCAAGCCCCACACCTCGGGGAGGTCACCCTTTGCCGTGAGCAGTGATAGCCAGCCGGTCATGACTTCGGTTTCGGTGGCCAGCCCAGCGAGCAGCGCTTTAGCGGTGGTGAGCTCTTCGCCGCCAGGGCCTCCTGCCGGCTGATCGACAAGATCGTCAGTGTCTTCGCCGACTTCATGGACGACCGTGGCACTGCCAACGACCGCAGCCGGTCCCGGAGTCACGGAGGTTACGTCGACCTCGACAACAGCGGCATCGGCTTCCTTGCCGTAGCCGGTCTGCACAGCAACTCGATCGCCCTCCGACACCGGGGAGCCCTGCAGAGACCGAGCGAGGTGACGTGCGTCAATATCGGCAGCGAGCGGGGAGATGACCACCCGACGCGCCCCGGGGAGCAGCGCTCTGATCACGTCAACGGAATCGCCGATTGCGACTCCGGCATTGGCTATGGCCCGCTCGCCAAGCATGATTGCGTTTGCTGACGTCGTCTCGCCGGGACTCACCAAGATGTGGGTCCGTCCCAGCGCAACAATGCCGCCACCCGGCAATCCCAGGGCGGTCAGGAGTGCGGAATCTGCTTTGCCGATGGGGTCTGAGCCCTTGCGAACGATGAACTTCATACGAGCAGAGTAATGGGATAGAAAGGCGGGAACATCGAAGACGTTTTCCCGGCACTCGCCTCGAGGTCGGCGTAGCCGGACTCGCAAGGAACGGCGTAGGCGTTCCCGTAGGCGTTCCCCAGCCCTCGCCCCGAGTCCGGGCGAACTCCTTTGGAGTTCGTTTAGCCGGACTCGCAAGGAACGCCGCAGGCGTTCCCGCCTAGCCAGCGAGTGAAGTCAGCGCCCGTACGGGGTGAAGCGGGGTAGCGAGCGGATTGGTGGATTCCACGATCTGAACGGTGGGTCGATTGAGCCATTTCCACAGCAGACGGCTCTCTTCTGCGGTGGCGACCGATTCGGGTACCCGGTGTGCCGACGGTGTGGCCGCGGCGGTGGTTGTCAACGGAGCCTGGTCGTCACCGGACCAAGAAGAGATGAGTCGGCCGTGCTCGATAAGGATGCTATCCCCGTTCTGGTCCTCGGCCCACAGCAAGCCTGCCTGCTGAAGCACACCCCAGTTGCGGCGGTCATCGAGGGCGCGCGCCAAGGCACGGTGCCGGTCACGCAACTCGGCCGCCTCCTCGAAGCGTGCCCCCTTGGCGTAACTTCGCAGACGCTCGACGAGGGGCTCGAGAAGTTGGGCGGGTTGATCCTCAATCCCGCTACGCAGCCTGGTGACTATCTCACGGTACGCCTCGGCCGACACACTGCCGTCACACGGGCACAGAGCAACTCCCAGCTGCGCAAAGTTGCATGCCGCGCTCCGGTTGCCGCCCTTGGTCAGGCAGCGCCGGATCGGAACCGCATCCCAGATGGCGGCGACGACATGGTTGGCGACACGGCGTGATCGGAATGGACCCAGGTAGAGACAGCCATCGGCCTTCAGAGTCCTGACCACCGAGAGACGCGGGAACTCCTCGGCTGTCAGCTTCACATACTGCGGTGACTTGGGTGGTCGCGATCGACGGTTGTAACGCGGTACGTAGGAGTGGATCAGGCGGACTTCGGTCACTTCTGCCTCGATCTCGGTGGCGCACACTCGAAAATCGATGTCGGCCAGATCTCGCAACATCTGCTCGACTGAGCGACGGCTGTCACCGTAGAAGTAGGACCGGACCCGAGTCCTGAGATTCTTGGCTTTTCCTACGTAGATGACGTGGCCATCCTTGTCGTGGAACATGTAGACGCCTGGTTTGCGGGGAAGACGTTCGGTCAATGCGATCTTGCTGTAGTGCGGGGCGCCGCGTGCGGTGGGAAGGCGGAGCAGATCGTCGAGGTCGGTGACTCCGATAGTGCCGGCACGTTCCAGCAGCGCCCAGAAAACGTCGGCGGTCGCTTGGGCATCGGCGAGAGCGCGGTGATTTGGGGTGACACTGGCGCTGAAGTGGGCGGCCAGTGTCGCGAGATTGAGACGGCGAACCTCACTGCGGACTAGACGCCGGGCCAACCCGAGCGTATCGGCGGTCGGATTGGGCAGCCTGCCGTAGCCGAGACGCTCCGCCGCCGCGTTCAGGAACGACATGTCGAACCGGACGTTGTGGCCAACAATTACGGAGGTTCCGATGAACTCGAGCAGCGAAGGGAGTACCTCGTTGATCCTCGGGGCCTCGATCACCATGGTTTGGGTGATACCGGTGAGGACGGTGATCGTGGGCGGGATTGGCGAACCCGGATTCACCAGCGTGTCAAACGTTCCGACTAGTTCGCCGGCCACATATTTGACTGCTCCGACCTCGGTGATCTCGCAGGTTGCCGGAGAGCCGCCGGTTGTCTCCAGGTCCAGCACGCAAAACGACACCTCATGCAGTGGCGTACCGAGATCGTCGAAGGTGCGCTGGATTGGGATTGCCATCCCAGGAAGGTAGACCGAACACACGTTCGATGTCAAGAATCACCGCCACAGGGAACAGGTAGCCTGCCGACATGGACTTCAGCGGACGCATCTTCTACAACTTCGAGACATATGACGTATGGCGCGTCTATTCGACAGCACTGAAGGCATCCCAGGTCAAGGGTGTCAACGTAGCTCTGGACTGGCAGGAGTTCCTAGTGACCGACGTAGAGCCATCTGATATCCCGGCAAAGGTTCGAGCTCTAGCCGCCTGTGCCGCGGTGCGCGACGCACAGCCGGACAAGCACCAGCTGTTTGTTCGTGCCCTGATGACTCTGGTGTACCAGGAGAAGGATCACCCCGGTAAGGAGGCCACCCTCGCCGTGGCCGCACATGTTGCCGGCATCGACGGCGATGAGGTCATCGCCAGGGCCATCGAACCCGGTCTGGAATTGCTGCGCGAGGCTACTGCCAAGGCTCGTGAGTTAGGGGTGAGCGATGTGCCAACCATCGTCCGTCAAGGACCCCCGGTCTACATCAAGACAACGGGGGCTGCCAACTACGGCGATTCCGTCGCCCGGCTCGAGTTGATCAACCGAATGCTTGCCGATGACGGAATCTGGGCCATGTACAAGCCGTAGCGATGGCTACTGGGTGCCCTCGGTGGCGGCGTCCCTGATCATTGCTACGAGTGCGGCGTCTCCTTGGACGCGGAGCGACTCTGTTGAACCCCGTCCCGACAACCACCGATCGAGATCGGCACTTGTGCCGTGGATGCTGATCGAAGGCTGTTCGATCGGATCGCGTAAACGCAACGCGGGGTCGTCATAGGTGGTGCCCGACGTGGGGCTGGTGCCGCCGAATCGACCGAGCTCCAGAGCCCATGACTGTCCATCGTCGGTGATGATCGATGCCGTAGTTCCGTCTGGGACGAACGAGCTCCATTCGGGGATGCTGCTGGCATCAATCATCACTCGCAGCACCTCATCAACACCATCGGCGGCGACAGCAACCGAGCTTCCTGCTGCTAGTGCGGCATCCACCCGGTGGATCAGTGCCTCGTGTGCTTGGCGGCGCAGCACCCAGCCGACGCTGTGTCCGGCGTCGTGCCAGCTCCAGCACACCTCGGCAGGTTGGTGTGACTGCAGGGTCACGAGCAGCTGGGCGCTCTGCTGAGTGAACAGATCGAGGAGCTCCACATCCGGCGGACGCTGCAATTCGACGACATCCTCTGGCGATTCGAGCAGGTTCTCAACTATCGACGCCCAGAAATACTGGACCTCGGCCAAGTGCCAAGTGAGGTCGGCTACCGACCAGCCAGGGCAAGATGGGACAACGCTATCGGGCGCAGCCGTTTCGACGAGTTGGGCAAATAGAGCAGATTCGTCCCTAATGGCTTCGATGTAGTCGATCATCCAACGAAGACTATCCGACAAAGACTATCCGACAAAGACCTTCCATATCGCGCCGATTATTGATCCGAGCTGACCGTCGGCCACGCCTACGCCTTATTGGGGATCTCAGATGATGAAACGTCTTGTACTTGCGGCTGTCTTGGCATTGGCCGTTGCGGCATGTGGAGGTGACTCGACAGC
>RCNF010003775.1_pt1 | contig 12606 bp, 9 predicted proteins | sample 2041311 | NCBI WGS metagenome assembly RCNF01 (sample SAMN09708228, study PRJNA481090) | Marine sediment metagenome, whole genome shotgun sequencing project. | biome: marine sediment; feature: ocean; material: sediment; isolation source: Sewage treatment plant 2 marine sediment (STP2) ... | reverse complement strand
ATTCCTTGCTTTCTCCGATTAATAATACGATTATAGATTTCTATCTACCATAAGTTAGACACACTAATTTAATGAGGAGACATTATGAAAGGTCAATGTAGTTGCGGTGAAGTTCAATACGAAATCACCGACAGTCCACTATTTGTTCACGCCTGTTATTGCACAAACTGCCAGAGCCAAAGCGGTTCTGCACATGCACTTAATGCCATGATAGAAAGCGCTTGCGTAGATGTGAAGTCGGGTTCGACCGAAGGCGTGTTGATGGAAACACCGAGTGGCATGGGGCAAATGATTCATCGCTGTACTCAATGTAAAATTACTATATGGAGTACTTACGGCGCGCTTGGTGAAGACTTTTCTTTTGTTCGTGTAGGAACTTTAGAAAATCCTAACGCTTTCCCACCCGACATCAATATATTTACAAAAAGCAAATTATCATGGACTCAACTGAAACCAGATATTCCTTCATTCGAAGAATACTACGACGCCAACGAAATATGGCCAGGGGCTGCATTGGCACGTATGAATGCAGTCATTAGTGCGCGTTAAAAAAACTCAGTTTAAATCTGTGTAAAAAAAAGCCTTCTCCGAATACGAAGAAGGCTTTGATTTTTCAAGCTAGCTAAAAAAGCTTATAGCTCTAAGAACAAGATGGCTGGATCTTCGAGTAACTCTTTCATTTTAACTAAGAAGCTCACTGCTGATTTACCATCAATCAAACGATGATCATAAGAAAGTGCTAAGTACATCATTGGACGTACTACAATTTCACCATCAACTACCATTGCACGTTCTTGGATGTTATGCATGCCAAGAATTGCGCTTTGCGGTGGGTTGATAATCGGTGTAGATAGCATCGAACCGAAAATACCGCCGTTAGTAATTGAGAATGTTCCGCCGATTAGCTCATCCATCTCTAAGTGACCGCTACGCGCTCTGCCAGCAAAGTCAGCAATGCCTTTTTCAATGTCTGCATTACCCATGGTATCAGTGTTTCTTAAAATAGGAACAACCAAACCACGCTCTGAAGATACCGCTACACCTATGTCGTAATAACCTTGATAGATGATATCTCCATCATCAATTTTAGCGTTGATTTCTGGATAACGTTTTAGTGCTTCAGTTGCCGCTTTCACAAAGAAAGACATGAAACCAAGCTTTACATCATGAACTTTAGTGAAACGCTCTTGGTATTTCTTGCGTAAACGAATGACCTTACTGAGATCAACTTCATTGAAAGTAGTCAAAATCGCAGCCGTTTGTTGTGCCTCAATTAAGCGCTCTGCAATTTTTGCACGTAATCTTGTCATTGGTACGCGGCGTTCTTCACGACCATTTAAATCAACCGTGGTATCTGCTTTCGCTGGAGACTTCGCAGGAGGAGCTTTTGATGATGCAGCTGCAGGAGCAGCTTTCTTGTCTAAATCTTCTTTAAGAATACGACCATGCTTGCCACTGCCTTCAACTTTTGAAGCATCTATGTCTTTCTCTGCAATGGTTTTTCTAACTGACGGACTGGCGTTAACATCTGCATTTGAATTAGCTTCTTCAGCTGCTGGTGCAGCGTCTTCAGCAGGAGCTGCAGCGGTCGCTGTATCGTCAATAATGCCGATCAGATCACCAGCTAAAACTGTAGCGCCCTCCTCTGCTTTAATTTCTATTAAAACACCTGATGCCGGTGCAGGAACTTCTAAAACCACTTTATCTGTTTCTAGTTCCAGTATATTTTGATCTTCCGTTACATGATCGCCAACGTTAACAACCCAAGCAGCAATGCCTGCGTCTGCGACGGATTCTGGTAATTGTGGTACACGTATTTCAATTGTCATTAGTTGGCCTCTAGGTTCAATGCTTGTTGTACTAGTGTTGTTTGTTGTTGTACATGGACTTTATGTAAGCCCACCGCAGGTGCCGCTGCACTTGGTCTACTTACTACACTAAGTTTATATTCTTTAAATTTGCTGAAACGATGTTTGGTACTATCCCACGCGCCTTGGTTGCGTGGTTCTTCTTGACACCAAACCACTTCTTTAAGATCAGGGTAAGATTTTAATATCTTGCCTAGTTCTTTTGCTGGGTAAGGATAGAGCTGTTCAAGTCGAACTATCGGCGTAAGGTTTTCTACTTCATCAGCTTTTGTTCGTATGTCGTAATATACCTTACCGCTACATAGAACGAGTCGCTCAATACCTTTTTTAGTTTTAGCCGTGTTGTCGCTACCATCAACGAAGCGATCATCATCAATAACAGTCTGAAACTCGCCTTCAGCCAATTCTTCCATAGTGCTTACTGCCTTAGGGTTTCTCAATAAACTCTTAGGCGTCATAACAACCAATGGACGACGGTATGGACGAATCATTTGACGGCGTATCATATGGAAGGTTTGAGCCGGTGTACTAGGCACACACACTTGAATATTGTCTTCTGCACAAAGCTGCATAAAGCGTTCTAAACGTGCTGATGAATGCTCTGCACCCATGCCTTCATAACCATGCGGTAAGAACATAACCAAGCCACATAAGCGACCCCATTTCTGCTCACCAGAGCTTATGAATTGATCGATAACCACTTGTGCACCATTTACGAAATCACCAAATTGTGCTTCCCAAATGAGCAAAGTATTTGGAGAAGTTGTGGCATAACCGTATTCAAACGCAAGTACCGCTTCCTCAGAAAGTACCGAGTCAATAACGGTAAACGTGCCTTGTTCATCTGCGACGTGTTTGAGTGGCACCCATGCTTGGCGTTCTGTTTGACTATGAAGTACCGCATGTCTATGAGAGAACGTACCACGTCCACTGTCTTGACCACTGATACGAATATCGTAATCTTGTTCAAGTAATGTTGCGTATGCCAATGTCTCAGCAAAGCCCCAATCAACAGGACGTTTACCTTCAGACATTTCAGTGCGTCCGTCTAAAATTTTCTTGATTTGACGATGTAAGATAATGCGTTCTGGCACATCATGGAAACGCTTCGTCATTTCCTGCATTTTTGGCAATGAGTAAGTTGTATCTGCTGGAGTAGTCCAATCTCGTCCAACAAAGTTTTGCCATTTCACAAGTAAATGTTCTGGAATACTACTGTAATTAAGGGTTTGAACCGCTGGCTCACCTGCACTTAATTTATCCTTAAAGGCTTTGATTCTTTCTAAGGCTTGGTTTTCAGAGAGTATCCCTTCTTTAATCAACTTCTTTGCATAAAGCTGTTGTGTCGTTTCCATTGAGCGAATCGCTTTGTACATGATTGGCTGTGTCATCGCAGGTTCATCTGCTTCGTTATGACCATGACGACGATAACAAACCAAATCGATAACGACATCTTTATTAAATTGTAGGCGATAATCTAAAGCAACTTGAGCAACATAGGCAACCGCTTCTGGGTCATCTCCATTAACATGGAATATCGGCACATTGATCATTTTTGCAACATCGGTAGGATAATAGGTACTGCGACTATCATTCGCCGTACTCGTAGTGAAACCTATTTGGTTATTAACCACGATATGTACTGTGCCGTTGACACGATAGCCACGAGTTTGAGACATATTAAATGCCTCCATAACTACACCTTGACCTGCAAAGGCCGCATCACCATGTATAGACACCGCAATCACTTTACCACCATGATCGCTAGGTCGTTCTGCGCGTCGATCTTGGCGTGCTCTAACTGATCCACCAGCCACAGGAGAAACAATCTCAAGATGCGATGGATTAAATGCTAGCGTCATATGTATTGGATCATACTTGGTCGCAATATCACATGAGAAGCCTTTGTGATATTTAACATCACCCGCTGATAATTTATCATCCTGTTTACCTTCAAACTCATCAAACAAGTCTGCAGGTGATTTTCCCATGACATTTATCAGTACATTTAGTCGTCCCCGATGCGCCATTGCTAAAACGATCTCACGAGTCTCTTGCGCTGCAGAGTGGTGAATAATCTCATTTAACATTGGAATAAGTGATTCGCCGCCTTCTAATGAAAAGCGTTTTTGTCCTACGTATTTCTTATGCAGATATTGCTCTAATGTTTCAGAAGAAACCAAATCATCCAGTAGTGCACTTTTCTTATCAGCATCAAACTGTGGTCTTGCTTGGCAAGGCTCTAAACGACTTTGCAACCAATGCACTTCTTTAGTATCCAGAATGTGCATATATTCGATACCGATACTTTCAGTATAGGTATGACGCAAAGCACTAAATATATTGCCTAAGGTTGGCGTCTCCTTCATCTGGAAAGTGCCAGGATCGAACAAGGTATCTTTGTCTACTTTATCTAGACCATAGTTCTTTAAGGTCAATTCAGGAAGGTTTGCTAACACCTCATCACCACGCAGAGGATTTGTGTAAGCCACTAAATGACCCAACGCACGATAATTAGAAATAAGTTGAGATACATGCACTTGCATGCGTGCATTTTCTAGCTCGACTGAACCTGCTGCTGGTCTTGATGAAGCGCTTCTGTGCAAGTTATTTTGCGCAAACTTATCGCGCATTTCTGAGTGCGTACTGCCATTTAAAAAATCAGCAGGGACTGGCATGTCAGCAAAGTACTTTTGCCATCGTTTACTGACAGAGGCTGAATCTTCTAAATATTTTTCGAAAAGTTGCTCGAGGTATACAGCGTTTTCCCCATCAAGCAATGTGTCTTGGTTATTATTATTGTTATCGTTTGGTTGGCTCATTAGTCTGATTCCTATGAATACTAAATTTTAAGCACATGCTTATTCTTAAGCACGCACTCGCTATTTATAGACCGAAGTATGGAAAAATTAAGAATGGTAGTTTTGTTTATCACAACTTTGTTTGGTATATATATCTGTTTAGTTTATAAGTAAGAGTTGGTTCAATAACAAATGCAAGCATCTTATTATGGTAAATGTAAATATTAAAAACAACAGTAAGAGGCTAGTAATCTACAGAAAAGTATCCAATTTGAGATATTAGTTGATAAAAATAAATTTTTACCGTTTTTGATAATAAATATGAGTTATCGAAAATCATCAAAAACATTGTTTTTAATACTAAATTCTCTTGTTTCTCACTATTTTATATTGTTAACCCTTACCTTTAGCTTAATAATCGCCATATAATCTCGCTTTTACACATTTCGATTATTTTCAATGAATCCTAACCTTTCAAAACTACACCCTTACCCATTTCAAAAAATTGCGGAGTTATGCAACGATGTAACGCCTGCAAACATACCCATGCTATCTTTAGCAATCGGTGAACCCAAACATAAAACACCAGAGATTATCCTTGATACCATACGCGATAACCTCGCAGGTTTTTCGAGTTATCCAGTGACCACGGGTACGATAGCTTTACGCACCAGTATTGCAAACTGGCTCAGTCGTCGATTTAATTTAGATGATGGCGTGTTAAATCCTGCTTCCAATGTATTACCCGTTAATGGTACGCGCGAAGCCCTTTTTGCCTTTGCTCAAGCAGTGGTCGACGATAAAAAGCCCAATGCAAAAGTAGTCATGCCAAACCCGTTTTATCAGATTTATGAAGGGGCAGCATTTTTAGCAGGCGCGGAACCCGTATTTTTAGCCTGTACCGTTGAGAACAATTTCATTCCTGATTTTGACCAAGTCAGCGCCGACACATGGAATGACTGCCAACTACTGTATTTGTGCAGCCCAGGAAATCCTACTGGAGCCGTCATTAGCGAAGCGCAAATAACACAACTACTAGCTCTGGCTGAAAAGCATGACTTTATAATCGCCAGCGATGAGTGTTATTCCGAAATCTACTTTGATGAAAATCAACCTCCAGTAGGCCTGCTAGAAGTTGCCGCCAAAGTTGATAATACCGAATTCAAACGCTGCGTAGTGTTTCATAGTTTATCAAAACGATCTAATGCACCTGGCTTGCGTTCTGGCTTTGTAGCGGGCGATGCTGAAATCCTAAAACAATTTTTGCTATATCGTACTTATCATGGCTGTGCCATGTCCGAGCCTATCCAGATCGCTAGCATTGCCGCCTGGGAAGACGAACAGCATGTGATTGAAAACCGCGCTCAATATCGACAAAAATTTGAAGCGGTACTAGAGATACTCAAACCGATTATGAATGTCGATAAGCCCGAAGCTGGTTTCTATCTATGGCCAGATGTTGATATGGATGATGAAATCTTCACGCGTGATATCTATGCCCAACAAAATCTGAAAGTTGTTCCTGGAAGTTATCTCGCTAGATCTGTCGATGGTGTGAATCCTGGTGCGCAGAGGATACGCATGGCGTTAGTAGCGACGGTAGAAGAATGTATCGAAGCGGCGAATAGAATTGCGGCTTTTGTGAAATAAGCAGTTTATTTCTTATTAAAAAGACACCCCCCTACTTTTTAGGTGTTTTATTTAGAGGCTAAGCAAACCTAGTCGTTCTCTATTCGCAAATCGCCAAGTTAAACAAACACTCGCCACGGCCAAGCCAATAACCAAACCTGCCCAAACACCTGCTCCTCCGTAACCTAAAGGAAACGCCAAAACATAAGCCGCTGTCAAACCGATAGGCCAATAGCTTATTGCGGCAATAATCATTGGCACTTTTGCATCTTTTAAGCCGCGTAAACTTCCTGCTGACGAAATTTGAATAGCATCAAAAATCTGAAACGCTGCCGCCATCACCAACATTGGCACAGCATAAGCGATTACGGCACTTGCATCCCTCTCTTCTTCCGTTAGGAAAAACTGAATAAGAGTTTCAGGTACGAGTAGAAAAACCATCGCAGAAACACAGGCGAATCCTAGCGACAATAGCATCACAGCTTTGGCGGCAAGCCCAATACCTACGGTGTCTCCTCGACCCAAGGAATTCGCGACACGTACCGATGCAACCTGCGACAAACCTAATGGGATCATATAAGACAAGCTTGCCAATTGTATGGCGATGCCGTGTGCAGCTAATTCAACAGTGCCAATCCAACCTATCATTAATGCAGCTGCCGAGAATAAGCCCGCTTCAAAAAATATCATCAACGATATTGGTAAGCCTATTTTTATAATCTCGCGGAAGGCCCCCCATTCAGGCTTCCACAGCCTTTTGAAAATTTCATAGGGACGGCAAAATGCTGAATATCGCACATAAAGTACAAGGCAAATAAAACCAAATATGTTAACGATAAGGGTTGCGATTGCGGCACCTTGCATTTCTAAACGTGGCGCACCGAAATTACCGAATATAAAGGTGTAATTCAAAGCGGCATTTAGTAAAGCCATCAGAATCGTGATGAGTAAAATTGCGCGAGTATGTTCTAAGCTTGCAAGGAAATTCCTAAGGCCTGTCAATAGAAATGCGGGAATCAGTGACCATTGTGCGACCACAATGTACGTTTGTGCCAAGGCTGATAGTTCCGGGTCCTGACCCAAAGCTACCAATATTTGTTCGCCAAATAGCATTGGAATCATGAGTAGCATAACGGTCATGCCCAACACCCAAAGCCCCATTCTTACACTACGACGAACCGCTTGAACATCATCACGTCCTGCGGCAGAAGAAACCAACGGCATCAACGCAGAAGATATGCCTAAACCAAAGATAAACACTGCAAACATCAACTGGAATGCCAATGTGCCTGCAGCCAATTCTTTGACACCCAACCAACCCAACATGATCGTATCTGTGACATTGATTAGCATAAAAGTCAGCTGCATCAACACCAAAGGTACACCCAGTTTTATTGAGGCGTACAAATGTTGTCTAAAGCTTTTTACAGTAGGAGAGTTCATAGTCTGAAAGGTAAAACACCCCAAAAAGGTGGGGGGTGTCTTTTTAAATCACTTAATTGCGGTTAATCGTTTATCAATCATTACTGTGCAGTGAAGTATTCAAACCTCCCCAAGTAGATGAATCACTCACGATCGCCTCAACAGAACCCGTCTGACTATTACGCCTAAACAATAAACCCGATTGACCAGAAAGTTCACGAGCTGAAACGACTTCGCCATCAGGAGTTTTTACTTTAGTGCCTGCGGTTAAATACAAGCCTGATTCGACGATACAATCATCGCCTAAAGAAATTCCCCTAAACCAGCATTTGCACCTAATAGATTGCGCTTGCCGATAGAAACCACCTGCTTGCCACCACCAGAAAGCGTACCCATAATTGATGCTCCACCGCCGATATCTGAATCGCCGCCGACAATAACGCCTGCGCTAATACGACCTTCAACCATTGAATTACCCAGTGTTCCTGCATTGAAGTTCACAAAGCCTTCGTGCATAACCGTTGTTCCAGAAGCCAGATGTGCACCCAAACGAATACGATCAGCATTACCAATACGCACACCTTCAGGAATAACGTAATCCGTCATACGCGGGAATTTATCAATAGAAGTTACGTTGAACTGATGATCTTCCATAGAGATTAATCCACGTAAGTTTTCAACTTCATTCGGAAGAACAGGGCCAGCCGAAGTCCATGCAATATTCGCCAACAAACCAAACACACCATCAAGATTAATCGCGTTCGGTTTAACCGCACATTCAGATAATAAATGCAGACGTAAATAGGCATCTTCAACAGACTTTGGCGCATCATCAACTGACTCAATCTCAACTGTAACAAAGTCACTTTTAATCAAACCAACTTTCTGAGCTAAACAACTGCGCGTAATTTCTTTATTCGATCGTGGAAACCACACATCAAGGGTTTTACCGCTAGCAGAGTCAATATAACGATGTCCGATACGTTTGATAGTCATGAGATTCTCTCTTCAAATTAGGTGAATATAGAGCTGATAAAAGCCTCTATTAAAAACTTGCGGAAAGTATACCGTTTCTTGTGTTTTTTGCAGGATGAAATTCATGTTTTTTTCTGAATATTCAGCTAAAAATGCTAAACTTAAACTATTAACCATTCAAGGAAAGACTATGTTTAACACCAATGAATACTTCGACGGCAACGTCATGTCAATCGCCTACGAATCCGAAACAAACCCAGCGTCTGTAGGCGTCATGGCACCAGGAGAATACATATTTAGCACTACCGCCAAAGAAAAATACAGGTGCTTTAGAAATTCAAATGCCCGACGCAACAGAAAGCACTACTTACAACGCTGGTATATCCTTTGATGTAGATGCAGATAGCTCGTTTAACGTCAAAGTGAAAACTGAAACAGCTTATTTGTGTGTTTACGGGTAAATAGAGTATAAAAAGACACCCCCCTACTTTTTGGAGGTTTTTGGTGGGCTTACCGTTTCGTCTTAATTAAAAAGCAACTAGGCATTTTAAATTAAAAGGGTCAGCCGTGCTTAGCGAGACAACGTTGGAACGCAGTGACGACAACCCGTAGGGCGAATGAAATGAGTAAAAAGGTGGGGGGTGTCTTTTTTATCTATCTAAACAGATAAAATCTACCCATGACGAATCAAACAACCCTTTTGCCCTACTTCATCATGATGAATTTGTAGTTGTGAGTAGCAGGCGTAGTCAACATTGATGCGAAATAGGTTTTCGCCCTGTAAGCCGAGGATGTGCATCATAATGATGCGAATCGGCCATGAGTCAGTGACGATTAGAATCTTTTTACCACTGTTATTCTCAATAATTTCTTTAAACGCTTTTAAAACTCGCGCTTGAAACTGATGAAAGTCTTCGCCTTCGGGTGGTGAATGCTTCGTTGGTGATTGCCACCATGCATTGAGTAGCTCGGCGTCTTCTTCCATGATTTTCTCGGGCGCTAAACCTTCCCAGTTACCAAAATCAATCTCGTCAAAACTTCTATCGAGTTCGATATCAATATCGTCTTCACTTGCAATTAATTCAGCAAACTCACGGCAACGTTGTAACGGTGAAGAGACAATTAAATCCCAATCATTTTTATTTTCTAAAGCTTTGACCATTTGCTGCCAACCTAAATCGGTGAGCATATCATCGGTGCTACCACAGAATACTGCGTCATCTTCGACAACGCCGTTTCGGAGTAAATCTATGGTGGTTATTGTTGACTTAGCAGTCATTAAATTTTGCCTTCGTATTTAAACGATAATAAATAATAAAAAAGGCACTGAAAGTGCCTCGTTTAGTGTTTGCTAGTTTATGTAAATTAAACGTATTTAATATCTACAATTTCGTATTCACGAATACCGGCAGGTGCTTTAACCGTAGCCACTTCTCCCTCTTCTTTGCCAATTAAGGCTCTTGCGATAGGTGATGAAACCGCGATCATATTCAGTTTAATATCGGCTTCGATATCTCCCACGATTTGATAGGTGACGATTTCTTCTGTATCTAAGTCTTCAAGTTCTACAGTTGCACCAAATACCACGCGCCCTTCAATACCTAGGTTAGTAATATCGATAACTTGTGCTGTTGAAAGCACAGACTCTAACTCTTGAATTCGACCTTCGCAAAAGCTTTGTTGTTCTCTTGCCGCATGGTATTCCGCATTTTCTTTAAGATCGCCATGTTCACGTGCAGTCGCAATTGCCTCAACGATACGAGGTCGAGTGACGGATTTTAACTCGTTTAACTCATCTTTTAAACGGTCTGCGCCTTTGCTGGTAACGGGTGCTCTATCCATGGTGCTCTCTGTCCTTATTTATTAGTTTTAGTGCAAGATTTTAATACAAGATCGTTAATGCAAGTCTTGTAATTTATAGACCTGTTCTTCACCTTCGTGCATCATCGCTTGGCACAATGCCCACGCACCTGTAATGGTTGTAGCATAGGATACTTTACCCTGCAATGCTTCTCGACGAATCTCAAAGGAATCTTCAATCGCTTTTTTACCTTCAGTGGTATTTACAATCAATTGCACTTGATCATTCTTAACCAAGTCGACAATATTTGGGCGACCTTCACGAACCTTATTAATGGTTTCACACTCAAAACCTTCAGCAACTAAAGTTCTTGCCGTACCGCGAGTTGCGATTAATTTAAAATCCAGCTCATTCAATAACTTCGCTACTGCTAACACTTTATTACGATCATTTTCACGAACACTCAAGAAAGCCGTACCACCTTTTTCTGGGAATTCGGTACTGGCACCGTATTGTGATTTGCCAAAAGCTTCAGCAAAGGTTTTACCCACACCCATAACTTCACCCGTAGATTTCATTTCTGGGCCAAGAATTGGATCAACACCAGGGAATTTAATGAATGGGAAAACCGCTTCTTTTACTGAGAAGTGTTCAGGAATAATCTCTTCAGTCATTCCTTGATCAACCAACGAAATACCTGCCATACAACGAGCAGCTACTTTTGCTAATGGTCTGCCAATCGCTTTTGAAACATAAGGAACCGTTCTTGATGCACGAGGATTAACCTCAAGCACATAAACATCATCGCCCTTAATCGCGAACTGTACATTCATTAGACCAATAACATTCAGTGCTAAAGCCATCTCACGGGATTGATCACGTAGTTTGTCTTGAATTTCTTTACTGAGTGAATACGGAGGCAGTGAGCAAGCTGAGTCACCTGAGTGAACACCGGCTTGTTCTATATGTTGCATGATGCCACCAATTAAAACGTCTTTGCCGTCACAGATAGCATCAACATCGACTTCAATCGCGTCGTCTAAGAATCGATCCAATAACACGGGTGAATCATTCGAAACATTCACCGCGGTTTGCAAATAAGTTCGCAGATCTTCTTCGTTATGGACTATCTCCATGCCGCGACCACCTAATACATAAGATGGGCGAACCACTAAGGGATAACCTACTTCTTCAGCTAAACGAACACCTTCTTCAACATCGCTGGCGGTACGATTTGGCGGTTGCTTTAAACCTAGCTTATCAATCATTTCTTGGAAGCGTTCACGATCTTCTGCCAAGTCGATTGAATCTGGACTCGTTCCTATAATCGGCGTGCCATTCGTTTCAAGTGCTTCTGCCAATTTCAGTGGCGTTTGACCACCGTATTGAACGATCACACCTTTTGGTTTTTCTAGGTCAACAATTTCAAGAACATCTTCAAGTGTCAAAGGCTCAAAATAAAGTCTGTCTGAGGTATCGTAATCGGTAGAAACAGTTTCAGGATTACAGTTAACCATAATCGTTTCATAACCGTCTTCACGCATTGCCAAAGCAGCGTGTACACAGCAATAGTCAAATTCGATACCTTGACCGATACGGTTTGGACCACCACCTAATACCATGATTTTATCTTTATTAGTCGGCTTCGCTTCGCATTCTTCATCGTAACTAGAATACATATAAGCGGTATCCGTTGAGAACTCGGCCGCACAGGTATCAACACGTTTGTAAATAGGGCGAACATTCATTGCTTGGCGAGCTTTACGCACTTCGTTTTCATCAGTTTTCAGAAGCGTTGCTAAACGACGATCTGAGAATCCTTTGCGTTTCAGCTGGAACATTTCATCTTTATCAATGCTACTTGTCGCTCTATCTTTCAACGTAGCTTCTAATTCAATCAACTCTTCAATCTGATCTAAAAACCATGGATCAATCGAGGTTAATTCAAACATGTCTTTTTGAGTCATGCCATAACGGAAGCCATCACCAACATAAAGAATACGTTCAGGGCCAGCTGTACTTAACTCACGACGTAATTCATCAATGGCATTTGGATCAGTTAGATCAACCTTTTCATCGAGGCCATCAATATCTGTTTCTAGACCACGTA
>RCNF010001418.1_pt1 | contig 12607 bp, 10 predicted proteins | sample 2041311 | NCBI WGS metagenome assembly RCNF01 (sample SAMN09708228, study PRJNA481090) | Marine sediment metagenome, whole genome shotgun sequencing project. | biome: marine sediment; feature: ocean; material: sediment; isolation source: Sewage treatment plant 2 marine sediment (STP2) ... | reverse complement strand
CGGTGACGGCGGAATTGCCAGTGCCAGCGTGACAGTAACAGTAAATGCACCAACAGCCGTTATTGTACCGACGGTTAATCTGACGGCAAGTCCAGCGTCAGTATTTCGTGGTGATACCATAACATTAAGCTGGTCATCAACAGATGCCACCAGCTGCTCTGCCTCCGGTGACTGGTCTGGATTAAAAGTGACCAATGGTTCTGAGTCTATAGTGATTAATGGTCCGGTAACATTCACCTTAACCTGTAGTGGTGATGGTGGATCAGCCAGTGCCTCGGTAAGCTATCAGGCGCTTGGTCGCAGACAGTTAAATCTACAATAATAAAGTTGCATTTTTGTTTAAGCCCGCCAACTGGCGGGCTTTTTTTTGGATAATAATTACTCGAGAAAATCTGTTTCAGGGTGTAGTGAGCTGCTCAATCTAAGTCAGCCGGTTTCTTTGCCAATATTTTTTTGCCTGTAAACATGGCGCTGATCAAACTGCCACCTTCTCGTATCTCAGTACGAACTACAACGAAAATGTGCAGCACGATCATAAACATAAGTACGTATGCACAATAGATGTGGATTTGACCAAAAGGACCTTTAAACGCTTTTAAACTGGCAGCCTTATCTTTATTCGTGCCTTCCGCAATATAAGGTTTTATGCTGTCCGGGTCTGTACCGGGCTCTGCAATATAGTCAGCAACAAGCGAACCGAAAGGTGGATAATAAATATCAGTGCCGGCGCGCACCAGACCGGTTACGGCTGAGGTAAACATCAGTAAAAGAATGAATAATATTGCCAGACGTCCCAGCGGGTTGTGGCCGATGTATTGTTCGGGGTCGCCGCTTTTTACCGAACGTATGTAATTACCAACAAGACTGATAAAACCTTTGTGCGGAATAATATTAGACCAGCGCGCATATTTGTTTCCAATGAAACCCCAGATGATTCGCCAGGCAAAATTTAATACAAAGACATAACCTATAATGACATGAACTTCTTTTAAACCGACTTTAGCCTCAATGCCGGTTATGCCGAGTTCTTTCTTGAACAGCATGATTAAACCCATAAAAATAAGGCAAATAATGGTTATGAAATTAACCCAGTGAAATACCCTGGTTGCCAGGTCCCATACTTTGTATTGTTGAAAGCTAATGTTAGTCATAAATCTACACCCCTATAAAATAACTAAAACAAACAGTTGATCGATATTATCAGCAATCTACTTTATTTATTCGCTGCAAACCGTAATCTGCTCACGGCTGCGAGACTGAGCAAAGTCACTATACTATGATTGTTATAAGAAATATCGGTATATTCGAATAGTGCATGCTGAAAATCGCTCCTCGTTAACCGCTCCTCGACAACTGCTCCTGCGTTGTCCTACTACCGTCCATCCATGGACATATGCGTTACCATACTACCGCACGTCCTGTACATATGCGTTGTCCGAGTACGACCACTACGGATAATGGAAGTACAGATATTGCATCGTTACATCTATGTAACGCTGCACTGTCCTATTACCGTCCGTACTGAATATATGCGTTTTCCGAACTTTCCATGACCATGTGGGTCGAGATACCCATCAACAGCATCCCTGTGAAATATCGGGGATGGTTGTATAAGTATAAATATATTAAACTATTCGGTTATGCGTCAAAATAAAAAACAGCTCTCCATCACAATGCTGATCATGTATGTGATCACAGCATTACTGTTTCTGACTTCCGTCGATTTACATATTCATACCCAGGAAACTGCAGCAACGGTAGAGCATGGCCTTGCTGTGGACATAAGTTCATTTGCGAGTCACCTCATGCCCGGTGATAGTAGTAATGAAATCATCGTCAGTCCGGACAGTGTGCTGAAAGTAGAACAAGACAGTGTAAACGTGCTGGCTGTATTCCTGCTGATTGCCGTGCTGGCAGTCGTGCAATGTCGAACCTTCATCGGTCGTTTGCGAGAAAGCCAGACACGTTTACCGATTATTCCTTTTCGTGGCACACCGCCCCTGCGCGCGCCGCCCCAATAAACGCCAAAACTAATCCTTTTTTTACTGTTTGCAGAAATTTTCTGCTGATGTATTGTTGTGGGACTGACTGTGACGCTAGCTGAAAAGCTGGTTGAAAAAAAGCAGATGTGCAGTCTCTTGTTTGGAGTTTTTAATATGTTTATTACCCCCGTTGTTACGACTATTAAGTCGACAAAAGCCGAGTTTTCAAAAATCACCGCTGTACTAATAGCGCTATTGGCACTGATAATAATGCTGCTGAGTACACCGTCCATTGCACAGCAATGGACCTTGCAATCTAGTGTTGAGCAGGCAATGACTGTCTCGCCAGAATTAAAACAGGCAATGGCTGAAATTGGTGCGCGCAAGGAGGATAAAAACCTGTCCAGTTTATGGCCAGAGCCTAGCATAGGCGCTCGCATCGATAATAAATTGGGGCAGGATGATGAAACCGGCGGTTATGATCTGACTGATATTACCATTAGCCAGCCCATCCCAATCTCACGTATCAAGTACCAGACATCAGCTGCTGAGGCCAGTCTGAAAGCGGCCCGGTTTTCCCGCCAGTATCAGACGCTGCAGGTACAAAATCGTGTGGCGAAAATTTATCACCAGTTACAGCTTGTTTCGTCAGAATTAAAGCTGGCTGAAAAACAGCTTCAGCTGGCTAATGAGTGGGGTGGTCAATCAAAGAAAAATTCAGCGGGCATTGTTGTGCGTTATTTAACACCGCTGGAAAAAATGCGACTGACCATTATTCAGGAAGAAGCGCGTCAGGCAGCAAGCAGCGCTGAAGGCAAATACAATGAAGTGGTGAATGAGTTTGTCAAACTGTTAGGTTTAGAGATTGGTAGTGTGGCAACCGTTTCTGAGCTGCAGCCTATCGATGAAATTCCCGATATTAATAATCTGATTTCATTACAGGATAATCATGCACAGCTCTCCAGCCAGCAGCAGCAGGTTCTGGCCGCGAAGCATAAAATAGATGTTGCTCGCAGTAGCCAGATGGTCGATCCGACTATCGCTCTGAGCTGGTCTAAAGATACCTTTCTCAGTGGACGCGGTGATGTTTACGCCATCATGTTCAATGTTCAAATTCCAATCAATGACCGTAAAAACACCGCAGCAAGCAAAGCCACCTATAAAGCGAGTCAGCAACGTATCGAGTTGCAGTTATTGAGACGTGAGTTGAAAATTAATCTGAATAAAAGCTTTACGCATTTGAACCATGTGGTTGAACAGGCCAGGGACTATAAACAAAAAGTGCTTAAGCCAGCGAAGAAGATGCTCGACTTGACCAACAGGGGATTTAGCAGTGGCGAATTAAATATACTGTCTCTGGTAGATGCAAATAATACCTATTTTGAAGCACGCTTAACTTATCAGGAATTACTCTACCAGGCATGGGTGGAGTTAGCGGAGGTCAAGCTGTTTGCCGGGCAAATGCTAACGGATGCCGATACACTGAATGTTAGCCTGATCGAAGGCGGTGTATAAAATGATTGCTGCAATTTTACGTTTTTCTCTTATCCAGAGACTGATGGTTGTGTTAGTCACACTGGGCATTTCTGCCGCCGGTTTATGGTCGTTTAATACCTTACCGATTGATGCTTTTCCTGATATTTCAGCGCCCCAGGTGCAGATTATTATCAAGGCCCCCGGTATGTCGCCCAGTGAAGTTGAGCAGCGCATTACCTTTCCTATCGAAATGGAAATGCAGGGCATTCCCGGACAGACCGTACTTAGATCAACAACAAAATATGCATTAAGTGTGATTGTTGTCGACTTTGAAGATGACATGGATATTTACCTGGCGCGAAATCTGGTGACAGAGCGACTCAACCAGGTCTGGGATTCATTACCAGCCGATATTGAAGGCGGGCTGGCGCCCATTACCACGCCACTGGGTGAGATATTTATGTATCGCATTATCAGCAATAATAGCGGCGATGGTAGCGGCAAGAGCTATAGTAATCAGGAATTGCGCAGTTTGCAGGACTGGGTCATCCGTCCGCATCTGCGCAAAGTAGAAGGGGTGGCAGATGTTAATTCACTGGGCGGTGAAGTTCGTACCTATGAAGTGGTTATCAAACCGAAAACACTGGTTAAACATGGTATCAGTATCGATGAAATAGAGCATGCATTGATGGAGAGCAACCGCAATGCTGGTGGAGATCGCATCAACCAGAACGATGAAGTATTACTGGTGCGTACGGTTGGCAAATTAAACGATATGGACGACATTAAAAACATAACCGTACGTACACGTTATGGTGAACCGATACACATTAGTGATATAGCAGAGGTGCGTATTGGCAGTATGACACGTTATGGCGCGGTAACTGCTGATGGGGAAGGTGAGGTCGTCACCGGACTGGTCCTGTTGCGAAAAGGGGCCAACAGTTTACAGACGGTGGCAGAAACTAGAAAAGCACTGGAAACATTAAAAGCTATTTTGCCTGAAGGCGTTAGCATAGAATCGTTTTATGATCGAACCGAGTTGATTACCAAGGCAGTGTGGACGGTGGAAAAAGCACTGGGTGAAGCCGTTGTGCTGGTATTACTGGTGTTAATTATTATGCTGGGTGATATTCGCAGTGCGCTAACGGTGGCATTAATTTTGCCGTTAACCGTGTTGTTTACCTTCATTATGATGAAGCTGTTCAATGTATCAGCCAACCTGATGTCACTGGGTGGGCTGGCAATCGCTATTGGCATTCTGGTTGATGCCGCCGTCGTGGTGGTGGAGAATATTCATAGCCATTTCAGTAAAGCGCCTGCAGGTGTTAATAAATTGCACCTGGTTTATCGCGCGGTACTGGAAGTATCGTCGCCGGTTATTTCCGGCATACTGATTATTGTGGCTGTGTTCCTGCCATTGTTTAGCCTGACCGGACTGGAAGGGAAAATGTTTTCACCGCTGGCCATTACCATTACTTTTGCCCTGATTGGTTCGTTAATAATGTCATTAACCGTGATTCCAGTGCTGGCCAGTTTCTTTATGAAACTACATGTACAAAACCGATCTATAGAGCAGGCCAAAAAGCAGGACGATATGGAGCAGGACGATGAAAAGCATTCCGAAGCCAAAAATGTCGACACAGATGGTCGTCTTATGCGAGTGCTGAAGATTATTTATTTACCGGCGATGAACTGGGCGCTACGTTATAGAAAAACGGCGGTAGGCCTGGCGCTGGTGGCGTTGCTTGCTACAGCAACGCTGTTCCCTCATATCGGTAAAGAATTTATGCCGATCATGGATGAGGGCAGTACCGTTATCCTGTTAGAAAAAGATCCCAGTATCACCCTGGAAAAATCGCTGGAAATGGACGCACCGATTCAAAAAGCCATGATGGAGCTGCCTGAAGTGATTGGCGTCACCTCGCGAACAGGCGCGGATGAATTACGTATGGATCCAATGGGTTTACATCAGACCGATAATTTTCTGGTGACAAAACCACAGGCAGAATGGGATATTTCATTGCAACAGTTCCAGGAAAATTTGCGAGAAAAATTAGCCGCTTTTGATAATGTTGATTACGCCTTCAGTCAGCCAATCGATATGCGCGTATCAGAAATGCTAACAGGTGTGCGTTCAGCCATGGCAATCAAACTCTATGGTGATGATCTGGTCGTACTGGAACAGAAAGCCATCGAAATTGAACAACTGGTGAATAATATAACGGGTGCAGTAGACGTGTTTCGTGCTGATATTTCAGGGCAGAAATATTTACAGATCGACATCAATCAGGACGTAATTTCCGGTTATGGTATCCATGTTGAAGATATTAACAGGTTAGTAGAAACCGCAGTCGGTGGCCAGGTAGTGACCGAGTTACTGGAGAATAATCGTCGTGTCGGCATCCTGGTTCGCTATCAGGAAAAAGATCGCAGCTCAGCAGCAGCCATCAAAAAAATGCTGGTGAGTTTACCCAATGGTACTAAAGTGTCTCTGGGGCACCTGGCCGAAGTGACAGTGGTGGATGGACCGGTACAGATTATTCGAGAATCGGCCAAACGTCTGGTGGTCATCCAGTCAAATGTAGAGGCCCGTGATGTGGTCGGTTTTGTCGAGGAAGTACGTCTTAAGATAGAAGAAGAAGTGGACTTGCCTACGGGTTATTATGTTACCTTTGGTGGTCAGTTCGAAAATCAGCAGCGTGCGTCAAACAGACTGGCTCTGGTGGTACCTGTTGCCATTGTGCTTATTTTCTTCATGTTGTTTACTACCTTCCGCTCACTGTTACAGGCAGGCGTGATTATTCTGAACATCCCCTTCGCTATGATTGGTGGCGTCGTCAGTTTGTATTTTTCCGGACTTTATCTGTCGGTACCGGCGTCGGTGGGTTTTATTACCCTGTTTGGTGTTGCGGTACTTAATGGTGTGGTGATGGTGAGTTACTTCAATCAACTAAGGCAAAGCGGTTTAAGTATTCAGCAATCGGTAAGACAGGGCGCAGAACGACGATTAAGACCGGTATTGATGACCGCCATGATAGCCAGCTTTGGTTTATTGCCCCTGCTGACAGCTACCGGCCCCGGCTCTGAACTGCAGCAGCCACTCGCCGTAGTCGTGATTGGCGGCCTGTTTACCTCAACCATCCTGACATTGGTTTTACTGCCAGCACTCTATGCCTGGGTAGAAGAAGCATTAGAGAAAAAGATACGGGTGAAAAAAGTGGAGGCCTCAACATGAAAAAATTATCCATAGTGGTGCATACATCACTGCAACAGGAACTGGCTGACTGTTTGCGTAGCCTGCAGCTGGACAGTTTTATGTTCAGTCATATCGAAGAGCATAGCTCGCAATTAAAGCAGGATGCTTTTTTATCGGCCCGGGATAAAGTGGTGGGTTATGTGCCTCAGGTGCGTGTTGATGTGATTCTGGAAGATGCCCGCGCGAAAACTTTACTGGATGAGCTTCGTGGTTCAGGTATATCATTTGCAGGTAAGGGAATTTACTGGATCACTGAGGTGGACGAGTCGGGTGAGTTATAAGGAAGAAGGGGTGGTGGGTGAGTGTTTAGCATTTGCTACCGACTCAACACCTCTTTTCGACTTTTTTAGGCGTTGTGCCTGGAAGCCTCGGTCGGTAATCTGTTTGACAAAATCGCATAATATCAAAGATACTATTCGTGCATGTAGCAAGATTCGGGTCGTTAGATAGAATCTGATCATTCATAATGCTTTCTCAGTTAAAAATAAAATGATGAGAGGAATAATGAAATGGATGCATTATATAAGAGCGCTGCTATTGTCGCGGGCACAAGTTCAGGAATTGATTATATTGCTTCGTTGTCCTGTTAACTAAAAGCAATTACCTGGACTAGCTGATGTAGCAGGCCAGGATAAGGGTTGCATTAATCCGAGGAATGAACCAGACACATTTATCAACGACCATCACCCGCATGGACGCGGGGGTTGAGCCGCCATGGATGGCAGATATTTGCTCCTGCAATATCTGCATTTCCTACATCCGTGTAGGTCGCTTTACGGCGTGTCGATGGTGAATGTGTCCGGTTCATGTCTCTGGCAGTTAACGAGACAGCAGTGAGAAATTATGAAACCTGTTAAAAATTATTTCAGGAATTGCGGGACATAAGAAATATGTCGGATTATGAACGAATCGCGAAAGCTATCCATTATGTAACTAATCAGGTTGGGCAACAGCCAACCCTGGATGAAATAGCAGCGCATGTTCATTTAAGTTCTTATCATTTTCAGCGGATGTTCACGCGTTGGGCAGGCGTTACCCCAAAAAGATTCTTACAGGTTCTTACCGTAGAGCGCGCAAAAAAACTGCTGCAAGAGGCTAAACCCATATTAGAGGTAACGCATGAAGTCGGGTTGAGTAGCGGCTCGAGACTTTACGACCACTTCGTTAGCCTCGAGGCAGTTACGCCAGGTGAATTTAAAACGCAGGGCAGTGGCCTGACTATTGAGTATGCTGTTCATGAAACGGTATTTGGCAGTGCGTTTATTGCTATTACGCCACGAGGGGTTTGTAAATTTTCATTTCCTGAAGAGAGCAATGCTGAACAGGAAATTAAAGATCTTGTGAAGCGCTGGCCTTATGCGCAGTTAATAAACAACAGCAAACATACAGGTGAAATTATCGAGTCAATGTTCGCTATAGAAAATGATAAAGACCGCCCATTATCTTTACTGGTCTCTGGTACAAATTTTCAGGTAAGTGTCTGGCGGGCTTTGCTTGATATTCCAATGGGCAAAGTAGTGAGTTATTCTCAGGTGGCTACTTCGATTGGACGTCCAAATTCATCCCGTGCTGTTGGCAAGGCTATCGGTTCAAACCCGATTGGATTTCTTATACCCTGTCATCGTGTTATTCAACAAAGCGGAAATCTTGGTGGCTATCATTGGGGCGAGACTCGAAAGCACGCAATTCATCTATGGGAGGCGGCGAGAACCGGACTGTCAACTTGAGCAATAAGAATGAGAAACTACAGATAATCGTGGACAGAGCAGAATAATTTGTGGGTAACAGAGAAGAAGTGCAAGGCCCTTGAGGAAGCTCTGATCAAGTACAATTATTTTAATAAAATAAAATGACTCAGACTTAATATGACGAATTACATAATGGCTTTATGATTGATCTGTTAATTTACTCTTGAGATGAATGACTCTAAACACCCTAAAAGCAGACCCATAAGACTTTTGGTTTAACTCTAGAGTACGGAGAATAACAGAGCTAAGCTAATTGGTAGATGATTTTTGCTCTGACAACAACCAGGCTAATGCTTCATCTCGATTCGAAAATACTTTCAAGTTCCACTTCTTACTCCGTGGATACGATGCCAATGATTTCGCGTTTAACTTTGTGATGCGATTATAAGCAACCACGCCCATTGCATTAATTTATGTAAGCGTAGCTAATTTGATTTGAGCTTGAAAATCATATGTGTAGGCGTTAATTTTGTTAATGAGTAGCGAAAATGGTGAATGTAAATGTGAAAGCAAAAAATCATGGTATTGCTCTACCATTTTCACATTCATTTCAATGCCATCATTAACAATTACTTCAGCAATATCGTCTTGAAGAATTATTATTTTTGCAAAAGGCAAATCAAATTCATTCCTTAATCCTGGTTGTGCCATTTATTCCCTCTCTTACGAATACTTCTAATTCTATCTTTACAGATTAAAATACATAATTGAATAGTAAGGATAATGATCTGCAAATCAATAAATCATTGTAAATAATATAAAACCTCTGTCATTTCATGCATTCCGGGTTATTAGAAGCCAAACTTCATAAGCAAATAGCCGATACCTACAATAACTACCAATAATATTATATCTACAACTAATGCTCGTGGGTCGTCGTCATTGAATGAGCCGTCATCTTTCTTATATTGCATTTTCACATTCCCAATTTAGCGTTGATATATTCTGCTAAATAAGCCATAAGAAATGAATGTTTAAATACGACAATCGGTTGACATAGTCTGCCAATAGTTAAATATCCAAGGTGTTGTAATGGTTAGTGTGTAGTTAATCGCATTCACTCAGCGCCGATAAGCGAGAGGTGTTCTGAGTAATTTCCTGACCGGAAGGTAACCAGGATTTTTGGTTGTGTATCCACGTTACCATATCCTGGATTACAGTCTCACCCTGCAAATCACGTGATAGCATGTGATACCCGTTGGGGTAGAGCATCAGGCGCCAATGAGATGTGGCTCTATCAGGTAGCTTATTGAGCATCTGGCAGAATGGTTTTGGTGGAATGATTTCATCGTGTTCGCCATACAGGATTAATGCTGGCATTTTCAGTGACCCGCTGTTTACCAGGGCGGTTTCCATTAGGTCAGTGAGCCCGTAGAGCGCGTCGATACGTGTCGCCTTAATGATCAGCGGGTCGCGACCTAATTCACCTAGCATGTCGACATTGTCAGACGGGTGAATTTCCAGCCCTTCACCGGTCACTGTGAGTTCGGGCAGCGTATGCGCGAGTAATCTCAGCGGCACTGTTTGCCACCATGGCATGGTTTGCCAGCCCCATACGGCAGGGGATGACAGGATTACACCCTGTATGCAGGTCCGCTCCAGCTGCTGTGCTGCACTGAGTATAACAGCACCGCCCATGCTCTCGCCCAGCAGGAATAATGGCAGATCAGAGTGTTTCTCACACAGCAGATTGACCGTTGCTATGAGGTCGGATTGCAGGGTGCTGTATCCAGCCCAGGTGCCATGCTGCGTAGTCGCACCGAAGCCACGCTGGTCAATGGCGTAGGTAGTGATCAAATTATCTGCAAATTTATGTGCAGTCGCATCGAAGGCGTTGCTGTAATCATTGAAACCGTGCATGGCGAGCACCACAAAGGTGGGGGCATCTGTAGATGGCCATGTCTTCATGGGTAATACATAACCGTCAGACATTATCACTGACATGGCAGTCAGTCGGGTGTGATGCAGCGTTGTATCTGGAGGCGTCTGTATTTTTGGATTACTACATGTGCACATTGACAGAAGCAATACAAGCTGTACTGGCATGGCAACTAAAAACTTCAGACATTTGGACATGATGAGGGAAGGTTACCTTAACCCGGATATATCATAGGAATGCAGAATTTTGGGGAAATCTCAGTGAGTCAGTTTGATTGATTCGCCGATAAAATCGTAGGAACGATTTTACATGAGCGAAGCAAGCCCGTAGGGTGCAGGGCAGGACGCCCGTAATTAAAGCGCAGCTATGGTTACAGGCGAATCGGTCCCAAAATAAATCAAACATGGGGCCGCTGATATTTTTCCAAAAACTGCATAGCGGTGTCTGGTGCATAGTGTGCTTTACTAAAATACTGATATTTTTTAATATAATCATAGTGTTAAGTTGAATATGTAGCGTTCCTATGAAATATTCGGGTTAAACCCGCTGACGAGCAGGAAGACCGGGGGAGAGATCTAAGCTTCTGCTGCAATAAAAGTGATTTTATTGGGGGGCGGAAGCATCATTTTTAAGCCTGTCCGAAGATAATTTTTTTGTCCACAATAGGTATTCGGCCTTTAGCTCCGATTCAGTCGGTGCTGGCTCCAGCTTAACGGTAATACGATTATTAAGTTGTGCTGCCAGGTTCCACTCTTCTACTGTAGTTTGCGGGACAGCTTTAGGATAGTTTGATAATTCGATTGTACGTGAGACATTATCAACGTCAACCTCTAAACTTTTTTTGTTCAGAGAATTTATTTCCGAAAGATAGTTTGCAAAACTCAAAGATTGATGAGCAGAAGGTGCGTCATTTGGTTGCAGGTCATTTCCTATATATTCACACTGTGTAATTGATAATTTATTGTCTGCAAGTATAAAGTTGCCCATTGGATCTCTGTTCATGCAGAATCTGCCAACATGCGTTTGTAAAATAATGTTTCCGCTATATTCTACTTCCAGTGCTTTTTTAACTAATTCCTCAATCAAGGGTAAACGCTTATCATTCAGCGCCAGTTCGTCAAATGGGTATTCGAGCACCATATTATGCGCCCAGGCAACAAACTCCTTTAATACATCTTGCTTGTCAGCCAGATTTTCTTCTACGCTGCTCTCATCAGTCGCTAAGGTGTGATTTATATTTGTGGCTACCAGGTTTTTTTCAAGTTGATAGTTATCAGAAAGTAATCTGACATTAAAAAAAATCGATAGTACAAGTAAGGCGCTTACAATATAAAATGGCGAGAATATTTTGTTTTGTTTTGGTAACGCTGGTTGCATCTTTTCAAGTTGTTTTTCAAGCTCACCATTTAGCCGGTTGAATATTTCATGACTAACAGACTCAACACCTAGCCACATACTTTTGTGTAACTCGACTGTCTGGTCATCCATCAACCTTTCAAGCTCACCTAAAGTAGTGTTGCGGTCACTGGGCTGTGTTAAGTTACGCTTTTTAATTACCTGTTCGTCTGCTTTGCCTGCTATTGGTTCATCAACTACCAGTGCGGATTCAATTCGACGGTCATCAATTAATCCTAATTTAAATAAAGATTCTTTTAGACCTACAGGGGAAATAGTTTTGGGAATAATGCCAACAGCGCCAAGTGCACGCGCCTGACTAAGGTATACCTCACCGCTTCTAGAGGTGTACATCATGATAGGAATAGCAGTGGTATGCGGATTAGTTTTTATATGCCTAACCGCTTCAAAACCGTCCATGCCTGGCATCATGTGATCCATAAATATCACATCTGGTTGATGATCTTTCAAATACTCGAGTGCATCAACCGCCGTCTCAACAGAATCTACATCAAGCGCAAGCTCTATAAGCATACGTTCTAGTACGACACGTGCAGATTTAGAATCATCTACAATAAGCGCCTGTTTTATTGTCATTGTGTCACCAATTTATTAACTTATATGGTTGATTTTAGACTTTAACCAAATAAATATCGATAAATATAACTATGCTGCTGATTTTTAAATCAACGCGCGGGTTTTAGTCATAATGGGACAGAAACGAACAGACAGACAATATTCTAAAGAATTTAAAGAAGAAGCGGTAGCGCTGGTACGAGAACAGGGCTGTTCAGTGCCAGAGGTTGCAAAATCACTGGGTATAGCCAATAATATGCTGTATCGCTGGAAGGAGCAGATAGAATCACAG
>RCNF010001417.1_pt1 | contig 12611 bp, 9 predicted proteins | sample 2041311 | NCBI WGS metagenome assembly RCNF01 (sample SAMN09708228, study PRJNA481090) | Marine sediment metagenome, whole genome shotgun sequencing project. | biome: marine sediment; feature: ocean; material: sediment; isolation source: Sewage treatment plant 2 marine sediment (STP2) ... | reverse complement strand
GAAGACTCGTGGGTCGGGCTCTCCCTGGTGGAGACTTCTACCGAACAGGTCATTGGCTTTTTCTTTTTGCGGGTGATCAGCTTCGAGAACCAAAGCATGGAAGTGGGCTACCGTCTGCATCCGGACTATTGGCGGCAGGGGTACGCCCTGGAAGCCGGGCAGGCCCTGCTGACTTTTCTGGACGAAGCCCTGCAAGTGCGCAAAGCCGTCGCCTACTGCATCAAGTCCAACGCGGGCTCAGCCGGGTTGTTGGAAAAACTGGGGTTCGAAAAGGAAGGCTGCCTGCGCCAACATTCGCCACTGGGCGGAAAATGGCACGATGAGCTGGTCTATGGCCTGGTCCTCGCGCCGCAGCGCGAGGTCCCCTGATCAATCGGGCCAGGCCCGCTAATCCACATCCTGAATACTGCCGATGGCGCTGCTGACAGCGCCCAACACCGCTCCCCCAGGCCCAAACAGCGTGACGGTGAACGTTTCCACCGCAGCCTCGACACCGTCGCCGTCCACCGTCGGCACCGCCACGGTCGTCAACCAATCCCCGGCCGGAATCGTGAAGGGCCCGGTATCGCTGCTGTTGATATCCGCCAGGATATCAGCCGTGCCACTGAGGTACTGCACCACGAACGTGACCGGGACCGTGGTTGGCGCCGTCAACACGACGTTGAAGATCAGGTCGCTGCCCTCGGGCCCGATAGCCGGTTGGATCTCCACCAACGGAGCATCAACAATGGTCATGGACAGTGAAGTGATACCCATGGCCAGGTCGGCGTCGCTGATCTCGGCGGTCACGACTTCGTCGCTTTCGCCGGTCACCTTGTCGTCCAGGAAGGGCACCTGAAAAGTCAACGAAGTGACATAAGGTGGGATCACGCGATAGCCGAACGAACCAAAGGTGTAGTCAACACCCAGACCACCACTGTTGCCCGGCAACAGATCCAGGGTAAAGCCGGTCGGTTCCTGCCGCGCCACGGTCAGGGCCACCTTAAACTCGTGCAGCGCCCCTTCGTTTTCCGTCGTCACGACCTGGGTCAGGTTCAAAATGGCGAACTCGTTGTCAGTGATGGTGCAGAAAGGCGGCGAGCCGTCCGCCGTGATGGTCGCGTTGACCGGCGCGGTCAGGTCCAGCACAAAAGACTCGTTGTCATCATCCAGGGCATCTTCCAGAATTGGCACCGTGATGGCACCACTGCCCACACCGGCAGGGATCACCAACGTGCCGCTGGTCATGACGTAGTCCGAACCACTTTCGGCCGTCTGGTTCACCGTCGTGTAGTCGAAGCTGATGTCCGCCAAACTCACCGTAAGGTTGCCGACGGCATCCAAAACAGACACGCCGAAGGCCGCACTGCCATCCGATTCCAGGACCGCCGCATCGCCGACGACCAACCGGGGCTGGTCACTGTCGACAATGGTGCAGGTGGCGGTCAGCCCGGTAAAGCCCGGATGTGACGCGCTCTGAATCGCCAGGCGGAAATATTCGCGGTGGGCTTCGGCGGCAAAATCCGTGGTCAGGGACACCAAATAGGTCATTCTGGTGGTTCCGGCCGGGATGGTCCAGATCGCGTTGCTGACCGTATCAAAATCGGGCCCGCCTTCGGCATCTTCGGGGCCGGAAATCGAGCCCACCCCATCGCCGTTCATGGTGTTGATTCTCAGCACGAGCGGTTCGTTGTAGGACGCCGCCAAATCCATAACAAAGAGGCCGCTGGGCTGGTCTTCAGCAACTTCCAAACCGACAAAAGAAATGGTCTGGGGATCGTCATCGCGAATCGTCAACTGGCCTGGCACTTCGTCCCAGAAGGCATTGGTCGACAAGTTGCTCAGGCTCGCGGTCAGCGTTTCATCCGGTTCGTGGGCGCTGTCACTGCGCACTTCCAACGGCACCACCCGCTGGGTCTGGCCCGGTGCGATGGCAAAAATTCCGTCGATCGCTTCGTAGTCGGTGCCCGACCCGGCCGTCCCGTTGCTGGTTCTGAGGGTGAAACTGATCGGGAACTGGGCGATCGCCGGCATCGAAATCACAAATGCCGCACCGCCCGCATCTTCATCAATGTCCACGGTGCTGATGGTCAGGTCCGCCCGGTCGTCATCCACCAGGTTGAGGTCCAGATAACTCTGTTCGCCCACGATCACGCTACTCACGCCACTGATCGCCACCTGGAAAACTTCGGCTTCCTCGATCAGGATGTCATTGAGCGCCGAAACCGCAAAAGTCCGACTCAGCGGGTCGCCCGGCGCAAAGACCACATTCTGGTCGATGATCTGGAAATCGGCCCCGCCGAGCGCCGTTCCATCGCGCGTCACCAGACGCACCGTCGTCGGCACCACGCTGCGGTGATTCAAGGTGATGGCCACCTCGAGGCTCGCGTTGACCCCGGATTCGAACATCGTATCGCCACCCGGAACGACCAGTTCCAGGCTGGCCGTCGGCGGCAGGGTGTCATCCAGCAGAGCCACGTCCACACTCGGAACCGCCAGGCCCGAAGCGTAATTGGGATCGGTTGACGTTGTCGTATGGGCCACCACCAGATCCAGATTGTTGGCGTCGATGTTGTCCATCTCGGCCCACACCCGGATCTCCTGTTCAACATCCCAGTTGTCCACCGTAAAGACCAGGCTGCCGGGGTCCAGATGGAACGACGGTTCGGCCGTCGCTTCGGTCGCCGTCACGGTCACCGCGGCCACCGGGCGCGACAACAGGTGCACGCGGTAGGTTTCGCCCACCACGCCACCCACCGACTCGACCACCGTCAGCGCAGTTTCGGTCACGTGCACTCCGGCCCGGTCGTTGTCCGTGATCGCCGCCGGCACCATTTCCGCGCCACCCTGTCCGTCATAGTCGGCATCGGCCGAGATGGCCATCACCGAGACGGCCGCGGTGTGCGGCCCTTCGTCGACCCAATCGTCAGCCGCCAGCAGCGTAACCGCGCGGGGCCGGGCCCAATCGTCATCCACCGGCACAAAGACCACGGTATCGGGCTCGACCACCAATTGGCTGTCCGGTGAAGTGACCACGATGCGCACCGTATCATCCGGCACCATCAGCAGCGACACGTTGAAAGCCAGCGCTTCGCCACCTTCGGCCAGGCGCAGCGTATCGGCCTGAACGACCATCAGTTTTTGGGCAGGATCAAAAGCATCCCAGTGGTTGTCCTGGCGATCACAGGCCGCCAGGATGACCAGCAGAAGCAGGCCCAGCGCGGGCATGGCGGTACGGAAATGCAACAAGCGGTTCATCTAGAACACCACCACCCCAAGGGAAACGGTCGGCGCCAGGCCGAACCAAAAATCGTCGTCGCCGTCATCGGACGGGTAGTAGATCGCCGCAGCCTTGACGAGGCCGCCCACCTCCAGGCCGCCACCGGACAGGAACATCTTCTGGTAGTGTGCCTGCAGCCCCACCCCAAACAATTTGTACTGGCGATCGAGATAGGTCAGCGCCTCACTGCCGTCGTAAATGCCGCCCACACTGACGACCGCGGCGGCCCCGTAGTGGGTGATCTGCGACTGGTTCATGCGGGTCAGGCCGTAGGCCAGGTTGACCCGGTGAAACATCACGTCGCTGACCCGGCCGGGAGTGACCACTTCCATGGTTTCGTAGCGATTTTGGGCGTAGGTCAGCGTCAGGTCGCGGCAGTTGACCCAGCCTTCCTGCCAGGTGTGCCGCACCGGATAGCCGTGCCGCCAGGTGCCTGACACTTGCCAGCCGGTGCTCACGGAAATCACGCCGCCGGCCGCGTTGGTATCGGATTGGAATTTTCCGCCCATCATACGGTTGGCTTCGGCGGCAAAAAGGAACTGGGGGAAATGCGACGGATTGGCTTCTTCGATGACGAACTGCTCGCCGACCCGCTCTTCCCACTCGGGGTTCAGCGTGGCGTTGACCTTGAAGCTCAACCGTCCGCCGGGGTCGCCCAGGAACTGCGGATAGACCAGAAATTTGTCGCAGTTGAGAGCCTTGTCCCAGCCCCGGTCGTAGTCTTCGGCCACGTATTGCCAGTCACGAATCTCGTAGATGACCTGCACGTCCATGGTGTAGATCATCACGGTGTAGGTGCGCTCTTCCACCAGGTCTTTGGCGTTCAGGGTGAAGTGCCCGGGAAAGCCGCGCTCGATATCCGCGTAGATGCAGGGACCGCCGTTGAGGCAGAACTCGACCTCGCCGATGGGAATGAATTCCTCGTCACTGTTTTGCACCGAAAACTGGATGAAGCCCGGGGCGCGCTCAGCCGCTGCGGCCAACCCGCAGAACTGGGCGGCAATTATTGCCACCAGGAGGAAAATTTTGAGCTGTCCGGCCGCTTGGGCCTGGCGGCGCAACGGGAGGATTCTGCGGTGCATGGGCGCTCTTTCGGGGGAAAGGGCTGTATCCGGATTCGCAAACCCTGGACAAGGCTTCTTCTGGTCCCCGGGTTTGCAAAGAGCATTCCGCATCTAAAGGCAGCCCGTATGTCGCCTTCGCAGCAGGCCTATAAGTCGTAGATCCGGAACGTTTTCCCCAACCGGGTCGCTGTTTCTTCAGCCACCTCGGCCCGCGCGGCAAACTCCGGCCACTGCCGCACCGCAGCCAAGACTTCGGCCACCACGTCGCGGCTCTGCCGGATGTTCATCTCGTCGGCCACCGCCCACAGGTCGGCCGGTTCGATCCCTTCGCGTTTGCCATTGATCGACATCTGATGCCGCGCGGTCCAGGCCCCGCCCGGGTTGTAGGCATAGGTCACGTCGAAGGCCGGTGACAGGCGCCACTGGCCGTCCTGGTCCATGAGGAAGGCGATGTTCTTGGTGTGGTCATCCTGGTTGCGGGCCACCACGTTGAAAACCAGGCGCCGATACTGCTGCTCGGCATCCGGATAGGGCAGGCGCAACTCCCGCATCACCTGGAAGGCCTGTTCGTAGGACCACATGGCGGGCTCGTTGAAATCGAAATGCCCCAGGGCGCACAACGATTGCAGGTGCTGTTTGCCTCGTCCTTCGGGGCGGTCAAAACGGCGGGTCAGGAAATGGGCCCGGTCGCCTTCGGGCAACAGGCGGCACTCCGCCATGTCGATGCCGCAGGCGGTGGCCATCAGGTGGTAGGCATATTCGATCCGCCCGTATCCGGCCGGTGCGCCCAATTGGTAGTCATGCACGCCGTCGAATTTGAGCAGCCAGTGGGAAAACCCCGCCGGCGCCGCCACCTGACCCGACCGCACCTCACCGGTTGCATCGTTCAGCGCGATCACGGCCTTGGGCCGGCCGCCCCCCGCGCTGGTGCCGACCCGGATGATGTCCAGCAGGGCGTCGGTGGTTCCGTCGGTCAAGTCGGCGGACAAGTCGGCGGCCAATTCGGCCCGCTGGCCGGCCACGGCCTGGGCCAACCGCACCAGGTCGGCCACCTCAATGGAGACCGACTCGGCAAAGGCCTCTTGCACCGCCGGCCGAAATTCCAGGGCGCCCATGGCCCGCGACCCGGTGTAGCACAGGCGTTCGACGGGGCTGAAGCTGGCCGGTGTGCGTCCCTGCCGCGCCAACCAGGTGTTGATGATGCTGTTGCCAAAATTGTCGGGCAGGGAATCGGCCAACAGGCCGGGCAAGCCGTGAAACGTGGGCCGGGGCAGATGACGAAAACTGAAGCGCGCGTTGCCGCGTCGGGCGGCCGCCAGTGGCATCTGCAGGGGCGCCAGGTCCAGGTCGCGGTCGAGAAAATCGCGGTCGAATTCGAACGTGGCCAACTCCCGATCCGGGTCCCAGGCCACCGCACCGACCACCGCGCCCCACAGGTGCACCATGGCGGTCTCGACCTGGGGCAGGATGTTGCGCGCTACCATGAGGACTCGCCGTCGTTGTCGCCCGGGCCATCATCCGGTGCCTCGTTCGGGTCGTCCGGACTCTGGCCACGACGTCCGGTCGCCCGTTGCCGCCGATGGCCCTGACTGCGGGCCAACTCCAGGGGCCCGGGGCCCGGGTCAGGCAGGAAGCCCGCCAACTCGTCCAGCATGCCGAGGGCGCGCAGCACCTGCACCAGGGTCAGGGTACTGGTCGAAGCCCCGCGCTCGTATTCGCTGACCGTGGTGCGGTTCAAGCCCGCCCGGTCCGCCAGTTGCTGCTGCGACAGGTTGCTGCGTAGCCGCGCCTGACGCAGCCGTTGGCCCAGATCCCGCAGGATCGCCTTGTCACTCTTGCCATACATGCTCATATTGACCCCTTTATCAGATGTTATTGACATAATAGCACTTTTTGCAGGATATTACCATCATCAAGACCGCCAAAAGCATTTTGTCGGTCAAATCCGTCATATCTTGATTATTTAATTTTTATATCGGTTTTTTCCGTCATTATAAAGTCAAATATCCGTCAAATATCCCGACTTGCGCAATCCGCTTTTTCCCCGATCTTGTGACCTCTTTTGCCAACCATACCAAACCAGGGACCAACATGGACGCCATCTTCATTCACTATCTGCACTACTTGAGCTTCGCCCTGTTGACCGCTGCGCTGGCGGTGGAATTACTTTTGCACCGCGACCAGGTCGACGGCACCACCGCCCGCAAACTGGCCCGCATCGACGCCCTCTACGGCCTGGCGGCCCTGGTTGTCCTGACCACCGGTTTGCTCAAGATGACCCACTTCGGCAAGCCCGTGGATTATTACGGTCACAACTTCATCTTCCACATCAAGCTGACCGTATTTCTGATCATCTTCCTGCTCTCGATCACCCCGTCAGTGAAATATTTCAAGGCACGCAAAACCGCCGACGGCGACACCGCCACCTATCCCAGGGCGGTGGGCATCCTCTTGAAGGTCGAAATGGCCTTGCTGGTGATCATGCCTTTGCTCGGCGTGATGATGGCGCGGGGATACGGTTACACGGGCTGAGGCTGATCAAAACGGTGTGCAGGTGATCACCGCGGCCCGCCCAGTTCCACATCCAGGTTGCGGATAAAAATGCTCAGCAGGTCGGCGTGCACAAAACACACCGAAAAAGTGATCATGGGATTGGCTTCGGGATGGAAGATGCCATAGGTCCATTTCAAAAGCGGACGGTCATCCTGGAAGACGCCAAGGTCAATGCCCGCGGTGTCGACCGAGGCGGTCAACTCGGACATCAGCAGGGGCGGCGAGGGAGCCACCGTCGCGTGGGACCGGCCGGATCGGAATCCCGACAGCCCACATTCTTCAAGCAGCGGATAGAGACTGATCTGGGTGATGTGGTGGTCACGCAGACTGCCCACCCCGCGCACGAAAAGTGCGGCGGCCTCGGGCGGCAGATGCAAGTAGGTGATCTCCAACAGGGTGGCCGTGGGCCGGCCCTCCACTTCGGTGGTGCGCAGGCGCAGGTAGTATTGGAAAGTGCCCTGGTTCCAGTACTTGTCCGCCGCGTCGTGCACCAGTGAATCGTGGCTGGCGTTCAATTCGCGGCTCAGCAAACTGCCCACGGTGCTGGCCTCTTCGCCGGAGCCAACCGGCTCCAACTCACAGGTCCCCACCCGACTGATCAGCGACGGCGAATCAAATTTCAGGGTCAGCGAGATCTGCTCGTCCGCCACCACGCCGGTGTCCTTGAAGATGGGCGTCTGCGAAACGATCTGATAGGGCGACTTGGGCTTGTTCTGCATCAACATGCCCTTGGAAACCAGGGCCTCGACGGATTTGCCGGCGGTATTGCGGGATTTTTTCACACCCTTGGCCAAGGCGCTCACGTTGATGATGTCACCTTCGCCAAAACCCGGCGCCTGCTGCGCGATGGCCCATTCGAGGTAGGTGGACAGCTCGTCGACGACCGAAGAGCCCTGTCCATGACCAGGCTCACTGAGCTGGTACAAGCGGAACGATTCCTCGTATTTCAGCGGAGTATCGTCACTTTTGGGCCGACCGATTGCCACAAATCCATCCCTAATTCTTTATATTTCAATGTCTTTCCCGACAATAACATTGTCGGATCATTAAAAATCATACTAAGCCCTTGACGCCGATTTGTCGAGCTTCTATAATGCTCACAACATTAAGTCATTAATGATGCGCTAATGATTTGGTGAGATTTGAGGTGCTGCCTGTTCTCGCAGGGGTGGGCAGCACCAAAAATCATCCAGCCTGTTCCGAGAGGATGGGCAAATACAAACGAATCGCCTGACAGAGCCAAATGGTGATCCTTCTCTCCCCCTTGCTTCCTTAAACTGAAGCATATCCGGGATCACCGACTTGGAGAGCTACTCTGCTTAGGCACGAACACCCCCGGTAGATGGTTCCGGGGGTGTTTTTTTGTGCCCCCAAGCGGCGGATACCCCCTCCAACAGGCCCACTTACGGCCCGGAACCGGTTCGGATTGGCGAACACCTCCATCTGCTTGTATATTGCGCCGACTCCGTTCCTGCATGGGCGGGTCCGGAACCCCATTTTCTAAGAGGTGTCAATATGAGTACCAAGCTGCCCAAAAATTATCGCCCCTCGGCCGACGAGCCGTTCATGAACAAGAAACAGCAGGAATATTTCCGGCAGAAGCTGTTGGCCTGGCGAGATGAATTGCTCAGCGATTTTGAAGCGACCCTGGAGCAGTTGGGCAAGGCCGAGCAGAAAGCCGCGGACTACGCCGACATGGCCAGCGATGAAGCCGACCGCTCTTTGGCCCTGCGTTCGCGCGATCGCGACCGCAAGCTGATCACCAAGATCGACGAGGCCCTCGAGCGATTCAAGAGCGGCACCTACGGCTACTGCTCTGATACCGGCAACCCCATCGGGCTGGCCCGGCTCGAGGCTCGTCCCACAGCTTCGATGTCCATCGAAGCCCAGGAAGCCCACGAAAACAGGGAACAGATGAATCAGCGGGGCGGCAGCTTCTAGCGGTTCACTTCTGTCCCAAACCACACGCGATTTGTCAGGGGCTGGATCAGCCCCTGATTGCTTTTTGACGCCGCTGCAAGCCCCGGTTCAGCACCAAAAAAACCAGGTTCAGCACCAAACCACTGGCACCCACCAAAGTCAGCAAACGCAACCACAGCGGCGAAGCTCCAGCCCGGTACAGGGCGAACTCCCGCCAACCGGATCTGCTGAACGCCACCGAGACATCGGCCATCCCCACCAGATCCGCAGGCACCGGTTGCACCACACCGCGAAAAATGCCGTCGTCAGGCAAAGGCTGGTCGGCCGGAATCCGGATTGATGGCTCGTCCGTGGCGGCTGACCACTGGTACGGCCCACCCACTTCACTGATCTGCACCTGATAGGAAGTCGCGCCCGGTATGGCTGACCATTTCAGCTCCGGGGCCGAGGTGCGCAGGACTTCGCCTTCCACGGGACGCTGAAAATGAGGATCCGGGCTGGCGCCCCGCCGGACGCCCCCCGCCTGGCGCCCGGTGGGCGGCAATACCAACATCAGCACCAGCGAGGCCGCCACTGCAGCCACACTCCCCCAACGCAGCCAGGGCAAAGAGATCACCTGGGGAGAGGTTGCCGGAGCCGCCGTCACCCGTCCATCGCTCAGGGCCGCCGCCAGCGCTTCTTCCGAGGCGCGGCTCAACTGGCAGGCGTCGCAGATAAAGAGATGGTCAGCCAGTCCCTGACGAAGCTTGGGGTCCAGGTCCGGTTCGTGATAGCGCCAAAGCTGGTCGCCCCACTTGGGCTCCACGCAATCGAATCCATCGCCCTGGGGATTGATATTATCAGTCATGATTTCTCCCAAATCGATTCTTGTTCCTTGGCGATCCAATCCTGTCGCCATCAGAGGAACAACTGAGCAGGCGATTTTTCAAAACCGATTCGATTTTTTTCAAACAGATGGCCCGCCGGTGGTACATGCTCTGGAGCGATTTGAGACCTTCCCGGCGCCGCAACGTCTCCATGTCGTCGTTATTGAAGTAAATGGCGTGCAACAAATTACGACAATGGACATCCAGACTGTCGAGAGCTTTTTGCAGCAGGCTGTCTTTTTCTTCATCCAGCAGGGTGTCGAGGGGTCCCCGGGCAGGGTCGGCAAGGTAGTCGGCCAGGTTGTCCAGGTCATCGGCCTGATGCCGGCGGGCCCAAATCAGGTAGTTGCGGCATCGGTTTCGGGCGACAGAGATTGTGAAATTGAGCAGACTGCCTTCAAATTCGCCGCGCCGTCGGAGCCATTCCAATACGCCGACGACCGTGTCCTGCACAATGTCATCAGCTTCGGGCCCACCGGGGTTCAAAAAGTCCCGGACCGTGATGGCCGCGTGGTGAGCCAGCGGCACCGCCAGGCGATCGGCGGCCTCCGGTTCCTCAGCCAGATAGGACTCGACCAGGCGGTCCCATTGGGCATCGGACAACAGACGCGGTTGGGGAGTGGAAGAGTCAGCACACATAATTTTCCGGACATTGAGTTTTATTTTGTACGCATAGCGCTTGCGTCCGGTGACGATAAAGTGATTTTATGCGGGTGTCCATATGCAAGCCCTATTGAACAAATTGTTTGAGGAATTCCGCACATGTCCCATCGGTCGGCATTTCTTTTCGTTTTTCTGGTTTTCTGCGGCCTGGCGCTCACCGGATGTGACCGGGCGGAATCCCGCTGGAGCGAGGGCCTGTACGACCTGACCGAAATTCCGGTCTCCCCAGATCTGGAGCCGACACTTGCGGCGAGCATAGCCCGTCTTGATGAGCCCGATGCCGACCGGAAAAGCGTGCGCGACTATGCCGCCTACCAAAGGCTGAGACACGAACTGCGGCCCAGGAAGACCCACGCGGCCGCGGCAGATGAAATCTATGCCCGCTGGGAAACCGAACCCGACAACGCCCTGTGGCTGTCTTTGGCCTATAGTCAGGAATTCCTGATCCAGCGCCCAGCGGAATTCGAAAAAATGGCGACCCGCCCGGCCCTGTCCGATACCAACACGGCCCTTGGTTGCCTGACTCTCGGCCTGGTCAGCCCCCGGCGTAGCGAGGCGCCCTATTGGTACGCCAAAGCCGAAGTATTGCAGAATCAGCTGACTGACCAGAGCCGCATGTTTCTCATGTTGCGCCTGTCCCTCATCGAAAGCTCGCACGGCCGGATCACGAACGCAATCGAGCGCCTGATGGCAGCTGCTCCCGAAGCCCGCCAAGTCGGCGGCCGTGCCCTCGAAAGCAAATTCTGGTACTACATCACCGGGCGCCTGATGGCAGTCGACAAACTCGACGACGCCCTGCATGCCGCAACCCTGGCTGCCGCTCAGGCCCGGATGGCCGACGACCAGTCTGCGTTGTTGCACGCCCGCATCCGTCTGGCCAAGATCCTTTTCCAGCGCGGCGAGTACGAACCGGCCATGGCCCTGCTCGAACAGTTCGCTGACCAAGGCGAAGAAATGGACCTGATCTGGGCGGCCCAAAGCAGTCTTGGTGAAGCCGCCACCCTGGCCAGCGAAGTCGGCGACTACGAACGAGCCCTGAAATACGACCGACGCACCCTGCGCCTCGGCTGGCAGACCAACGATGTCCACAACATTCCCCGCTCCATGGCCAGCATTGCCCACAGTTTCCGCATGACTGGCCGGCTGGACTCCACGTACGTGTACCTCAAGCGGGCCCAGAAGTTTGTCGACGACTCGGGATACCTGCAGAACCAGGCCAAGATGACCGAACTGATGGCCGGGTATTATTGCCAGGTCGGCAACTACGCCCTGGCCGAATCCCTGCTTATGTCCGCTTCGGAAATCAATGACATCACCGGCACCCGCACCACCAGGGCCTACCTGCTTTTGGAAATGGTGCCCTCGGCCCTGGAGATGGGACGACCCGACCTGGCCTACGAATGGCTGGGCGAAGTCGACAAGGTGAAGGACTCCCTGCCACGGCGAACCTTCGACGGAAATTTCCTGGCAGACTACGAAATCCTGTCGGCCCGCCTGCTGGCTGAACAGGGCGAAACCCTGCTGGCAGCCGCGGCCCTGGACCGCGCCCGGGTCGCGGTTGAAACCGTGGGTGGCGAGGGCAAACAGTGGTTGCTCGAAGCCCAGACCGGTGAACTGGCCCTGCGCCGCCATGATCTGCGCCGCGCCGAAGAGGCGTTCGTCGCCTGCCTCGGTCTGGCCCTGCAAGGGACCGATACCCGCCAGTTGGCCCGCAGCCGATTCCAGTTGGGCCAACTCTATCTCGATCAGGGTCAGTTCGAATCCGCGCGGGCGATGTTCGGCTCGCTGGGAAAGAGCGAATATTTCGGTCACGCCTACCGCACCAGCCTGACCAGCCTGCTGCTGATGGGCATGACCCAGGCCCGACAGGGACAGCGCGCCAAAGCGTTGCAGAGTTACAACCAGGGCCTGGCACGGTTCAATCCGGATTCGCCGGCCGACATCGTATTGCGGTTCCATCTGGCCCGGGGCCAGTCGTTGAGCAAACTGGGTCAGTACCAGGCCGCCGCAAAAGAATTGCAAGGTGTGCTGACGACCGTGGCGGCCACGCCACAGTTGGTGAAATTCGACGACCTGCCGGTCTTCCGCACCGACATCGCCCGCAGCACTCGCGAAGCCCTGGTCCACAATCTTTTGGCCGAAAACCGGTTCTCGCCGCAGCAGTTGGCGACCGCCACACTGGATCAAGCCTATCCGGGTCTGGCGGGACGGCTGGCCCAGACAAAAGTCGACGGTCCGGCCCTGGTCTTTTTTCTGGGCGACGAAGCCTTCTGGGCCTGGTGGGTC
>RCNF010001415.1_pt1 | contig 12618 bp, 11 predicted proteins | sample 2041311 | NCBI WGS metagenome assembly RCNF01 (sample SAMN09708228, study PRJNA481090) | Marine sediment metagenome, whole genome shotgun sequencing project. | biome: marine sediment; feature: ocean; material: sediment; isolation source: Sewage treatment plant 2 marine sediment (STP2) ... | reverse complement strand
ATCCTCATTCTGGTCCTGCTGATCCTCGTTCTGATCCTGCTGGTCCTCGTTCTGGTCCTGCTGGTCCTCGTTCTGATCCTGCTGATCTTCGTTCTGATCCTCCTCAGAGGGTTCGTGATTTTCAAGCCAGTTGAGCCCAGCCTCAAGAGCTGTCCTTTCGCATTCGGGGGATAGGCCATCGGAGATGTTTTCGATCAGAATGCTAACCGTGCTTTCTACTCCACAGTAATCTTCCATCTGTATTGCCAGCTCAAGGTCGGTTATTGCAACAGCGCAGGCAAGAGTATCCGCATCGACATCTCCTGAGATAAGTGTGAGAAGTGAATCAGCTGCCGCAGGAGAATCCATCAGGAACTGGGAAGCTGCAATGTTGTAAAGCAATCTGCTTCTATGAGGCATTCTTGCCAGAAGTTCATTCCATATTTCAGATGCCTCCGTGTATTGCCCGTTTAGAAAGGACTCCGCTGCCATATCAGCAAGCTCGGCAGGAGTCGGATTGCTTACTGACTGAAGGAGAACAAGGAGAAGAATCATCATAGCCCTCTCCTCTCCAGGATAACAGCAGCGGCAAACAGAAGAAGTGCGGGAAGCAGGAAATACTGATACCTTCGAGTCTTTGCAGAACCGCCTGTCGCCAGCTCGCTGTTCTCAGCTGAAATATGCTCCAGAAAAGCCTTCGTAATCGAAACGAGATCGTCCGTTCCTGAGAGTCGTACGTAAACGCCTCCGGTATTCTCTGCAAGTTCCTGAAGTGATCCCTCTTCCAGTGAAGTTCTGACTGTATCTCCGCTTGCATCAAGAAGGAGTCCCCCCTCTTCGCCGGGGATTGGGACTTCGATGGGTCCTCCGACTCCAACGGTTACCAGATTCATTCCATGACGCCTCGCCTCCGCAGCAGCACTTTCGGTTGCATAATCATGGAAACCTCCATCGCTGAAGATGATACCAAGGCTGGCTTCAAGATCCATCTCCGGAAGTGCGGAAACCATCAGCTTCACCATATCACTGAGTCTGGTACCCGGAATAATATCAGAGCTGCTCCAGGTATTTTCCGGCATCCGGCTGATCAGAAATTCCCTGTCAAGAGTAAGCGGTGACGCAAGCCTGGATGAACCGGAAAAGAGAACAAGAGCTATTCGTACATCGTAAAGTTCTTCTGCAAGCCTTCTTATCTCGCTGGCAGCTCTGGCTATCCTTGATGGCATTTCATCCATTGAAGCCATGGACTGAGATACATCAAGAGCTATTACAAGGTTCTTGCTTCCTGTTGATATAATGGCCGATGATGTGCCCCAGGTGGGGCTGCTGAGGGCTGTTATTGAAAGAGCCATAGCTGTTATCCAGAGAATCCTGGAAAGAAACCTGGAAGGCGGAGGAGTTATCCTGACCCTTTCCCACAGCACAGGCCTGACGAATAGCCTGAGTAACTTAAGCTCAGTGTTATGCCATTTTACACGCAGCCACCAGTACAAAGGGATGACAAGCAGCAGAAGCAGGAGGAAAGGATACTGGAAAGCCATCAATCACCTACTACTTTGAAAAATCTGTATTTCATAATGTTCGATATCAGCATAAGAATCATACCGGAGATGAGGAAGAACATGTAGGAATCTCTATAGACGAAAAGTCCTTCCGCAGGCAATGTTGAAGCCTCAAGTAAGTCAATAGCTGTATAAACCTCATCAAGCTCTTCCGGAGATTCAACATTGAACAGTCTTCCTCCGTTAAGTTCAGCAATGTATGTCAGGGTTTCTATGTCCAGTCCAAGGCCATCCTCCGATAAGGGCTTTCCTATGGCCACTGTATAAATTCTGAGGCTGTCTCCGTGTATTGTATTTATAGCCTGGGCAACAGTTATCGGATCCACCTGGCTGGAAGTGTCCTCTCCATCTGAGATGAGAACAATGACTCTTCTTGCTGTCTGCGAATAATTGAAGCCTTTCGCGGCAACCGCGAGGCCTGCGCCTATGGCAGTTCCATCTGGAAGTGTCCCCAGCTCCGCACCCTGAATGAACCTTTCCAGTGTTGCGTGATCGAAGGTCGGCGGACATAGTGTTCTTGGCTGTTCGGCATAGATAACCAGCCCTATTCTGTCGTTGGGTCTGCCGTCAATGAAGATCAGGGCTGCCCTCTTTGCCGCTGCAAGACGGCTTGGATAGTAATCTGTCTGGGTCATGCTGCCGGAAACATCAAGAGTTATGATTATATCCACTCCTTCACCAGCTTCAGGCAGCCTTTCAAAACCCTGCTGCGGCCTGGCCAGTGCAATACAAAGAAGCGCGATTCCTGCAAATTGAAGTAGAACAGCTGTTCTGAAACCGGGAGAACCGGAAATGGACTGGAAAGAGAATGGTCCGCTGTAAGTTTGTGATATCACCTTGGGATTTCGAGATAACAGAAAGATGAACAGGAGAAATACAGGAAATGCAAGAAGAGCTGGAGCAAACTGGAAATTCATTGCCTGTGCCATTCCTCTCTGATGCTGAGCAGCATTGAGGTATATTTTTTTGCCCTCTCACGTGATCCGCCCCATGCGGCATATCTTTGAAGTACTATCTCCCTGGAAAGCTCTTCCGTACTTTCGATGAACTTCCTGCCGCTCTTTTCATTCGCAAGTTCTGATCTGATCTGCCTCCAGGTGAAAGCTCTGCTCGAAATACCGAATCTGACGTCAAGAGTATCCCTGAGAAGCCTGTCAACATCCCTGTAATACTCAGGCCATCTGCCCTCGGCAAAAGCCTTTGAGTCAAGAAGAGCTTTAACTTCATCGAGAGGAGAGTATGATCTCCCGGATATTGAAGAAACATCAGCGGATTGCAGTTCACCACGCCTTCTCCGGATTAGCCAGATCAGAAAGAGTGTAAGCATTGCAGCCACGGACAGAATGAGCGGAAGAAGCCATCTGTTCGATGGAGGTTTTCCCCATCTCTCCCAGAAGCAGTGCCGAGCAAGGTAATCACCAGGAAATCCGGGAGGAATAGTGTGAAGCAGAGGTGAGGGGAACACAGGAACGATCCATGCTGAATCGGGCATTGTTCTGGCAACTACAACAACTGGCGGAGGAAATTCATCATCCACCTGCAGGCTATCTGAAAAAGCGTATATGGGAGGCAGGATGAGTGTGTCCAGAACAATTGGAACTATCGTGATACTGGATCCCTGCTGCTCCAGCAGGACAAAATTACCAGTTACTTCAACCGGCTCTGGTGTGAAGCTTTCAGGAATGGAATAATCAATAGTTACCGGCACACCCAGAGAGCATTGAACCGCTTCAATCTCAGAAGTAAGAAATATTACTGTCAGAAGAAGCGAAATCATCTGCGTCTCCGCTTTTTCCTCAATTCGAAGAACCTGCGCAAAGGAAGAATGAGATTGTCAGATGTCGAAATACTCATAAGGTCCAGTCTGTTATCACGGCACAGCTCTTCCCTGGTCTGCTGAACCATGCGGACATTATCAGCGAACTTCTTTCTCCACTTCGGAGAACTCGTATTGACAATCTTCTCGCTGCCTGTCTCGGGATTTCTGAACCTTACTCTTCCCATCATCGGCAGATGCAGTTCTCTCGGGTCAAATACGTGTATCCCGACAACATCATGTTTCTGAACGGCAGCTTTCAGGAGGCTGCTGCCGGAAGGGAACGCAAAGTCGCTTATAATGAAGATCAGGGCTCTTCTTTTCATCACCCTTCCCATGTATTTCAATGCGTTGTCCAGGTCTGCATGAGCTTGTATATCAGGTACCTGTAGTATCCTGCGAACAAGACCCAGAGCATGCTTTCTTCCTTTCTCCGGCGGGATGTAATCATGGATTCTATCGGAAAATGTAAGCATCCCGATCCTGTCATTGCTCTCTGAAGCAGAAAGAGCAAGTACTGCCGCGACTTCTGCCACCCTCTCAGCTTTTGTCAGGTTGAGCGAGCCGAATCTGAGGCTTCCGGAGAGGTCTACTACCAGAAGCACCATGAGCTCCCTTTCCTCGGTGAAAACTTTCACGAAAGGAGTCCGGGTTCTGGCATACACATTCCAGTCGATACGCTTGGGGTCATCACCCTCAACGTATGGGCGAAGGTCAGAGAACTCCATTCCATGACCGCGGAATATGGAACTGTAATCACCGCATACCAGCTGTGCTACAAGTTTTCGGGTTCGAAGTTCAATCCTTCTGACACGATTGAACAGTGAGTGTACGTTTTCCATGACCTGCAATTCGGCTATTTAACAGGGATCCGGTTCAGAATCCTGTCCAGAATTTCCTCAACACCGATTTCTTCAGCTTCCGCCTCAAAGGAAAGAATTATACGGTGGCGAAGAACGTCATGCGCAACTTCCTTAACGATCGTGGGATCAACGAATGACTGACCGTAAATAAGAGCCCTTGCTCTCGATGCAGAAAGAAGGCCGAGAGTACCTCTGGGGCTGGCTCCTACTGAGATGAGGTCTTCAAGGTCCTTAAATCCCGCCTGTCTTGGGTGACGGGTAGCAGCTGTGAGTCTGACCATGTAGTCCATGACCACATCTTCCACCAGTACTTCAGAAGATATCCGCTGAAGTTCAATAACATCGTCTGTAGTCATGACAGGATCTATCGAAGGAACCGGTTTGCCACCTATTCTCTTCAGTATCTCAATTTCCTCATCGGCTGTGGGATAATCGACCTTAAGTTTCATCAGGAACCTGTCAACCTGGGCTTCAGGAAGAGGGTATGTGCCTTCCTGCTCTATCGGGTTCTGGGTTGCCATTACAAAGAATGGCTCCGGAAGATGATGGGTTTCCCCTCCGAAAGTGACCTGACGTTCCTGCATTGCTTCAAGAAGGGCGCTCTGGACCTTGGCGGGTGCTCTGTTTATCTCGTCAGCAAGGATGAACTGAGCGAAAATCGGACCTTTCCTGGCTTCGAAAGTATTCGTATGCGGTTTGAATATCATCGTTCCCGTTATATCCGTTGGAAGAAGATCCGGAGTGAACTGCAGCCTTGAGAATGTAGCTTTGACGCATTTTGACAGGGTTCTTGCAGCGAGAGTTTTCGCAAGTCCCGGAACACCCTCGATAAGAACGTGTCCGTCACATAGCATCGCAGTTATAAGACCGAGACGAAGTTCTTCCTGTCCGACAATAACTCTGGAAAAAGTTGATTTGAGATTATCCAGAAGAGGTATCCTGGACGAAATTAGTTTTTCAAGTTCTTCAACCTGTTCTCTAGGCATCTATTTTCCTCCTGGCTTTTCTAATGAAATTCCGTGTTACATTTTCATAGTCTAGAAGCCCATTGTGAGTTCCAGCTTCAAATCTCATAACCAGAACAGGCTGAGTATTGGATGCCCTTACAAGTCCCCATCCATCGGGGAATGTGATCCGGGCACCGTCGGTTGTATTGACAGAATAATTCTCTTTCAGGAAGAGCTCTGTAACCCTGTCGACAAGTGCGAATTTAGCATCATCATCGCAATCTTCGCGTATCTCAGGAGTAGAGAATACCTCTGGAAGATCCTGTAGATAGCAATGCAGAGGTGTACTGGCGGAAGCGAGTATCTCGATAAGTCTCAAAGCCGCATAAAGAGCATCATCGTAACCGTAGTAGCGATCTCTGAAAAAGATGTGACCGCTCATTTCTCCAGCAAGGAGCGCATTTTCCTCAATCATTTCCTTTTTGATAATCGAATGTCCTGTTGGGGACATGAATGCTCTTCCTCCAGCCTTTTCAATTTCAGAAAAGAAAAGTCCCGAAGCTTTTACTTCTGAAATAACCTTTGCTCCCGGATTGTTCTTCAAAACCGCCCTTGCCAGGATAATCAGTATCATATCTCCTCTGATGATCTCTCCCCTGTCGTCTATGACTCCCAGACGGTCGGCATCTCCGTCGAATGCAATACCTATGTCGGCTTTCTCCCTTAGAACCGTCTCTCTGAGGTCAGAGAGATTTTCCTCAACGGTTGGATCAGGATGATGATTCGGGAAATCGCCATTCATATCGCAATAAAGAGGTATTACTCTGCAACCCAGATTTCTAAGAATTTCAACGGCCGTACCACCACCGGTTCCGTTGCCGGCATCAACTACGATCCGCAGTGATCTGTCGAGGGAAAACTCCCAGAGAAGTCTTTCAAGGTAGGGTTTCCTTACTGAAACCTTCTGAATAGTGGTATCCGGGGATACATCAATGGAATCATGGATAATCTCCATTTTTCTGCGGAGATCCTGAATGGAATCACCGTATATCGTCTCGTGTCCGAAGAGTATTTTGAATCCGTTGTATTCCGGGGGGTTGTGGCTGCCTGTAATCATCACAGTAACATCAGGATTGAGGGTGCAGGCTGCAAAATACGCCATCGGAGTGGTCAGGACACCAAGATCAATTACATCACATCCTGAAGACCGAATGCCATCGGCAAGCCATTCCGTCAGAATAGATCCGGATTTCCGACAATCCCTGCCGACAGCGATGTTTTTTTGTGCAATTGAGCCGAGAACCCTGCCAAGCCTGACAGTAGTGCTTCTATCAAGATCGCCTGGGAATATGCCCCTGATGTCATATTTTCTGAAGATACTGTTTTTCATTTATTGTTCCTTAAGGGTTTCCAATCCGGGAAGTTCAATTGCGTACTGACCCGTACCAGTCTCACCTGTGAGCCATCCTCTGTGAGCGCTTATTATCTGACGAGCCAGCTCCACTTCGAAAGCGGAGTACTCAGCATTACTCTGCGTTTCACCCTTATGAACTATTGTCAGTCTTACGGATTCCCCGCCACCGGTCAGCATTATGTGAATCAATGAGCCCGAACTCATAATACGTGATATTTCAGACAGAATATTGTCAAGAGCATGTCTGAGATAATACCTGCTTCCTGAAACGAAGACGTTTTCATCCATTGATATTGCCAGGGAAACTCCACGTTCTGCAAATGTTTCGTTCCATTCGTTAAGTGTTTCAAACAGGAGTTCATCCAGGGATACAACGGATGATTCCGCACCATCAGGGAATTGCGATTCATCGGTAAGGTCCATGTTTTCAAGAGCTGCCAGTTCCTTCATAACGTTCAGAAAATTCTCGATCTCCTCTATCTCGGCAGTCAATCTTGCGAGCTGCTCCTTCACAACCGGTGATCTGTCCAGAGGTCTGGAAAGCTCTATTGCTGTTGCGCGGACAGATTCAAGAGGTTTTCGCAGGGATACTCCTATTCGCGAGAGCATTTCCGATTTCAGCTTCTCCAGTTCATCAAGTTCTTCCTTATAGAGCCGCAGCTTGTTATTCAGTTCACTGATCTTTTTCTCGAACGTTACTTTGTTTCTTCTGTACATTTCCATTATCATGAAAATTCCAAGGAAGATCAGAAAAACAACATACACAGGGAGAGTTATCATATCAGGCCAGCTCCTCCAGATCTCTTATTACAATGACTTCTCTACCGATTAATTGACTTATTTTATCGGGTGTAAAATCATCAAGCGTCAGCATATCATGGTTGAACATTACCCTCGGCAGTATCACACTATTATATGAATCTGGAAGCTTCTTAACAGATCTTACAATATCTGCTCCTGAGAGAAGGCCTGCTACACCGATATCCGGGCCTAGAAAAGTATTTTTAACAACGATAACACGGTAATCGCTGCCCTTAAGGAGAGAGCTGAGGAAAGGAGCGGCAAGTGTTCCGGTACACACAATTCCACTTCCTGTAAATTCCTTTCCCGATGTCATCAGCAGTTCTGCAAGGAGTCCGATACCGTTCTCTCTCAGCGTGCAGGTCTCATAATACGATGATGGCGGAATATCCAGACCTGCCATTATGAAAAATTCATCAGATGGGTATACCCATGCGTTTCCACGTTTTTTTAATGCCTTACTCCGCATCATATTGCATTGTTTTACTACCCGAAGAGCTTCCGCTCCTGAGGAACGCCTGATCCGGGGTAGTCCATCTCTGAATTTAGTCAGGCCGACAGGTACTACGCCGACTGATACAACACCGGGTATTTCGAGTAGATCTTCAAGGGTCTTATCAAGCTCTTCCCCATCGTTCAGCCCGGGTACTATTACAATCTGTGTTTCCATTTCGATACCGGCTTCGGAGAGATTATTCAGCATTTGCAGTACTGGTTCATCCCTGCGGGTCCCCAATATTGTTCCCCTTATTGATGGATCTGTTGTGTGAACGGAAATATGAATGGGCGTAAGGTGTTTGCCTATAGCATATTCGGTATCATCTCTGTCAAGGGTTACATACGTTCCCTGGATAAAAGAATACCTGATATCGTCATCCTTGACCCGAAGGGATTGCCTCACCCCCCGGGGCAACTGATCTACGAAACAGAATATGCATTTTTTTCTGCAAACGGCAGGCTCCTGGCCCTGGAATACAAAACCCCAGTCCGCAGAAGGATTGCGCCGGATGGTAAGTTTTCTGATAACCGGACCCCTTGAGAAGACCAGGTCAATGAATAAGCCGTTGGCACTGTAAAGGAAATCGATCCAGTCATTCAGCGGATTGCCGTTGCATGAAATAAGTGTGTCGATATTTCTGAATCCGGTTGCGGAAGCGGGAGAATCCGGGGTTACTGCGAGTATTCCAAGCAAATGCTACTCCAGTAAGCGCTGTACTTTAACCATTTCCGGATCAAGCTTAGCAGCAGCTGCAAGTTCCTTATCCGCCTGGGAATTCCGGCCTGTAGCTCTGTAAACGTCCGCTATGGCAAGATGGAATCCAACGGATGATCTTAGATCTCCAGCTGTAGTTGAAAGCCCTTTCCTGAAATGATCTTCAGCTTCATCGTAGCGTTCCAGGTTAAGACAGCATCTTCCAAGCATTTCTCTTGCCTTCATCCTGAAATCGGGGCTTTTGAGAACCTGTTCGAACTCCGAGAGAGATTCACGGTAAAGACCCATCTCCATATAAGCAATTCCAAGGTCGTAATGTGTGTTGAAATCGTCGATGGGGACTGCTGTTTCAATACCCTCCTGAAACTCCCTTATTATACCTGCCAGAGCCTTTGCAGAATTCCTGTCGAATTTATGATCAATATCAGCAAGAATCATAGCTATGTCAGCGTAATTATCACTGTCGGCAAGACCAGGCCGGATACCATCCATGAGTGTTCTGGCCATCTCGAAGTTGGAATCGACATAAACGGATTTCTCAAGTGATACCAGTGCTTCATGGGGGCTATCGTTGAGCAGGTAAGCTACCGCGAGCCGGTAGAAAGCCCTGGCTTGACCCTCAACGTCCATAGCCTCTCTTATTCGTACGATCTCCTTTGCTGCACTGAGGGATTCAGGACAGATGTCGAGCACACCCTCAAGCAATTCGAATACCATATACTCACGTTCATTAGCACGGTATATGGTACATGCCCTGAGATACGAATCGATTGCTCCGTAGAAATCACCGACTTCCAGAAGAAGATTACCAAGTTCGACGTAACCCAGTCCGTCTCCCCGAGATCTATCCAGATTGCTCCTCATGTCTTCAACCTGAAGGGAAAGAGCTTCCTGAAGCTGCCTTGTGGAGACAAGGTTCAGACTGACGAGGATATCGCCCAGCTTACGGTCGGAATCGGTATCCGTCTGGATATCAAGTGCTCTTAAAACGTCCGGAGCCTCAAGAAGACCTTCCGCAATGAAGTATTCACCGATTCTTTTTCTTTCCAGGGAGAATACCTCGTCCAAATCGTCATCCGATCCAAGTGGTTCGATGAAATCGGATTCGTCAAACTCCACCTCATCTATGACTGCTGAAGGAGGAACTTTATCTATCGTTTTCGCTTTAGGTTTCTTGACGCGCTTTTCAACAGGTGGAGCTTTAACCTTCTCAACCGGTTCTTCTATGGGCGGAGCTTTTACCTTCTCCACCGGTTTTTCTTTGGGTGGAGCTTTAACTTTCTCAGCAGGTTTTTCTATGGGTGGAGCTTTAACTTTCTCAGCAGGTTTTTCTATGGGCGGAGCTGTTACCTTCTCGGCAGGCTTCTTCTTTGGTGCGGGTGCTTTTCTGGGTTGGATTGTATCTTTTTTAAGCTTCTTATTCAGTTTCTCCAGCATCCGTTCAAGCTGACCGATTTCCTTCATGTCCCTTTTTTGCGCGGTTTCAATAGCCTGTTTAAGTAAAACTTCATCCTCGTTCGCCGCTGCTACTTTGGCGAAGCGTATAACCCACTTGTTATCATCCGGGTCGAGTCTGGTCATGGCATTGCATGATTGAAGAACAGGCGGTTCCTTTAGTGAAGGTTTGGATTTGAGGTACAGAAGATATTCTTTCTTTGCGTCTTCGAATTTTTCCTGATTATCGTAGCTCAAAGCCTTGATAAAATGTGCTTCAGCGAAATCCGGATTCATTCTCAATGCTTTTCTTGCGACTGACAGCGCGGCCGAGTGAAGTCCGTTTATACAGTACAGCTGCCCTGCTTTTGCGAAATTTTCAAGGGCTTCTTCAGTGCGATCGAGTTTGAGAAGAACGTCACCGAGTGTATTAAGTATTGAGGCTTCTTCCGGGTCATCGTTGACCATGCGGTTCAGGATTTTCTCAGCGCTTTCGTATTTACCTTCCTGAAAAAGATCCTGAACTTTTCGACGCTGTTCAATATCTATCATTATTCATCCTCATGGTTGCAACGAAATGCTGTAAATACTACTCAAACATACTGGAAACGAGTTTCCCTTTAACAATCAAGTCCTCAATATCAGGTATTGCCATGTGATAAGCAATACCTCTGTAATCATCAAGGTCCCAGAGTATCATATCTGCATCCATACCCGGAGCAAGAGCACCTTTGTAATCGTCCATTCCAAGGGCTGCAGCACCGTTTATCGTAGCTGCGGTTACTGCTTCTTCTATTGTAAAGCCGCACTGGCAGACCGCAAGACTGATCATCAACGGCATTGATTCACAGAAACAGCTGCCTGGATTGAAGTCCGTTGCAATTGCGACAATAGCACCTGCATCGAGAAGTTTTCTTCCAGGCGGGAATGGTTTACCCAGAAATAAGGCTGTTCCAGGCAGCAGTGTAGCCACGGTATTGCTTCGGGCGATCTTCTCGATATTTCGATCGGAAATGGACAGGAGATGATCAGCGCTCATGGCGCCCAGATCCACAGCGACTGAAGCCCCATCTGTATCGTGGAATTCGTCGGCGTGCATCCTGATGCCGAATCCCATATCCTTCGCCGCCTGCAGGTAATATCTTGACTGTTCTGCTGTAAACACACCCTTTTCGCAAAAGATATCCACGAAATCCGCAAGTTCTCGGGATTTGATCTCAGGAAGTACTTCTTCTATGAGATAGCTGATGTATTCATCCGGTCGGTTCCTGTATTCAATGGGAATTTCATGAGCTCCCAGGAATGTTCTGGCTATCGTCTGCGGCCAGTATGCAGACAGCCTTGAAGCTGTTTCAAGGCATCTTATCTCCGTTTCAAGGTCCAGACCGTAACCGCTCTTAACCTCAACAGTGGTAGTTCCCAGAAGAAGCATGGTTGTAAGATGCTTCAGAAGGGTATCTTCAAGTTCATCCCCGGAAGCCTGTCTTGTTCTGCCGACGCTGTTGAGTATGCCTCCACCGGCAGCGGCAATTACTTCATAATCGGCTCCAGTGGCTCGCATGGCGAATTCAAGCTGTCTGGTGCCGGCGTAAAGAGGATGAGTATGGGAATCTACGAAACCTGGTGTGATAACTTTACCAGCTACATCAATCTCAAGACTGTTATCAACGAGGTTTACATTTTTGGAGATGTCCCGGGTTTTTCCTGTCCATACTATTCTACCGCTACAGGAAGCGAGCGAAGCGTCCCGAATGATGGAAAGTTCTTTTGCGGCCTCTCCCCTTCGAAAACCAGGCGAACCGGTCATAGTGACCAGTTCGCCAATATCTGTCAGAAGTAAATCGGACTGAACTTTCATTATGGGAAGTTAAATCTGTTCTGGGACTACAGATGCAACCTTTCTTCCACCCATTTTGTGAAATCGGATCCTGCCGTCTGACTTGGCGAAGAGGGTGTCGTCGTTTCCTCTCCCAACATTCACTCCAGGGTGGATTCTGGTTCCACGCTGGCGTAAAATGATGGTTCCGGCGGACACCATCTGTCCGGCTGCACTTTTCACTCCAAGCCTTCTTCCGGCGCTGTCGCGGCCGTTTCTGGAGCTGCTCGATGATTTCTTATGTGCCATTTTCTGAACCTTTCAATAACTGATTACCTGTTTACAATTACCATTGCGTTCCAGCTGGAAGCTCCTGATGAGTATCGTGCGATATACATTCCGGAAGGAACTTCAGAACCGTCGCTGTTCCTCAGGCTCCAGACCAGATTCTCAGTTACCGGAGAAACATCCATAACAATGATGGAACGGCCTGTAATATCGTAAATTGATACGGTTCCTCCAACCCCCTGCTGCGGGACAGTAAAACTGCAGGATTCCTGCGATGGATTGGGGAAGACGGAGAATACACCTTCAGGAGTCTCTTCGGATCCCTCTATTCCCAGCCCGGAAAGGACAAAACTCACTTCCACTCTCTCCTGCGAGCCAACTGATATATTTTCGACCGACTGTGATGTATAACCATCAACGGTCACCATAACATCGTAGGTATCCGGAAGAAGTGTTTTATGGTAATCACCGAGTGTAACATCCGT
>RCNF010001414.1_pt1 | contig 12621 bp, 7 predicted proteins | sample 2041311 | NCBI WGS metagenome assembly RCNF01 (sample SAMN09708228, study PRJNA481090) | Marine sediment metagenome, whole genome shotgun sequencing project. | biome: marine sediment; feature: ocean; material: sediment; isolation source: Sewage treatment plant 2 marine sediment (STP2) ... | reverse complement strand
TGGGTGAGATCCGCATTTGTGGTGGCCGTCATCCGTTGCTGTTGACGGTTTTGGGCGAAGGCGATCCGGGACAGGGACGGGCTCAGGTCGTGCCTCTGGATCTGGAATTGCCCTCTGCAGCCAGGGCGCTGGTAATCAGTGGACCCAACGCCGGCGGCAAGTCGGTGGCCCTCAAATCGGTCGCCGTTTTTTGTCTGTTGGCCCAGTGCGGCTGGGATATCCCGGCCCGCGAAGATACGGTTCTGCCCCTGGTGACGCGCCTGTTGGCCGACCTGGGCGATGACCAGTCCATCACCGAATCGCTGAGCAGTTTTTCGGCCCACCTGAGGCATCTGGGCGAATTCATGCGGCAGGCTGACAGCGGCACCCTGGTGGTGTGCGACGAAATCGGCAGCGGCACTGATCCTCAGGAAGGCACGGCCCTGGCTTTTGCGGTGCTTGAGCAATTGGCCGACAGCGGAGCGCGGGTGTTGGCTTCGACCCACTTCGGCCTGTTGAAGGCTGCGGTGCACGACCACCCGCAAATGGTCAATGCGGCCATGGATTACGACGAGCGCGACCTGCGGCCCCTGTTCACTTTTCGAGTCGGTGATCCGGGCACCAGTCATGCGTTTGACATCGCCGCGAGGATGGGCTTCCCCGCTGACCTGTTGGCCCGTGCCCGGGAAATGGCTGGCGAAGAGCGGGTGCAGGTCGAGCGCCTGCTGACGGATCTGGACCAGAGGGCGCGCGAGCTGGCGACGGCCGAAGAACAAGTGCGCAGCGAAGCCGAGCAGGCGGCACGGCGCAATGTCGAACTGGAAAAGCGGCTGAAGGGTCTGAAGAAAGAGACTCGGGAAATGATGCGGCAAGCCAAGCGTGAGGCCGAAGATCTGGTGCGGCAGGGGCGGCGGGCCATCGAAAACGCGGTGCGCGAAATCAAGACCTCCGACGCTGATAAGGTCGTGGTGAAGCAGGCGCGTCGGCGGCTGGATCGGCTGGGCGACAGCTTGCGCGACGAGCAGGATACAGCCGCGGTACCGGCCAAGGTGGAAGTGGGCCAGCGGGTGCGTATCCCGCATCTGGGGCTGATCGGCAATGTGGTCGAGGTGCGGGGCAACAAGTTGGTGGCCCTGGCCGAGGGCATGCGCCTGAACCTGACCCGCGAGGCGGTGCGGCATCTGGACGAGGTGCCCGGAGCCCCGGCACCGGCCAGCGATCGCGTCACTGTATCGAGCAGCGAAGACCACAAACCGGCCGAGAGCAGCAGCGGCGGTTGGGCTTTCGACAGCGAAATGATGGGGTCGGCCCACGAAATCGACCTGCGCGGCGAGACCGGTGAAGAGGGCTGGCAGCGCCTGGACAAGCTGATCGACCGGGCCATTCCGGCCGGCTTGCAGTCGGTGCACGTGATTCACGGTTTTGGCACCGGACGCCTGCGCGATCACCTGTACGCCTGTCTCAAACGCGACCCGCGAGTGAGGTCTTTTGCCGAGGCCGGCCCGGGCCAGGGCGGGGGCGGCGCCACCCAGGTCACATTGACGGATTCCTGAAGTCCCCCTGGGCTTTCGAATAAATCCGGCCAATAATTTGCCATTGGGTCCCCATTGGTGATATCTTGACCTCTTCCCTGTTGTGGTGGACTGCGGTCTGCTGGCGCGAGGGACTCCATTCAATCGGCAGTCGATATTCCGGACCGGGGCACCAGCACGCATGGCACCTGTTTTTTCACCGGACATCATCGCTCGGGTCAAAGACGAAACCGACATTGTCGAGGTCGTGCGTCAGCACGTGAGCCTCAAGCCCGCTGGTGCCGTTTATAAGGGCCTGTGCCCCTTCCACGCCGAAAAAACTCCCAGTTTCATCGTCACGCCTGCTCGCCAGCGCTACCACTGTTTTGGCTGCGCCACCGGCGGTGATGTCATTTCCTTTGTCATGGAAACCGAGGGCGTCACCTTCCCCGAGGCGGTTGAGATCCTCGCCCGGCCCCTGGACATCGATTTGAGCGCCTGGCTCAAGGATGACGAATCGGAAGGCGAGCGGCGGGCGTACCATCGGGCCAACGAGGCGGCGACCACCTTGTGGCGCGAGGCCTTCTGGGAAGATGACCTGGGCCGTAAAGGCCGTTCGTACCTGTTGGATAGGGGATTCACCGAAAAAGTGATGCGGGAATTTGACGTGGGCTGGGCCCCCGGCGGCAGTGGCTGGCTGGAGTCCGGTTTGGCCAAGGCAGGGGTGGATCGTGAGCTGGCCATCAGCGCCGATCTGTTGCGCCATAGTGACCGTGGCGGCTCTCCATTTGCCTATTTCCGCAACCGAATTATATTTCCGATCAAGAGCATTTCCCGCCAGGTCACTGGATTTGGTGGCCGCGTGGTCGATCAGGGCGAACCCAAGTACCTCAATTCCGCCGACAGTCCCTTCTTCTCCAAGGGGAAGTTGCTGTACGGGTTTGATGCTTCGCGAATGTCCATTGCCCGCGAAAAAACGGCCATCCTGGTGGAAGGTTACCTGGACCTGCTGGCGATGGCCCAGGTCGGCATCACCAATGTGGTGGCCACCTGTGGCACGGCTTTTACCCCTGACCAGGCCCGCCTGATCAAGCGGGGTGCCCGCAATGTGACTTTGCTCTTTGATGGCGACAAGGCTGGCTTGAAGGCGGCGGTCCGTTCGGCGGACATCGCGCTCAAGGCCGGGCTCGAGCCCAAGATTGTGCGTTTGCCCCAGGGCAAGGACCCCGCTGATGTCGTCATCGGTGACGGGGTCGAAGCCATGCACCAGGTTTTGCGCGAAGGGGTGGGGTATGTGCCCTTCCTCAAAAAGCTCGCCGAGGCCAGTGGTGGCGATCGGGAAGTGAACGAGCGGGCCTTGCGCCAGGCGCTGGGCACCGTGGCGGGGATCGAGGATCCCCTGCGTCGCGAATACGTTCTGCAGGAGGCGGCCGAGGTCTTCGGACTGACGACCGATCTTTTGCGGGAAGAGGTCCGCAAGGAAGCTGCCGGTCGCCCGGCACCGCGTCCGGCAGCGGGTTCGGCAGGCAATGGCAAAAAGAATGCGACCGGGCCTCAGGGTTCGGTCAAATCGGCCGGGAACAGTTCCGGTCCCGATGGCAAAGCCCCCGCCAGGCGAAGAACCGGTCCCGTGGTTCGGCGCCAATTGACTCAGGTCAACACGGCTTCCATCGAGACTGACCTGCTCTCACATATCCTGATGGATGATTCGGGTCAGGCCGCCCGGATATTTTTGGCAGAACGAGACGATCTGCAACTGGCCCGACCGGAGGCAGCCATTTTGGCGGCCGAGTTGGTGGTCTGGCAGGAGCAGGGGGCTGGTAGCTCGCCCCTGGAATTTGTCATCGACAGGTGGAACACCGCCGGCGATGGCATCTATCGCGGTTTCGTCAGCCAATTGATCAGCAAGGAGGACCACCCGGTCAGCACAGATTTTACCCGAGTCGTCCAGGATTGCCTGGGCCGGCTCCAGGCCAACTTCAAACGCCAGAAGATGGCCGCAGGACATTATTCGGTTCGGAGCTCCGCTGAGGACTCCAAATCCGATGAGTCCCCGACGACCGAAAGCTGATCCCCGGGGGGATCGTGACTGTCGCAGCGCAAACGGGAGAATATCGCACGCATGGATACCAAGAAATTCGACCGGATCATCAAGAGCATCAGAAAAGAAGCCACGAAAAAAGGCGGTTACATCCTGCACGAGCAGGTCAACGAGCTGTTGGGCGACGAAGTGGACGTGGAGCACATTGAGAGCATCTACGAAAAGCTTGGCGAGCTGAAGATCGACTACTTCGACAGCGAAGAGCAGGCGCAGTCCAAGCTGGCCCGTCGCAAGAAGAAGGAAAAGAAGAAAGTCGCCGCGGCCCGCAAGGTGTCGCGCACCAACGTCAAGTATGACGATCCGGTGCGCATGTACCTGCGCGAGATGGGGCGCGTGCCCCTGCTGACCCGCCAGGGCGAAGTGAATCTGGCCCGGCGCATGGAAGACGGCCGCATCGCCATCATCGAGGCGACCCTGCGCTCGACCCACAGCCTGAACGAGTTGCGCCAGACGGCCAACCAGCTGCTGGGCGAATCGATCCATGTCGACGAAGTCATCCAGCACGATACCAGCACCTGGAACGTGCACTTGTCGGCGGCCAAAGAGGGCAAGCGTATTCTGAAGACCCTCGACAAGATCGACATCTGGCAGGTGGAGAAGCGCGAAGCCCGCAAGGAGCTGAAGGGTTGTCAGAATACGACCCGGGTCGCCACCCTGACCAAGATGGTCACCGCCCGTGAGTCCAAGATTCTTGACACCTTTATGGAATTGCATCTGGCGCCCAATCAGATCGAGCAATTGGCCAACAAGCTGATGCTGGTGCACGGCAAGGTGGTCGACCTGCACGCGCTCATCACGCGGGCCGAAGAAGGTGTGGGCGTGCCTTTCATCGACATGGCGGGGGCCATCAAGAAGAAGAGCACCAAGAAAGCCCTCAAGGAAGATCTGCAGGATGCTCACCGGGCGATCAAGAACCTGCGCAAGCGCATCCAGGATGTCGAACGGGAAATCGGCCTGACCGGTGAGGAACTGCACCGCATCGGCAACGAGATTGTCATGGGCAAGCAGCAGGTTGATACCGCGCAGCGCGAAATGATCGAGGCCAACGTGCGGTTGGTCATCAGCATCGCCAAACGCTACACCAATCGGGGCCTGGAATTCCTGGATTTGATCCAGGAGGGCAACAGTGGCCTGATGCGCGCCGTCGAAAAATTCGACTACCGCAAGGGCTACAAGTTCTCGACCTACGCCACCTGGTGGATCCGGCAGGCCATCACGCGCGCCATTGCCGATCAGGCCCGCACCATCCGCGTGCCGGTGCACATGATCGAGGCGATCAACAAGGTGAACCGCGCCAACCGCCAGCTGTTGCAGGAACTCGGTCGCGACCCCAAACCCGAAGAGGTGGCCGCCTGCTTGGAGATGCCCCTGGAAAAAGTGCAGGGCGTATTGCAGGCCAGCATGGAACCGGTCAGTCTGGACCGGCCCATCGGTGAAGACGAAGACAGCAACCTGAGCGACTTCATCGAAGATGAAACGGCGGCCTCGCCGGCGCGCCTGGCGGCCCACAGCATGCTCAAGGACCAGATGCAGCGGGTGCTCAGTACCCTGACCCGGCGCGAAGAGAAGGTCATCCGCCTGCGCTTCGGCCTGGGTGATGGCACGCCGCGCACCCTCGAAGAGGTGGGCACGATCTTCAAGGTGACCCGCGAACGTGTGCGTCAGATCGAAGCTAAGGCCCTGCGAAAGTTGCGTCATCCGAGCCGCAGCCGGAAGCTGAAGGGTTACGGAGAAATGGTTTAGCAGGATGCCGGGGCCGTTTGCCGTTTTTGGTTTGACCGTGCCCGGGTCATCGCTTATCTTGCCCGTCCCGGTAGTGGGCCTATAGCTCAGTTGGTTAGAGCAACCGGCTCATAACCGGTCGGTCCCAGGTTCAAGTCCTGGTGGGCCCACCACAAGTTTCGCGAATTTATTGGCAAGCTTTTGGCGTCCGCCGGTCGTGGCGGCCCAGAAAATAATGATGGGCGTTTAGCTCAGCTGGCTAGAGCGCTCGCCTCACACGCGAGAGGTCACTGGTTCGAGTCCAGTATCGCCCACCATCATTTTTCGCCGTTGCCACCTGAACAGGACCGATCTTGCGAGACCACCTTTGGCAGAGACCGCAGACCTTTGCTGTTGGTGCCTTGCAGATCCGAGTTCGAGTGAACGGAGAGAGGACGCCTTTGGCGTCTTCTTTTTTTGTGTCTACTGTTTGATGACTGAAGTGTTTGATCGGCGACCCGTTCCGGTGGTATCATATCCGTTGGCCAAAAACCCGAAAGAGGCGGCGTGGACGAAAAGGTGCTGATCAACCTGTTGGTGGAAATCGCCGGTCTTGAAGAAGACCTGGTGGCTGCCGAACATACGCTGTCCCATCACGCTTCGCGGGGGCGGGACCTGCGCGAGCTGCAGGCCGAGTACGAAGAGGACGCCGCGCTGGCTGCGGCCGGCAACCAGAGTGCCCAGGTGAGGTTGAAGGGCAAGGAAAACGAGATCCGGGCGACGGAAGCGGCCCTGGCCCTGAAGCGCGACCAGATTATCGGCGTCAGCGATCGGCGGCAGCATCAAGCGCTGCAAAGAGAGATTTCGGGCCTGGAACAGAAGCTGGAGACGCTGGAAGATGAGGCAATGGCCTGGTTGGAAGCGGTCGAATCGGCTGAAGGCGGACAGAAGGAAGCCGAGGCTGATCGCGTGCAGCAAGATGCCAAGGGTGGGGCCGAAATCAGTCGCATGACTGACGAAGCCCGTGAGGCGGCTGCGGCTCGGGACGAGTTGGTGTCGCAGATGGAACGCCTGGTGGGCATGTTGCCTGAGGCGGCCAAGAGGCACGTGCAACGCCTGCGGAAAAACGGCGGGGCGGCAGTGGTGCGGGTCCAGTCCGGGGCCTGTGGCGGCTGCTTTGAACAGTTGCCCGCCCAGCAGGCCATCGATGCGGACACGGGCCGCAGCCTGGTGCGCTGTGCCGGCTGTGCCCGCTATGTGGTGCACCGGCCCTGGCACTGACAAGACAAGGGGGCGGTTCTGACCTGCCTGAAGCCTGACTGATATCCATTCGAAAGCGACTCACATGAATCCGGCCAATCCCGAAACCCTCAGCGAATTGCTCAAGACCCTTGAGCGCAGTGGAGAATTGCGCTCCCTGGCCCGGGAGTGCGGCCTGTCAGTGCGGGAATTGCGGCGCCGGTTGTCCATTTGGCGACGTGAGCTGACCGCCGCCGACGAAACTCCCCTTGTCGACCCGAACGACGCGGCGCCAAAAACCAAAGCGCCGGCCCGACGCAAAGCTGATGCTGACAAGTTTCCTGAGCTGGCTTCGGCCTCAGCGCTGGCCAAGAGTCCGCTGCCGGCCGACGGCAAGCCGATCATGGAGATCCATACCGACGGAGCCAGCCGTGGCAATCCGGGCCCGGCGGCGGTGGGGATGGTGTTCGGCCTCAAGGGTGGCGAGAAACTGGCCGGCTACTGCGAAACCATCGGCAAGGCCACCAACAATGTGGCGGAGTACCGGGCGGTCGTGATCGCCTTGGAGCATTGCCAGCGCTGGCAGGTCAAACGGGTGCATCTGAAGATGGACAGCGAGTTGATCGTGCGGCAGCTGCACGGGGCCTATCGGGTCAAAAGTCCCGATCTGCGCCCCCTTTACCAGCAGGTGATGTTCCTGACCAAGGGCCTGGACGAGTTCCGCGTCACCCACATCAAGCGGGCGCTCAACGCCCAGGCTGACGGCCTGGCCAACCAGGCCCTGGACGAGAAGTAGCCTGCAGGCATTTTTGGGAGATCCGGGCCAGCCCTGCGCTGGCCCGTTTTTTTGTCGCACGGGGCCGCAAATTCCTGTGACATCCCTCGGAATTGCGTTTATCATGTTCATGTGAGAAGTCGGGGAGGCAATCGCGTGCCTTCCAAATCTTGTATTTCGGGAGGTTCGAGGAAAGTCCGAGCTCCGCAGGGTATGGTGCTGGTTAACGGCCAGGGGGAGCAATCCCACGGAAAGTGCCACAGAAAATATACCGCCGGGGCTGCTTGCAGCCGCGGTAAGGGTGAAATGGTGAGGTAAGAGCTCACCGCGCCGCTGGTGACAGCGGTGGCAGGGTAAACCCCACCTGGAGCAAGACCAAATAGTGGAGGATGAGGCGACCCGCCTCGTTATGACTCCCGGGTAGGTCGCTAGAGGCCGTCAGCAATGGCGGTCGGAGATACATGACTGCCGCCGGTGCGACTGCCCTTCGGGGATAGTTGCGTTGGTAACAAAACTCGGCTTACGACCGGCTTCTCACGTCTGACCGCAGCAATGTCCCTGAGCGGAAGAGGCGTGTTTTTTGGATCCCAGACCCGGCAAAACCGGAGCCCACGAAGCTCCCCCTGAATTCGACAATTGCCTCGGTGCGTCCAGCCCCACCGATGACGCCGACGACCGCCCGGGATTGCTCTCGGGGCGACCGTGGCAAGCCGACTATAGCGTAGTCGATGAAATCATCACGCAGATCCGCCGCGAGTTTCCCCTCGATATCCAGGTGTCCGACTGTTTGCTCAAGGTGCTTGCCGGCCGCGGCGTGACCGAAGGCAAGGAGCTCGACCGCTTCTTTTATCCCTCGTTGGACCAGCTGTACGATCCGTTCCTGCTCATGGAGATGGACATCGCGGTGGAGCGCATGTACCAGGCGGCCCGCGATGGCGAACGGGTCGCCGTGCACGGCGATTTTGATGTGGATGGCATCACGGGCAGCGCCCTGCTCTTCGAAACAATCAGCGCCCTGGAAGTGGACGGCTCGCGGGTGCTACCTGAACCGGCCTTCATTCCCGACCGCGCTACCGATGGCTACGGCGTGGCGGCCCGCAAGATTCGCGAGTGGGCCGGCCTCGGCGTGACCCTGTTGGTGACCGTTGATACCGGCGCTGCAGCCATTGAGGAGATCACCCTGGCCCGCGAGCTGGGCGTGGATGTGATCGTCCTGGATCACCACATTTTTGACGAGCGTCCGCCGGCCACGGCGCTGGTGAATCCCCGCCGTGAAGGGGCGACCTATCCCAACCAGGAATTGTGCGGCGTGGCGGTGGCCTTCAAATTTGCCCAGGGCCTCAAGCAGCGGGATCCGTCCTGCCTGGCCGACGACTTCCTGTGCAGTGTGCTGGATCTGGTGGCGATGGGACTGGTGGCCGACCAGATGGCGTTGGTGGGTGAAAACCGGATCCTGGTCAAAAAGGGGCTGGAGCGATTCAACGACCGGGCGACCATCCGCACCGGGGTGGCGGCCCTGCTGTCGGTGGCCGGGCTGGACCGCGGTTTTCCGGTGACCACCGGTGACTTTGCCTACCAGTTGGCCCCGCGCATCAATGCCTGCGGGCGCATCGGTCGGGTCATGTCGGCCCTGGAACTTTTGCTGACCCGCGATCCGGTGCGGGCCAAGGAGTTGGCCGAAGAAGCCGACCGCACCAATACGCGCCGCAAGGAACAGGACCAGCTGCTCAAGGAAGAAGCCATCAACATGGCGGTGCCCTACGTGAAGCAGGGCGACCCGGGCCTGGTCCTGGCTTCGTCCGGCTGGCACAAGGGAATCATCGGTATCGGCGCGGCGCGGTTGGTGGAACAATTCCAGTTGCCGGTGGTGCTGATTTCGGTCGAGGGCATGGAAGCGCGCGGTTCGGCTCGCAGCGTGCCCAATGTGGATGTGAAAGCCCTGTTGGATCAATGCAGTGAACATCTCGTGCGCCACGGCGGTCATGCCCAGGCAGCCGGCATGACTCTGCGTGCCGGTGATCTGGACGCTTTCCGGAATGCCTTCCTCACGGCCCTGCGCGACGGTCCCCAGTCCGGTCCGGTGCCCGAAAAGTTTGATCTGGACTTGAACCTGACGGCCATGGGGGCCCGTGACGTGGCGCGCCTGGTGGACCAGTTGGAATACATGGAGCCCTTCGGCTCGGGCAATCGCAAACCGGTCTTTCGCTGTACGGGGTTGAAGCTGCAACGGCCACCGACCTATCTCAGCGGGGGCGCACACCTGCGCTTTGCCTTCCGCGGTCCGTCCCGGCCCGCGGGCGATGATACCCCGGCTCTGGGCCGCGAGTTCGTCTCCTTCGGCAGTGGCGATGCCTGGCGGCGCATGTTGCAGGAACAGCGCCTCAGCGCGGCCGACATGTTGGAAAAGCAATGGGACATCCTGTTTGAGATCAGCCGCAGCACCTTCCGGCCCCGCAGTGGCAACTATGATCCGGTCCAACAGTTGCTGGTCGATATCCGGCCCGCGGGGGATTGAGTGGGTCATGAGCAAGTCTCGCACGGCAGAACCGCCTGATCTGAGGGCCATGATGGAGGCCCTGTGGGAGCAGGTGCACCTCTACAACCCTCAGGCGGACGAGGACAAGCTGTGGTTCGGGTTCCGCTTTGCCAAGGCGGCCCACGAAGGCCAGTTCCGCAAGAGTGGCGAACCTTTTTTTGCCCACGCCTTGACCGTCGCCAGTATTCTGGCAGACCTGCGCCTGGACGCCGACACCCTCATTGCCGCCATGGTTCACGACGTCGTCGAAGACACCGACTACGAGATGGAGGACATCAAGCAGCGCTTTGGCCAGGATGTGGCGCTGATGGTCGATGGTGTCACGAAAATCAGCAGTATCCGGACGGTGAACAAGGACGCGCGCAAGGCCGAGACCTACCGCAAGCTGGTGTTGGCCATTGCCCAGGATCCGCGCACGGTGCTGATCAAGCTGGCTGATCGCCTGCACAACATGCGCACCCTGAGTTTTTTGGCCGAAGACCGGCAGCAGGACATCGCCCAGGAAACGATGGATGTCTACATCCCGCTGGCCAATCGTTTTGGCATTGCCAAGATCAAGTGGGAATTGGAAGACCTCGCCTTCAAGGTGCTGCAACCCGAACGCTATTTCGAGATCGAGGCGGGCATCAATCAGACCCGCGCCGAGCGCGAGCGTCTGATCGAAAAAATCGTAGGCCCGCTGAAATCCTCGTTGGATGAGGCCGGCGTCAAGAATAAGGTGTACGGGCGGCCCAAGCATTTCTATTCCATCTTCCGCAAGATGAAGGATCAGGAGATTGGCCTGGATCGGGTCTATGACCTGTTGGCCATCCGGGTCATTGTCGAAACCAAGGCCGACTGCTACCACGCCCTGGGCACTTTGCACAGCCACTTCCCGCCGCTGTCGGACCGCATCAAGGATTACATCGCCACGCCCAAACCCAACCTGTACCAGAGCATCCATTCGACGGTGCGGGTGCCGGGTGGCAAATACGTCGAAGTGCAGATCCGCACCGAAGAGATGCACGAACGTTCGGAGCTGGGCATCGCCGCGCACTGGCGCTACAAGGAAGGCGGCGGCGCGGACAAGTCCGACCTCGCCGATATGGTCCAGTGGTTGCGCCAGATCATGGAGTGGGAAGAAGACGTCGACGACGCCCGCGAATTCATGGAGACCCTCAAAGTGGATTTTTTCCGCGATGAGGTGTTTGTCTTCAGTCCCGGTGGCGACGTGTTCCAATTGCCCCGCGGCGCCACCCCGCTCGATTTTGCCTTCACCATCCACAGCGAGGTGGGCTTCCGTTGCATCGGGGCCAAGGTCAATGGCCGCATCGTGACTTTGCGCAGCGAGCTGAGCAACGGAGATACGGTGGAGATTCTGACGAGCAAGACTCCCAGTCCCAGCGCCAGCTGGCTGGAAGTGGTCAAGACCAGCCGGGCCAAGCACCATATCAGGCGCTGGATCAAGGCCACCCAGTTCAAGGAGAGCGCCAAGCTGGGGCGGGAAATTCTTGAGCGGGAGCTGAAACGCGCCCACCTGAAGACGAAGGTCGACGACCTGTTGGACGTGGCCCAGCAGATGGGCTATTCGGAACTGGACAAACTTTTTGCCGCCGTGGGCCGGGGCGAGATCACCCACATGAAAGTGGTGGGGCGGGTGACGCCCGCGCCCGAGTCGTCGGCCGAAAAAGTGATCGCCAAAGGGAAGGAACTGTACGACAACTTGTTGCGCCGTTCGACCACGGGTGTGCGGGTGGCGGGCGTTGACAACCTGATGGTCAGCTTTGCCCGCTGTTGCCAGCCCATTCCCGGCGATGGCATCGTGGGCGTGATCACCCGGGGCCGAGGTGTCTCGGTGCACCGGGCGGGCTGCTCGAACCTGAACGATCCCAATCTGGGGCCCGAGCGCCTGATCGACGTGAGCTGGGACAGCAGTCCGGACCAGACCTTCACCGTCAAGCTGATCATCATGGCCGAGGACCGCGCCAATCTCCTGATGGACATCAGCAACGTGATCAGCCTGACCCATACGAACATCAACAGTGGCGAGTTTTCCGCCGAAGACGAGCTGGCCAAGGTGACCCTGGTGGTCGAAGTGAAAAACCTGAACAAGCTCGAGAGCATCCTCAAGGCCATTGGCAAAGTGCGCGGCGTGCAGACCATCGACCGTTACCAGCTCGGCGGACCTTCGGCCGAAAACGCGAAATGAGCCACCATGCGGTGTGTCGTGCAGAGAAGCGGCCCGGCCCGGGTGACAGTTGACGGCCAGGTGACCGGCGCCATCGAAAGTGGCCTGGTGGTCCTGGCCGGTTTTGGACCCGGCGACACGGAAACCGAACTGGCCTGGATGGCCCGCAAATTGCCCCGCCTGAGGATTTTTCGCGATGATGAGGACCGCATGAATCGCAGCCTGCTGGATGTGGGCGGCGGCATCCTGTTGGTCAGTCAGTTCACGCTCTACGGCGACTGCCGCAAGGGACAGAGGCCGAGCTTTGTGGGCTCGGCGCCGTCGGCTGAAGCGCAGGCCTTGTATATCCGTTTCGGCGAACTGCTGCGGGCCGAAGGTCCCGAAATCCAGGAAGGGGTCTTCGGCGCGATGATGGATGTCTCGTTGACCAACGATGGACCCGTGACCCTGATTCTCGAAAGAGAGGCCGCCGTTGGTGATGTCTGATTCTGCCGGAACCCCGATTCCGGTGACCCCCTTTGTCGACTGGCCCGCGGGGCTGGAGCTAATTTTGGCCTCCCGCTCGCCACGACGCGCGGATCTGCTGGCCACCGCCGGCATTCCTTTTGTGTG
>RCNF010001413.1_pt1 | contig 12622 bp, 10 predicted proteins | sample 2041311 | NCBI WGS metagenome assembly RCNF01 (sample SAMN09708228, study PRJNA481090) | Marine sediment metagenome, whole genome shotgun sequencing project. | biome: marine sediment; feature: ocean; material: sediment; isolation source: Sewage treatment plant 2 marine sediment (STP2) ... | reverse complement strand
TGAAATTAATAAGGAATCCCAATCTTCAATATTTCTTATCTTTGAGATATAAGCAAAATCCTTAATAGTTAAACCCATCCAGATGTTTAGAACAATTATATTCTCAATTCTGATTTTAGTAGCCTTCTACTCCTGTAGTTACAATTCTTTGGATAAAGGAAATGATTCTAAATCAATTGATTTACTGAATGCAAAATGGATTGGAGATTCAATACAATTACCTGCTGCCGACTCACTCTTTTATTTAGATGATCCAGCTCCTATTTTTCGTAAAGAATTTGAGATTAAAGAAGAGCTTAAATCGGCCAGGCTTTTTATTACTTCAGCCGGTTATTATAATGCCACCTTAAATGGAGAAAAAATAGGAAAAAATTTCCTGGAACCAGCCTGGACAAATTTTGAGAAAAGGGTTTATTATACGGAATATGACCTTCTTGAAGACCTTATACCGGGAAGAAATTGTATAGGAATAAGTTTAGGGAATGGTTTTTACAATCCACTACCCCTGAAGATGTGGGGACATCTGAATTTGAGAGAACACCTGCCTGTTGGAAAACCGCAATTTATTGCAAGTCTGAAGATTGAATATGCTGATGGAAGGAGGGAAACAATTGAGACGGATAAAACCTGGAAATATTCTTATGGACCGATTCAAAGAAACAACGTCTATCTAGGAGAAGTATATGATGCAAGAAAAGAACTAAGTGGCTGGAATAAGATAGGTTATAATGATAAGCAATGGGGTCATTCGAGTGAATTACCCGGACCTGGTGGAGAGTTGCAGAAGGCTTTTTTTCCTGCTATTCAAGTTACAGATATTAAGAAACCAGTGAAGATTTCTAGCCTTTCTAATAGCACTTTTCTGGTGGATATGGGAGTGAATTTTACTGGCTTATACAGGGTGAAATTATCAGGGAACCCTGGGGATATAGTAACTTTTCGATTTGGTGAAAGAATCTACGACAATGGTCAGCTGAATCCTATGACTACCGTTGCAGGCCAGATTAAGAGAGCGGACAAAGGTGGGCCGGGAGCCCCGGAAATTGCATGGCAGACAGACACATATATATTTGGCAACGAAAAGGAAGTATGGTACAGCCCTGTATTCACTTTTCATACCTGGCGGTATATGGAAATTTCAGGGATAAGCAAGAAACCTCAAGTATCGGATATAGAGGGCTTGGCATTAAATACAAATGTTGAAAGCAAAAGCAGCTTTTCCTGTTCCTCTGAGCTTTTGAATTCAATTCAGGAGGCTACTGTCAGAACCTTTCTTGCAAACTTACAAAGTGTTCAATCTGATTGCCCTGCGAGGGAAAAATTTGGGTATGGAGGCGACTTAAATGCAACAGCTGAGTCCTTTATTTATAATTTTGATATGCAATCCTTTTATCGTAAAACTATTTACGATTGGCTTGATGCAATGAATGATTCAATATTTATTGATACGGCTCCTTTTGTTGGAATAAATTATTGTGGGATAAGTTGGGAATCAGCATTTTTAACTACGCAGTATAATCTTTATTTATACTATAATGATAATGAGATAGTTAAAGAGTTATATGAGGCTGATTTAAAATGGATGGAAAAGGTAGCCAACTTACACCCTGATGGAATTGTAAAGAAAGGTTTAAGCGATCATGAGTCCATGGAACCTGTTCCGGTTGAATTAACGGGAACCAGCCATTATCTTCAGTGTGCACTTATTATGATAGAATTTGCTTCTCTTATGGGAGATGAGGAATCTGAGGAGCAATTTGAAAAGTTAGCCTTAAAATTAACCCGTCAATTATCGGAAATGTATTGGAGTAAATCTATACCGGACCCGATAAACCGACAAACCCTTTTTTCAACTTTATTATATAATGATATCATTCCACAAAATGATATTCTTGCAGCCATCGATTCTTTATCAGTGGCATTGGAAAATGGACCCACAGGTCATCTCAATACGGGGATATTTGGTACCAAATATATGCTTGAAACCCTTTCCAGGGCGAGAAAAACAAATGAGGTTTTTAATGTTGTAAATAGCACTGAATATCCCGGCTGGGGATTTATGATAGATAAGGGGGCTACCACCCTGTGGGAAACCTGGAAAGAAAGTGATAATACCTATTCGAATAATCATCCTATGTTCGGTTCAGTATCAGAATGGTTTTTTAAGTGGTTGGGCGGAATAAAACCCGATCCTGAGAACCCTGGATTTGAAAAGTTCTATATTGAACCTCTTCTTCCCGATGGCCTGGAATATGTAAAATGTTCATATCAGTCTTCTTTTGGAAAAATTGTTTCCAACTGGGAAGTAGAGGAAGCCGGACATATTGTTTTTGAGATATTGGTTCCTGAAGGAAGCATAGCTATAGTGAATCTTCATGCTGGAATGGATCAAAACATTGAAATTTCAGATAAAATTAGGGGGATGGAGTATTCACCAGAAAAAGATCTTGAAGCAGATGGCTGCTTCGAGCTGAGAGCCGGAGAATATACGATTGTTCTATCAAAAATAGTTACTAATGAAGAAAGACCGGTTGCTCTCTCAAAATAATTAAATAAACCAATTGGTAAAGAATCTACCATCTATTTCTGTGGAACATTTATTGCAATCATATAATATCGCACCGGTAAGAATAGATAAGCTTGAAGGCTATATTTCTCATAATTATAAAATTCAGACAGAAGAAAATGAATTTTTTGTTTTAAAACACTATCCAAATGTTAGAGAGCTTGAATTGATTCAAGCGGAAAACAAAATACTTGATGAGATTTCACCTAAACTACCCTTTCAACTTCCAATATCCTTAAATAGAAAAGGGAAAGCCATACATGAACACAATGATCAAACATTTTCAAGGCTTGTTCCCTTTATTGAAGGGCAATTTCTGGATGAGGTGAGACATTCTGATACCTTACTCTTTAATTTTGGGAAAGCTATTGCAGAGTTGGATGTCAGCTTAAAGGATAAGAGAAGCTCGGCTATTGAAAGCCGAAAATTATTATGGGACTTGCAGCACAACCTGTTAAATAAGTCAAAAGCAAAATATATTCAAGAGCCAGAAAAAAGGAAGTTAGTTGAATACTTTTTTGATCAATATGAACAATTTGTATTGCCCCATCTTCAAGATTTAAGATACAGCATTATTCATGGCGACTTAAATATCCAGAATGTACTCACAGATGGTAAAATAATTACCGGAGTAATTGATTTTGGGGATATTTGCTATTCTCCCCTGGTAAATGAATTGGCTATTGCCCTTAGCTATATTATGTTTGAAAAGAAAAATCCAATCCAGGCCGCTAAAAAACTTATTGAAGGATATCAGGCGATATATCCATTGACCGAAAAAGAGTTGAAGATGATTTATTATCTTGTTCCGGCTCGGTTGTGTGTTAGCCTGTGCAGTTCTGCTGTAGCGAAAGCAAAAGGTGAGGATACTGAATATATCCTTATTAGCGAGAAACCGGCCTGGAGCCTTATGGAAAAATGGATAACTATCAATCCTGTTTGGGTTCAGGAGCAATTTTTAGAAGCAGCAGGTTATAAATCTGGAGATTATAAAGAGATAAAAAAGAAATTAGTTTCTGCACGAGAAAGGAATACGGGAAAATCGTTAAGATTGAGCTACCACACCCCCATCTATATGACTGGGGCAAGCTTCCAGTATATGTACGATCAGGAGGGGAATACCTATCTTGATGCTTACAACAATATTCCTCATGTTGGGCATTGCCACCTTTCGGTTTCGAAGGCAATTTCCAAACAACTTCGCCTGCTCAACACGAATACACGCTATGTTTACGATACATTTGTTGATTACACCCAGAAACTACTTACATACTTCCCACCAACTCTTAATAAGGTATTTCTGGTAAACTCTGGCAGCGAAGCAACCGACCTGGCTATACGAATGGCCAATGTCTTCACAGGAAGAGAGCATATGCTTGTATTGGATCAGGGATATCATGGAATTACCAATACTGGAATAAATGTTAGCTCCTATAAATTTGATGGAAAAGGGGGTAGGGGGTTATCAGATAAGGTTACAAAACTTTCACTTCCTAAGCTATACAATGGCAAGTTTTCTGATGCTGATTCATATGGGAAAGAGGCAACCGGAGTAATTGATAATTTAATTGGGAAGGGTATAATTCCTTCAGCCTTTATCGGAGAGTCTATTTCGGGTTGTGGTGGACAGGTTCCCTTGGCACCGGGTTATTTGAAAGCAATGAAAACCTATTTTGAGGAACATAATATCTTAAGCATAATTGATGAGGTTCAAACTGGCTTTGGAAGGCTGGGAGAATATTTTTGGGGATTTCAGATGCATGATATTATACCAGACATTGTAGTACTTGGAAAGCCTATGGGAAATGGTCACCCTGTTGCAGCTGTTGTAACTACAGAAAGAATAGCAGATGCTTTTGCAAACGGCATGGAGTTTTTCAGTTCATTTGGTGGGAATTCAGTTTCCTGTGCAGCAGCAAAAGCGGTTCTGGGGGTGATAGAAGAGGAGAAATTATCGGAACATGCCAGGGATACAGGAGAATATTTTGTAAAGGAATTGAAATCGCTGCAAAAACAATTTCCAGTTATGGGAGATATTCGTGGCCTGGGATTGTTTTTGGGCATAGAATTTGTGGATGAAAATCTGGTTGCGAATACAGAATTGGCTTCCTTTGTAAAAAATCAGTTGAAGAATAATTTTATTCTAAGTGGAACGGATGGCCCCTATGAAAATGTTTTAAAGATTAAGCCACCAATGTGCTTTAACCGTTCAAATGTGGAACAGTTTATTGAAAAATTACATCAAATTCTTAAAAACAGAAGTTAAAATGTGGAAGTATTTTAGGAATCTCTTATTATTGATTGTCCTGGGTTTATTGTATTCAGGATGTAACAAAGAAAATTCTGAGGCTGGTGAAATCGTAGAAATTTACCTTTTGAAAGAGTACAGTCTGGTAACCAACCGCTGTGAGATTGTGACATCCTCCATAGTATTAAAAGATTCGGAACTAATCAGCAATGATGATATTCATTCCTATTTGCATGCTGAGCATAAAATGATTCTTAAAGATGATGGTATGGCAAAACTGGAATCTATTCATGATGGGACCCCATTTTGTATGACGGTGGATAGGGAAATAATTTATTCCGGATTTTTTAAACCCGGAATTTCAAGTTCAACCTGTTTCCATTCGGTAACCATTGACCCCTTGCCTTATCTTACCAATCAGATTTCAATTAACCTGGGATATCCGAGTACCCCTGATGATTTCCCTATTGATCCGGACCCGAGAGAAAATAGTATGCTCATGGAAACCTTTAAAAAACAGGGTAAACTGAAGTAGAATTTTGTTTGAGCATATTACTTTTTGGGAAAAATATAATTCTCCCCTGTTTTTACCCTAATAACTTTATCATTTTCATCTAGCTCAAAAATTACAAGTTCTCCATTCCCGTTTTCTCCTGACCTTAGAAAGGTGTTTTCCCCCTCTGGAGTAAGGACTACAATTTCACTGGTAGGATTGTCTTCAGGAGGGAAGCTAAACCCGTTCATTACCAGAGCATTGTTATAGATTAGAATTTCTGTCTCGTAATACGAAGGGTCAATATAGGTACCAACAAACTTTTTCCAGGAAGGGTCAAATTCCGGACTTGGTTTTTCTTCCTCAAAAGCCTTACTTAAAATTGGAGTAAACTGTGAAAGGATCCTTGAAGCAAAAAAATTAGGACTCCCATCATCAGAATTGGTCATTACAATTACGCCTACTTTTTCTTTTGGAATAAATGATATTTGGGTACGGTTACCAGCTACCCAGCCACCATGTCCTACCGCCGTATTATCACCTTGTTTCCAAACCCGAAATCCCAATCCTTGCCCACTGGTCCAGCTATCGTGCAACCACTGAACTCGATGCATCTCTTGTAAAGTACTTCCTTTTAGTATTTGAGTACCTTCTTTTTTGCCATTGCTAAATTGAAGAGAAATATATTGAGAAATATCTTCAACATTTGATGAAATATTTGCCGCCGGAGTTAGGCCTTTTGAATCTGTAAAAGGCATAACCTCACGGGTGCCATCCGATAATCGTTTTGTATATGGGGTAGCTATTTCACCTTTTTCTTTTTCGGAAAGAAAAACACGGGAACTTTTCATTTTTAAAGGATCAAATATATTTTCCTTTATATATTCATCATAAGGCATGCCAGAAACTACTGATACAATTTCACCAGCAAGGGCAAGCCCCAGGTTTGAGTATTTGTACACCGTTTCTGAGGCATAAATCATTTCCTGCTTCGGTAGGGCACTGGCAATTTCTTCTATGCTGGGAAAGTTACGGTCTGTCCAGTATGGAAAAGCAGCTTCACGAGGAAGTCCTGAGGTATGGGTGATTAATTGTCGAATTGTAATTTCCGGTGCATCGGGAAAAGAGTTTTTAATGGAAAACCAGGGAAGATATTTTTTAATCGGATCATCCAGGCTAAGTTTACCTTCATCTCTCAATTGCATGAGCGCTGTAGCCGTAAATGTTTTTGTTATGGATGCTATCCTATACACTGTTTGGGGTGTAGCAGATGTTTTTTGTTCCAGATTGCTATATCCAAAGCCCTTTGCATAAATCAATTCCTGGTCATATACGATTCCTATAGACATGCCGGGAAGCTCCCGGAATTCCATCTGTGCATCAATCCACAATTCCAATACCTTTATATTTGAGCTAAACTCTTCATTCTCAATAATTGAATTTGTTTGTGAGGCCAAGGGGAAAATGCAAAAAACCCCAAAAACAAATGAGACGATTAATATTTTCATTATCAGTCTTTTAGTTTAAATAACCAATACAATTGAATTTTTACTTCAGCAATGAGTCCAATATATCCTGTGGGATAGGTCCAAGGTCTGAAGCAGAACAATTTTCTGCTACCTGCTCCTTTGTCTTTGCACCCGGAATGGCTGTGTGACAGGCTGGATGAGAGATGCAAAATCGAAGACTAACCTGGGTTTTACTTTGGTCACTGTAATAATCAAACAAGGCTTGTACTTCTTTTAGACCTTCAAGATAGGTCTTTAGTTTTTCTGGTGATAGGTTCATACTTCGGTGATCGTCTTCCGTAAATGTCGATTTGGAATCAAATTTCCCGGTTAAGAACCCAAATAAAAGAGGTATTCGAACAATTACACCAATTCCATATTCTATGGCTTTGGGAAAAAGCAACTCCTCTGCCTGTCTTTCCAGTAAATTATAACGTACCTGAATGCAGTCTAAAATATCATAATGTTGTTCGAGTAAATGTGCCTGTTCAGTTTCTTTAAATGATTGAATACTTAAGCCTGCATGTTTGATTTTACCATCTTTTTTCAATTGTTCAAGGGCTAGCCAGGGCTCGTCCCTTTCAAGCTTTTCCAGGTTGGGGCTATGTAGTTGAAGTATATCCAGTGTATCCAGATTTAATCTCTTCAGGCTTTTTTCAGCTGCAGAAATCAGGTATTTTTTGGTATAGGTTTGCTTTATGGCCCCATAACCTTTATCATCGTCAGAGGAGGCATTGTAAAAGTCATTTCCTGCCTTGGTGGCTATAACTATATTTTCTTTGCCACGTTCTTTAATTATTTTAGCAATCAGTTCTTCCGAATGCCCAAAGCCATACACATCAGCTGTATCAATAAAAGTCACTCCCTGGTCTATGGCTTCGTTGAGGGCTCTTATAGATACCTCATCATCTGTTTTTCCCCAGTTCATGCCACCAATTGCCCAGGCACCAAAACCCATAGTAGAAACCTTTGGTCCCTTATTTCCTAAATTTAGATATTTCATCCAGTCCTCCTGATAATTAAAGAGATAAGTTTTCTATTTATTTAATTTCAGCACACAGAATATTGCGGAATTCAATATCCATTACTTTGTTTCCATGGAGCTGCAGCCCTATAGGGCCCTTCTCAATGGCAGTATCTGAGGTATATTTCATTACCTTTTTTCCATTCAGCCAAACAGTGTATTTATTCCCATCTGCTTTGATACGCATAGTATTCCAGTCATCGGTTTTGAGAAGATCTTTGATTCCTTTTGCTTCAACTGGGTAATCACCAAGACTGCCGATATATGGAGAGCAGGTCATATCCCTTTTGTACTTGCCGGAAATCCCCATTTGGATTTGTTCATTAATGTCACGAAGGAAAACTCCGGAATCGACAGTTCCTTCTCCGAATTTGAAGTCTACCTCAATTATAAAATCAGTATATTCTTTGGTGGTCCATAAAATTGAAGCGGTTTTTTCAGGATCGCTCTTAGTTTTTAAAACCCCATCATGAATAGTCCACCAAATGTTATTATCCGGCACCTGCCATCCTGTAAAATCTTTTCCGTTGAATATTTTCTGCAGATCAGGTTCCCCGGCCTGAAGATTAATTCCTATTCCTAGGAACAATACCACTGTGAGAAGAATTAAGTTTTTCATGAATTTGTATTTTAATTAAATATTCAATTTAAGAAGCTTTATTATCTATCAAAAGTACATTTTATTCACACAATAATTTATTCCATTTTCCCATATGGAAATTACTAGGCAATTTCTTTTCTTTTATTATACCATGCCACTATTATAGCTGTTAAGCAAATTATAAATGCAACAAGGCTAATTGGGAGTAAATAGCCGGGCCATTCATTCGGTGAAAGCCATCCTTTAAAACCCATAACAAACACATGGATTAATACAAAGAATATATTAACAAATTTTAGGATGGATATGTACAGTTTATTTATAGTAAAATTCACATTTACAGCTTTAAGTAGCTTAATTAACCCCATAATTGTAAATCCAATAAAGGCAATGACTCCAGAAAGTAAACTCAACGACCCAGTTAAATTCAAATGGCCGGCTGCATAAAATTTTGCGAAATAGCTGGGTTGTAGAATTGTCAATGATAGGATTAAATGAGTGAATGCCAGAATATACATTATCGGCCATACTGATTCTGCGGAAACTATTTTCTTTGATACCGAAGTCCTGTAATAGTACATTAGCATGATAATAGTTAATGCAACAGACTTATTGAAGATATAAACAGGAAAGTCTGACCAGGGTACATTCTTAAAAATGTTGTAACGAATGATAGCATATATCATGGCAATTACAAATGAATAAATTACCCATTGGGTATTTCTTGCAGAAGTACTCATAAGAAGGAAGTTTAATTTCAGGCTAATACTTAATTGGGTTGAGCTTTATAAAACGGCAACTAAGATAATGAATGCTAAGAAATTTTAAAAATCAATTGGCACAAAATTTACAGAAGAAAAGAGGGTATCTAACAAGGCAAAAAATGCCAATTGCCTGGAGATTATTTGCCTTTTTCTTCTTTCAAAATCCTTTTCCATATTCGATATTCATTTGCAATGTCGGTTTCGCTTACAAATGGTTTATAAATCATGCGGACCTTAAATGAATATTCTTTACCGGGTTCGAAATCGGGGATAATATATTGAAAATCCCAGGCTGGATTCGTTGGGCCACCACCATTGGGTGACTGGGAAAAGCGGATCACCTCATCAGATTCAAACAAATATGCGAACACCATATTGTGAAACTTTCCAAAGTAATACGGTTTGTCAAAGCGGAGGTCGGAGAAATGATTGGCTAAAACAACATTAAAATTGGGAGCAAAATAGAGATCATGCTTTTCGTTTTTATGAAGATGTGAACTTTTAACTCCATGTTTTTCTGAAAAAGCTGATAGCCACATTTTATCATGTCCTTTTTTTTCAAAACCAAAAAAATAGATTTTTTTATCCCGCGGGCTATGAATATAACTGGCCCAAAAGAGCCCTGCATAACGATGTTTGAAAAAATCACCACTGCGGGCTACCATTCGAAACGTGATGTCGATATAATGAGGTGGAACAAGGGTGAAGCTCGTTATGCTTTCAACATTTGACAATAGAGTTGGTGGCTGATAGAGTAGTACTTCATTTTCCCCAGCAATATATAATTCCATTGGATTCTTGCGAGGTTCCATCAGTTCTGGCAGACTGTCACCACCAAATATATGTTCCAGGTTAAAGCCTGCATAAAATGGAACAAAAACGGATGAATCCTGGCCAAGGTGATATAATTCAGCAATTCCGTTATAACCCTCTTTATGAACTGGTCCAAAGGCCATATTATCCACAAAAGTTGCTTTTATAGCCCCATGTTGTATAGTGATAGGTCTGTTTACATGATTCAACTCAGGCTTGAGAACAAGTTTCTGAGAAGCCCCTTTCAGGCTGGAGATTAAAATAATTCCAATGAATAAATATCGAATCATTCGCACAAAATTTTTCTACAAGATACAGCAAATAGAATCAAATCAGTAATTGGAAAAGAAGAATAAGGGTATGAATAGAAATCAAATAAAATAGGAGAGAACCTGTATAGCCAAAATAATAAGCACCAGGGCAACCGGATAAACTGTTGCATAGGCCAGTTGTGCTGTATTGGTTTTCGACATAGAATCTATAGCAGCAAGCCCTGGCGTACTGGTCATTCCACCGGTTAGCCCTCCCAGGAAAGTAAATATATTTACTTTTAGAAAGAAGTGGCTTACAAGGCCGGTAATAAACATCGGGAGAATGGTTATTATGGCTCCAATCAGGAAAAGTTTAATGCCATACTCATTATATGTTTCCACCAGGTTAGCCCCAGCCTGAGTTCCCACTGAGGTAAAGAAAAATAACAATCCCAATTGTCTCAAAAGTTGATTTGCTGCCTCTGACATTGTCCAAACAACAGGGCCGGTTTTACCAAGATTACTCAGGACTAATCCTACTATTAATATACCTCCTGTAAGGCCGGGACTAAACACAAATTTATCAGAGAATGCTATTTGTATTTTGCCAACTAATATTCCCAGTACAATACCTGCCGCAATAGGGAAGAAATCTGTATCAGAAAGCTTTTTGCCCTCATTTCCAAGCAATTGCACCACTTCTTTTATACGATCTTTATCACATGCCAGCAATAATTTATCGCCAAAACGAATATGGATATCAGGAGTTGGAGAAATATCGATTCCACTACGACGAATCCTGGTGATGGTTGCACCATAAGATGCAATTAAGTTTAACTCGGCAATGGACTTGTTCACCAATTTTTTATTCGTTACCAGTACAGACTCAACAACAAAGCTCTCACTCATAGGAATTTCCTTTTTGGTGACTGGCCCTATCAACAATCGAATTTTTTCATGTGCCTCATTGGTTCCTACAGCTCTTATAAGATTCCCCTTTTCCAGGATAGTGTCAGGTGTGGGAGCCATGGTAAGACTTTCTTTGGAAACGCGAGAAATACTGGCCCCGGTCATGCTGCGAATGTTAAGTTCCTTCAGGGATTTTCCTAAAATATTCTGGTTTTCTACGATGTACTGTTTGGAGTAAATCTCGGGATATTCAGTTAAAACCTCGTTGTTTATTTTTTCTTCTTCACGGACAAGGTTGACCCTGGTAAATTTGGGGTATAAGCGAACAAACAAAATAACGCCCAGTACACCAAATGGATAGGCAATACCATATCCGATAGAGGCCAATGTGGAATTTGTACTGTCAATGGCAACTGCAAGCCCTGGGGTACTGGTTAAAGCTCCCGAAAGAAGACCAATTCCTAAAATAGGATCTACATTAAATAGTTTTGACAAAAGGATAGATGAAAATAATGCACTAAGAATTAGTATTAGCGTGAGGATAATAAGAGAGCTGCCCTGTTTACGAAAAGATTGCACGAAACCAGGACCAGCCTGAATGGCAATGGTAAAAATGAATAAAACAAGGCCAATATATTGGAAATCAACAGGAACTTGAACTCCGTAATGCCCGAAAATAAGTGCGACAAAGATTACAGCAGAAACATCGAGTGAAATACCCTTTATTTTAATCTTTCCGAGAATATAACCCAGGGCAACTATCAGAAAAAAAGCAAAGTAACTATTTGAAAGCAATCCCATTTATGTTAAAATTTGATCGGCAAAGTTAATAAATTTCAAGTGAGAAATTTGGTTCCATATCCTTATTAATATCATGTTTTTTATCATGAAAAGCAGGACTTTATAATTTAAAACCATTTTTAAAATTTATCTTATTATTAACCCTTCCTATATATTTATCATTCACATAATAGTTCAAAACATTCCCTCTTACCTCTACTTTATGTCGATTGGCAACAATTCCGTTTCCTTTATTGGCCGTGTTAGGTTTCCATCCCACTGGCTGAGGTTCTATAGACTTACCATCAACGCCTACAAATATGCATGAATATCCATTCCCAGAAACAGCAAATTGATAAAAGTTGTTAGAATCATTTGTTAATAAGAGTCCATGCGTACCATTTTCAACACCAGATTTATTGGTTAGGGACACGAAACCAGTAATGGCAAAATTCATTAAAACGAGCAGAAAAACATCCGCTTCTTTTTCTCAAAGGTCAGCTGCTAGCGATGAAGCTAAGCCTGAGGTTAAAAAGAAGAAAACCGCCTATGAAATGTTACTGGAAGCACAGGGGCGTAAGGACTAAAAATGGCAAGACTTACTCGTAAAAAAAAAGAACGCCGCCAACTAATACGTTCAGTTGCCTATACTGCTGGTATTACAG
>RCNF010001412.1_pt1 | contig 12631 bp, 9 predicted proteins | sample 2041311 | NCBI WGS metagenome assembly RCNF01 (sample SAMN09708228, study PRJNA481090) | Marine sediment metagenome, whole genome shotgun sequencing project. | biome: marine sediment; feature: ocean; material: sediment; isolation source: Sewage treatment plant 2 marine sediment (STP2) ... | reverse complement strand
TCTGTTAAACCTGATAAATTGTCCAGGGCAGCTTTCATACTGGTAGGATTTGCGTTATAAGCGTCTAAAATTATAGTATTGCTACCTTTTTGAATAATTTGTGAACGGTTATTGACAGGTATATAATTTTCAATAGAATCTTTAATGGCCTTATCAGAAACTTTAAAATGATTCCCTATGGCAATAGCAGCTGCAATATTATTAAAATTATAGGCTCCAATTAATTTACTATTGATAATAACCGAATCGTATTGTAAAACAACAAACGGATCCGCTTCGATAAACTTAATATTGTGTGTAGCATTTTCAGAACCAAAAGTTATACTTTTAACTTCCATAGACTTCATAATTTGCAAAGGGTCATTCCCATTAACAAATACGATTTTGTTTCGTTTTTTTAAATGCCGATATAACTCTGTTTTACCCTTAATTACTCCTTCCAAGCTACCAAAACCTTCTAAATGCGCTTTGCCAAAATTAGTAATGTAACCATAATCAGGCAAGGCTATATCACATAAGAATTCAATTTCTTTTAAATGATTAGCACCCATTTCAACAATACCTATTTCTGTTTCAGGCGTCATTGAAAGCAAGGTTAATGGCACCCCAATGTGGTTATTTAAATTCCCAATGGTTGAAACAGTTTTATAGGTTGATGAAAGTATTGCATTTATTAATTCTTTGGTAGTGGTCTTACCATTGCTACCTGTTAAACCAATAATTGGAATTCCTAACTGTTCTCTATGGTAAGCCGCTAGAGACTGTAATGACTTTAAAACATCTTCAACTAAAACAATATTCGGTCGTGACTGATATTTTTTTTCATCAATAACTGCATAAGAGGCTCCTTTTTCCAAGGCCTCTTCTGCAAATTCATTTCCGTTAAAATTATCACCTTTTAAAGCAAAAAATAGAGAGTCGCTTTCTATTTTTCTTGTATCTGTTGAGACTTTATATGATTGTTGGTAAAGTTGATATAATTTATGAATGTTCATCTGTTAAAAATAAAAAAAACTCAATACAAATTTGTTGTATTGAGTTTTAATTTTTATTAAAATTATTTAATAATTTATTTTGTAGGTGTTTTACGTCTTCGCTTATATGACATAGCTCCTAATTTATCAGTAGCACATCTAAATCCTATATAATTTGTTGCCATATATTGAGGCAAATATCTACGTTGAGCAGGATCTAACCAATACTCTCTGTCTTTCCATGAACCTCCTTTAAAAACTCTAGATTGATCACTAATCAATGTATTTCTCTGTTTTGTATCATATTGTTGAATGATCAAACCACTCTCACCAATTTGTCTTGGTGTTTTAGGAGAATTATACATTCTTGGTTTAGTTTCCATATCTTCTTCATTCTGGTAATATAGTTTGGTAGACGCCATATCTCCGTCATTGATGCCAATATTATTAGCTTTTTCATAGTTAGGTCTCATAAAAGCGTCACGCTTCGTAATTGGAACGTATTTAATACTTCCAGGTAAATCTCTAGGAACTATTTTACCATTATCCAATGTATCAAACTCAATACTATTATAATCAACTACTACTACTTTTCCTTCTTCGTCTATCAATGCTTTCTTGAATACATTACCTCTAAAATAATTAAAATCATTGGCATCGTTGTCAATTATTGGCCTATAAACATCGGCAACCCATTCCGCAACATTACCTGACATATCATATAATCCAAAAGCATTTGCATCGTACGATTTTATTTTAATAGTAATATCAGCACCATCATTACTCCATCCAGCTAAACCACTATAATCACCTTTCCCTTGTTTAAAGTTGGCCATTTGATCACCTGCTCTTCTTCTTGACTGGTCTCTAGTCGAACTACCATTCCAAGAATATTTTTTTCTTCCTCTAATAGAATTATATTCTCTATTTTCAATTTCAGCTTTAGCAGCATACTCCCATTCAGCCTCTGTTGGTAATCTGAATCGTTGGGTCAGTAAACCATCTGAAGTCTTTACGTGTCTCCCCGTAAAACCTCTTTGTGATGATTTTTTGGATTTTTTACTTCTTCTTGATCTTTTTTCACCATCATCTGCTGCTTCATCAACCTCAACATCTGCAACAGCGTCAGCTTCTGCTCTTCTATCTCTTTTACTCGTTTTCTTAACAGTTTTTTTAGAATAATCTGGCAACCCTCTGTCATAAATACTTTCATCGCCATCAAATAATAGTTTAGGATTAGCTAAGTATGTACCTGTATCAAAACGATTTTTCCCTTCAACAGTAACCGAATCCATATCAAATAGTGATTTTAGTACCCCTTTATCCATTAATATCTTTTCATTAACTCTATCTGTTCTCCATTTGCAGTATTCAGACGCTTGATTCCAAGACACACCAACAACAGGATAATCACTATATGAAGGGTGGCGAAAATAAGACTCAGCCAATAATTCATTAAAACCAAGTGCATCTCTCCAAACTAAAGTATCAGGTAATGCCCCTTGATAAATTTTTCGATAATTATCATCCGATGGAGGATATACTTTTTCTAAATATTGCAGATAAAATAAATACTCTAAATTGGTAACCTCAGCTTCATCCATATAAAATGAGCGAACCTGTTGTTTGGTAGGTGTTGTATTCCAATCAAACAATACATCATCTTGTACACTACCCATGGTAAATGTACCCCCCTCAATAAGTACCATTCCAGGAGGAACTTTTTGACCTTCATAGTTTGTATTAGCTGTAAATCCACCATAGGTTGGGTCATTAAATCTCCAACCTGTGAGTTCTGAATGAGTTCTAGAATTCTTACTACAACTTATTAAAGTTGTTGCTATTAGAACTGATAACAAAATTTTCTTTCCAATATAACTTTTCATATTAACGCTTCAATTTAAATTTAGGGATGTAAGTGTTTCTATCATTAATTCATAGACATAAAATGCCTTGCAATGCTTGTATAACGATTGTTTTATTTCTTTATTATGTGTAACCTTGCAATTAATTAAAATAAGTATGTTTAACTTGCGTTTATTTATGGTATGATGCTAAAAAAGAAAAGTACATTATTTATATTCCTACTTATTACCTCATTTGTTTTTGCACAAAGCAAATCATTTTCTTCGATAAAAAATTCTGTATTATCTCAAGGTACTTGGTTCAAATTTTCTATTGATACTACTGGTATTTTTAAAATTGATAGATCATTTTTGCAAAACTTAGGTATTAATACCAATGAAGTAAACCCTAAGAATATTAGAATATATGGTAACGGAGGGCAACTATTGCCTATGTTAAATAATGCTTTCAGATATGACGGCTTGCAAGAAAATGCCATTGTGGTATCGGGTGAAAATGACGGAACTTTTGATGCAAATGATTATATTCTGTTTTATGGCAAAGGACCGCATCAATGGAATGTAAGCCCTTCTCAACCTGATTTATCTAGACATCAAACCAATATTTACTCTGATAAGGCTTACTACTTTATAACGGTTGACAATGGGGCCGGAAAACGTATTGAAAACGATCTTGATATTATTGATCCTGCAACGCAACAAATCTCAACATTTAATGATTATGTTTTTTTTGAAGAAGAAAACACAAACCTATTTGCCAATGGACAGCAATGGTTTGGTCATGATTTGAGTTTTAATAATACAACCACGGTTACTTTTAATTTTGAAAACCTGGATACTTCAGAAGATGTATATATTAGAGTAAGAGGAGTCACTATTTCTTCTACTTCATCACAAATGAATATTAAAGTTAATGGTCAAAATTTAACTGCGATAAATTTTCCAGCCCTGCCCTCTTCTTCTAATAATTTGACATTAGCAATACCGAAAGAAGCCATACAAAACATTAATATAAGCAGCAATCCAATCCAGGTGGAAATAACCTATAATAATAATGGTAACCCTTCTGCGAAAGCATATTTAGATTATATTGAATTAATAGGTGTAAAAAAATTGATCGCTAATGATGTGCAATTTTCGTTTAGAAGTTTTGACGCTGCTAACTTACCCTCAACTAGTATTATTGAATATTCAATACAAAACAGTTCTAATATTTCTCAAGTTTGGAATATTACTGACTATATCAACCCAAAAATTGTAAGTAATCAATCAACAGGAAACAGCTTTACCTTTAAAGCTAATGGAGGTCCTTTAAAAGAATATATTGTTTTAAATGATCTTAACTATTTCAGTCCTGATTTATTACCCTCTAGCCTAGTTAATAATCAAAACTTGCATAGTTTACAAGATATTGATTATGTAATTATTACTCGAGATTACTTAATATCGGAAGTTGAACGATTGGCAATACATCACAGAGAAAATAGCGGACTTTCGGTTAAAGTTATCGATTTAGAAGAAATATATAATGAGTTTAGCTCTGGTTCTCCTGATTTAACTGCCATAAAAGATTTTGTAAGGCATCTTTATTTAAATGCGTCCACTACAGATTCAAAAATAAAATATGTTTGTTTATTTGGTGATTCTTCCTATGATTTTAAAGATAGAATTAGCGATAACAATAACATTGTACCAGCTTTTGAATCTTTCGAAAGTTTTGATTTAGCCAGATCATACGTTACTGATGACTATTATGGAATGATGGACACAAATGAGGGTGGTTTGGATACAAGTGATGAGCAAGATGTGGCCACAGGACGATATCCGGTTACTTCAATTACAGAAGCTAGAGCTGTCATTGATAAAACTTTAAATTACTATGCAACTGCCTCTTACGGAGATTGGCGAAATAAAGTAACTTTAGTTGCTGATGATCCTGATACTGCTAGTGAATTTGTACTTCAACAAACTGTAGAAAGAATAGCCGATACTATTAAGAATAGAAGGCCAATTTTTAATTTAACTAAAATTTATGCAGATGCGTATGTACAAGAAACTTCTGCTGGTGGTGAACGATATCCTGATGTAAAAGAAGCAATAGATAATGCCATTGAAACAGGCTCTCTTGTCATCAACTATTTTGGGCATGGCGGTGAAGATGGATGGGCTCAAGAACGTTTTTTAGAGGTTCCTCAAATTCAAGAATGGAACAACCCACGCACTTTACCGTTAATGATCACCGTTACCTGTGAATTCTCAAGGTTTGATAATCCATTAAGGCCTACTGCCGGAGAATTTGTTTTTTTAAATCCTAATGGAGGAGCAACAAGCATGATCACTACAACAAGAGAAATTTTTATTAGTGTTGGTCAACGTTTTAATGAAATATTGGTTAAAAAATTATTTGGTTTTGGAGGTGAAGATTATACAATTGCAGAGGCCTTGATGGAAATGAAAAATGACCCTGCCGCACCCAATTCAAGTCAGCGTTTGTTCGTATTCTATCTAGGTGACCCTGCTATGAAATTAGCACAACCTCAACCTAAAATAAAGCTTACTAAAATGAATGGTGTTGATATCAGTCAATCTTTAGATACTCTAAAAGCATTGTCAAGGGTAACCCTTGAAGGTGTAATAACGGATACATCAGACAATATATTGACGGATTTTAACGGCACACTATCTTCCACAATATTTGATAAATCAGTTGATCGAGTTACATTGGATAATAACAATTTTGGCAATATCCTAACTTTTGATGCTATAGAAAGTAAAATCTTCAGGGGAAGAGCATCGGTAACAAATGGCATATTTAATTTCAATTTTATTGTTCCTAAAGATATTCGTATTGCCTATGGTAAAGCCAAAGTAAGCATGTATTCTGACAACCAAGACATTGATAAAGCTGGGGTTAATCAAGAAATAGTTATTGGAGGTATCGATGAAAATGCTCCGGATGATACAGTTGGACCTACTATAAAGCTATTTATGGATGATGAATCTTTTGTTGATGGGGGTAATACAAGCGAATCACCTTATTTTATCGCAGTATTGGAAGATGAATCAGGAATTAATACTTCAATTACTTCTGTAGATCATGATATAGTTGCAATTTTAGACGGTAATCAGGCCAATCCATATATATTAAATGATTTCTATCAAACTGAACTTGATGACTTTACAAAAGGAAAAGCAAAATTTCCATTTAGAAATTTAGAAACCGGCCTACATACTATTAATTTTAAATGTTGGGATGCGTACAATAATCCGTCAGAAGCTACGTTAAATTTTGTTGTAGTAGATGATAAAGATTTGGTGTTAACTAATGTACTAAATTATCCTAATCCACTCATAAATTACACGGAGTTTTGGTTTAATCATAACAAGCCGAATGAACCCCTTGAAGTTCAGATTCAGATATTTACAGTTTCAGGTAAATTAGTTAAAACAATTAATCAAATTGTACAATCTGAAAATTTGTCAAGATCAATTTCTTGGAACGGTTTAGATGACTTTGGTAATAAGATTGGAAAGGGAGTATACGTATATAAACTCAACGTTAAATCATCAATTTCTAACGCTAAGGCTGAAAAGTTTGAGAAATTAGTCATATTACAATAGTGAAAAGTATTAAAATCTAATTCAAAATTTAATAATGAAGAAATTCTTTCTAGTACTAATAGCAATTTCCTGTTTAAGTAATACTTATGCTCAAGATGAGCCAAATCCAATAACGACAGCGGCATCCTTTTTATTAATTTCACCAGATGCAAGATCGGGTGGTATGGGTGATATTGGCGCAGCTACTTCCCCTGATGCGAACTCACAGTTTTTTAATCCAGCAAAATATGCATTTGCCAGTTCTCAATATTCAATAGGTATCAATTATACTCCTTGGATGCGTCAGTTAACAAATGACATTTTCATTAGTAGTATAGCATTCTCTAATCGTATTGATGAGAATAGTGCCTGGGCTGCTTCAATAAAATATTTTTCTCTAGGTACAATTGACCTAACAACCGGACAAGGTGATCCTGCTGGTTCTGAAAACCCAAATGAGTTTGCCCTTGATGCATCATATTCATTAAAGCTAAGTGAAAGCTTTGCAATGTCAGTAGGAGTACGTTACATACGTTCTGATTATGCATTAAGAGTTGAAAACACCAACATTAACACTGTTAATACCTTTGCAGTAGATGTTGCCGGTTATTTTCAATCAGAGGAAAAAAATTATGGTAATTTCAATGGTAGATGGAGAGGTGGATTTAACATTTCTAACATTGGCCCGAAAGTTTCATTGACAGACGGAGGGCAGGAAAATTTTATACCTACGAACTTGCGTGCTGGGGGTGGATTTGATTTTATTTTAGATGATATGAACACCATAACGGCTAACTTAGAATTTAATAAATTGTTAGTGCCAACACCTCCCATTAGAGATGAGAATAGTGTAATTATAGATGGAAAAGATGACGATGTAGGTTTTATAGGTGGTATGTTTCAATCCTTTGGAGATGCTCCGGGAGGATTTAGTGAAGAACTTAAAGAATTTACCTGGGCATTTGCAGGAGAATATAGTTATGATCAAACTGTAGCCTTAAGATTAGGTTATTTTAATGAAAGTGATTTCAAAGGTGGTCGTAAATATTTTACTTTAGGTGCTGGATTTAAATTTAAGAGTAGTACAATTGATTTTTCATATTTAATTAATTCTACAGAAGTTAACAATCCTCTAGAAAATACTTTACGTTTTTCACTTACTTTCGATTTTGGAGATATATTTGATGACTTTTAAAATAATAGCTAATCAACCCCATAAAAACAATCATTTTAGTACATTCGCATAAAATGATTGTTTTTTATGCTCATGAAATTATTTCAACATCTGAAACACCAATAATATACAGATGAAAAAACTTAAACTAACTACAGAATATAAACTGTTCGATGACAGTTCTGAGCTTGACCCACAAGTTCGAGATTTAATGAATATTGCCATTGATACGCGAAAGAAGGCTTACGCTCCTTATTCAAAATTTAGTGTGGGTACTGCCATCTTATTAGACAATAGCGAAATTATTATAGGTAATAATCAAGAAAATGCCGCATATCCTTCTGGTATGTGCGCAGAGCGTGTTGCGATTTACTACGCTGGCGCAAAATATCCTGATAGAGCAATACTTAAAATGGCTATTTCAGCAAGTTCATCGTTAAAGGGGATTGATAATCCTGTTGCTCCATGCGGCGCATGCAGGCAAGCAATTTCTGAATATGAAGTAAAACAAAATAAAGCTATAGAAATTTATTTTATGGGAGAAACTGGAAAAATTATAATGGTAAATTCCATAAAAGCGCTCTTACCATTAGGTTTCGACAAATCTTTTCTAAAATAAATTGAAAAATGATATCCAAAATAGGGAAGATATTGCTCTTGTTATCAAAGAATTCTACTCAAAATTATTAATGGATGACCTGTTAAAGCATTTTTTTGAAAGCATTGTTCATCAAAAACATTTAGATAAGCACCTTGAAACAATTACAGATTTCTGGAATGGTATTCTTTTTAATGATTTAGCTTATAAAGGAAATGCCATGCAACCTCATATTTCACTAAATAGAACAATTCCATTTAAGAAAGAACATTTCAAAGCATGGTTACATCACTTTTCTACATCTATTGATGAACATTTTAGCGGACAAAAAGCTGAAATGGCTAAAATCAGAGCACTTTCAATTGCTACGGTAATGGAAATTAAGATGATAAATTCTGAAAAAAAGTAGCAAACTTTTATCAAATCGTAAAAAAAACGACAAACCTCTAAACTATAAAGTTAGCTTACTTTCTAATCATTTAAAAAAAATCTATCTTCGCATTTTAAAATTATTTTACAATTATGAATTCAGTTATTACAGGAATCGGCAGCCATATCCCGTCGGTAGTAAAAAAGAACAGTGATTTTCTTGAAGATAGGTTTTATAGTGATAAAAATGAGCCATACGAAGGAACTAATGAAGTTATAATTGAAAAATTCAAGGCCATCACTGGTATTGAAGAAAGACGCTATGTTTCTGATGATTTAGATTCGTCTAGCATGGCTACAATAGCGGCTGAAAAGGCTATTGATGATGCAGGTATAGATCCAGAGACTTTAGACTATCTCATTTTGGCACAGAATTTTGGAGATGTTAAAAAGGGTACTATTCAAACTGATATTTTACCGAGTTTAGCTTCCAGGGTTAAACACAACTTAAAAATTAAAAACCCCAATTGTGTAGCTTATGATATTGTTTTTGGTTGCCCAGGGTGGTTGCAAGGCGTAATTCAAGCAGATATATTCATAAAAGCCGGTGCTGCAAAAAAATGTCTGGTAATTGGGTCTGAAACCTTATCAAGAGTTTTAGATATGCATGATAGAGACTCAATGATCTATTCTGACGGAGCTGGAGCTTGTATCATTGAGGCAAAAACAAATGGCAATTCCGGAATTTTAAGTCATGCCGCCGTTACGCATACTTATGATGAAGCAAATTATTTGTTTTTGGGAAAATCTAATTTGCCTAATACTGACCCGAATGTAAGATATCTTAAAATGTTTGGCCGTAAAATTTATGAATTTTCACTCACAAATGTTCCCTTAGCAATGAAAACAGCTTTGGATAAAAGCGGAGTTGATATAAAAGATGTTAAAAAAGTATTTATCCATCAAGCTAATGAAAAAATGGATGAAGCTATTATTAAACGTTTTTTTAGGTTGTATAAAACACCCCCACCAGAAAATATCATGCCAATGAGTATCCACTTATTAGGAAATAGTTCTGTTGCAACCGTTCCTACATTATTAGATTTAGTATATAAAGGCAAGCTAGAAAATCATCACTTACACAAAGGAGATATTATCATTCTAGCTTCGGTTGGTGCAGGGATGAATATCAATGCTGTTGTTTATAAATATTAATACAATAAAGTTTTCTTAGCCTACGTTATATAAGCATACTAAGCTTATAATAATGTCAATAAAAATACTTTTTTCATTCCTTATTTTTGTTTTTCTTATTGCATCTCAATCTTTTTATACGCATCGAGAAAAGAAAAAGATAATTCAAAAAAGAAAGTTAAAAGGCCATAATTAGTTTTTTACTTCTCTTAAATTATTCTTTCAGAAATTATAACAAAGCATACCCATATACTTATGTTAATTAATATAATTAATGAGTTTTTTTATGCTTTACTAAATGATCATTATTTATTGAAGTCAGTTTTGACAACTAGTCAATTTTTACAAACTATCCCTAAAAATAAAGATTTTTACCATTTAAAATTATATTTTTGGATATTCATAAAGTAAATAACCAACCTTTACTATATAGATATTTTGATTAACTACTTTAAACACATTGGTAAGTATTTTTTAATGCTTCAGCAAGTCTTTAAAAGACCTCAGAAAAAATCTGTCTTTAGGGAACTTCTATTTAAGGAAATAGAAGATTTAGGGATAAGTTCCATTGGGATTGTTGCTTTCATTTCCTTTTTTGTCGGTGGTGTTGTTGTTATTCAAACGGCTTTAAATTTAGAAAGTCCGTTAACACCTAAATATTTAATTGGATATGCTTCCAGAGAATCCCTTATACTTGAATTCTCCCCGACCTTAATATCAATAATCTTAGCCGGCAAGGTTGGCTCATTTATTACTTCGAGCATTGGCACAATGCGTGTAACTGAACAGATCGATGCCCTTGAAGTTATGGGTGTAAACTCACTTAATCATTTAGTATTACCAAAAATTATTGCTAATGTTTTCTTTTATCCATTCGTTATCATTATAAGTATAGCTTTAGGAATTATTGGCGGTTGGGTTGCAGGTAACCTTACGGGATTGGTTAGTTCTGCTGATTATTTACTTGGTATTAAAAGTGATTTTGAGCCTTTTCATGTGACCTATTCAATGATCAAAACTGCTGTTTTTGCTTTTGTCATTGCTACTATCCCTGCATATCACGGGTTTTATGTTAAAGGTGGAGCTATTGAAGTAGGCAGGGCAAGTACCAGAGCCGTTGTTTGGACCAGTGTTGTTATCATAGTATTAAATTATTTTCTAACCCAAATGCTTCTAGGAAAATGATCAAAATAACTAATTTGTATAAAGAATTTGATGGCACACCTGTTTTAAAGGGTATCAACGCTACGTTCGAAAACGGTAAAACAAGTTTAGTTATTGGACAAAGTGGTTCGGGTAAAACGGTTTTGCTTAAATGTATGTTGGGCCTACTGAGTCCTGAAAAAGGAGATATTTGCTATGATGATAGGCATTATGATAAGATGACAATTAAAGAGAAGCGTGAACTTAGAAAAGAAATTGGCATGGTTTTTCAAGGTGGAGCTTTGTTTGATTCTTCAACAATTGAAGAAAATATAATGTTTCCACTGAAAATGTTTACCAATCAGCCTTATGATCAAATGTTAGAACGAGTAAATTTTGTATTGAATAGAGTTCACTTAGAAAATGTAAATAGTAAATATCCCGCTGAACTTTCAGGCGGAATGCAAAAAAGAGTTTCAATTGCAAGAGCCATTGTAATGAATCCTAAGTATTTATTCTGTGATGAGCCAAATTCGGGGCTAGATCCAAAAACAGCCATTGTCATTGATAATTTAATACAGGAAATAACAGACGAATACAATATTACGACAGTAATTAACTCTCATGATATGAATTCGGTCATGGAAATTGGTGAAAAAATTATTTTCCTTAAAGATGGAGTTAAAGAATGGGAAGGTACCAGTAATGAGATATTCAGAACTGATAATAAAGCCATTACTGATTTTGTATATTCATCAAACTTATTTAAAAAAGTACGTGAAGCACAGCTAAAAGAAAAGGGTTAATAACTAATTTATTCTCTCACTACTTTCAAGGTATCCAAATCTAACCGTTTTTTAAGCCATAAATTTAGTTTCTGCTCCTGCCCTTGTAAAATTTTACTATTGATATCTTCTTTCCATTTTACACTAAAGACGGCCAACGAATCAATTTTATTAAAATCGGTTTTAATTTGTTTATAATAGCTCATGCGCTCAATACCCTCATAATTAATTTTAGCCTCTTCACTTATAGTTTTAAAAGGAACTTGATCGTCATAAAATTTAGACAGTTCACTTTCTAATAAACGAATACGATCTTCCTTTTCTTTAATACTTTCATCACGAGAAGTAATTATTTTCTGATTTTGTGAATAAAGATCTTGCAGATTTTGCACTTGTTGACGCATTTCAGAATCATCCATTTGTTGAACGTTGAGTTTTACACCTTCCAACCCAATTTTGGTAAGCCGTTCCTCCCAAGAGTTAATTTTTCCCTTATCAGTACTTTCAAGAAGGGGCAACGTAATTGTTTTACTGAAATAATCAATATTATCCTCATCATCACCGATAATTGCTACACCTTCCTCTTTTAGTTCATTAATAAATGAATTTGCCCTTTGTTTAAATTGATTTTCTATAAATAAACCATAAAATTGCCAAATACTACCCGCCAAAATTAGAAAAGCAACAATAGACGCGAATTGCCCAATACGTTTACGTTTCGCCGAATTGATATATTTTAACATTGGAAAATTTAAAAATTTAATAATCACAAATGTAGCTAGGGCAATAAAAATGGTATTGATGGTAAACAAGAACATGGCACCAAAAAAATAACTCAAATTCCAAGTTGCCAACCCATAACCTGCTGTACAAAGAGGCGGCATTAATGCCGTGGCAATCGCTACCCCGGCAACTGTATTTGTTTGTGC
>RCNF010001409.1_pt1 | contig 12644 bp, 11 predicted proteins | sample 2041311 | NCBI WGS metagenome assembly RCNF01 (sample SAMN09708228, study PRJNA481090) | Marine sediment metagenome, whole genome shotgun sequencing project. | biome: marine sediment; feature: ocean; material: sediment; isolation source: Sewage treatment plant 2 marine sediment (STP2) ... | reverse complement strand
TTTGTGATAGCAGTATGCAGGTATTTTTGCTTTTATTTGCTCGTGAAGCGCCGGTAACTTTGACCAATGAATTCCATGTTTATAATGGTGAGCAGTGTGATAGCCAAGGTTTCCAGTTAACCAGTTATAAAGCTTCGAGGTGTTATTGTAAGAAGCCGCAAACTGATCAGTCGTATCTAAGCCGACATGATGACCGAAAGTCGCTAGAGCTGTATATAGAAGACTGATAATCATCGGTAGTATAAAAACAAAAAGAGCGCTTAGTGGGTTGTAAATGGTAAGTCCTACCAAGACCAACAGAGTTACGCCAGTGAATATGACAAAGTCTTTTTGCATCTTAGGGTATTTTTTTCCTACCTTAAAGCCTCTTGGGTAGGCAGTAAGAGTCACTGATAAAGTATATTCCAAGCGATTCATCGTGGTGCCATCTTTTCTTTTCCAGCGGCTTTCATCTTTTTCTTGATCAAGAAAATGACGGTGATGACCCATATTGTGATGCAATACCCATAGGTTAGTGGTTATGCCAGTGTGTAAGGCATAAAAAACTTCTAGAATTCTATTTAATGCTTTTTGTTTGAATACTTGGGCGTGTTGATGGTGATGGTTCCATGCAGAGATACAAGCTTTTGGGATTATCATAATTACAAGATAAGCCGCAAAAAACCAAATATTCTCAGTATTGAGAAAAACCACAAAATCTAACAGCGTTAGTAAAAGTATGATCGTAACTGGTATACGATCGGCAGCAAATTTAAACAAAATTATAAGACCTCATCAAAAATTTTGGTATTAACATATCATATCTTCCTAATGACTTTCCAATAAATTCTTTTAGTTAAGGATTACGATAAGGTCGTAGGTATTTCCATTCAAAGCCTTTCTTTGCCAGATGTAACAAACGGCAGGGAGGTATGACGATAGTACGTTTCTCATTTCGAAACGCCAGCGTTCCCTTATCGTTAGAATCTATGATGCAAGCAAGCTCGTATTTAAATGTATGGGTTGCTGCTTTACCTTTCAAGCCATCAAGTAGATTATTGGCTGCAGCTTCTGCCTGTAGATCTGCCATATGTGCTTGTTTTGGTTTCCAGTCTGGCCCAGGGAAACTACCCGCATCACCTGCAACATAACAGTGTTCGAAGCCTTCGATTTCGCAATTCATATTAGATTGAATCAATCCACCTGGGCTTAACGGCATTTCTGTATTTGCTGCGAACGTTGGACCGGTCATGCCGGGCATAAAGATAATTAGGTCGGTATCAATTTCACCGCCTTCAGTGGTGACTTTATTTTCACTGAAGTTTTTCATTTTATGCCCAAGGTGCGTTTCGATATCACGCTTCTTCATTTGACTGAGGATACCTTTTACCGCGCCTTCACCTAAACGAGCACCGGGTTTTTGAGCGGGGCTGAAAAATACCAGTTTGAATTTATCGCGACGACCTTCTTGGCGTAATTGCGTGTCTAAACCAAACAATAGTTCAAACATTGGGCCTCCACGCATCGCTGATGGCTCTTTGGGATTGCCACCAAAACCTAGTGTAATGGTGCCACCATCCATTGCCTTGATTTTATCGCGCATTTTTTCTGCGGCTGCAATACCTTCACAGATAGTTATTGCGTGTTCGATGCCAGGTAGTTTTTTGATGAAGCGACCACCACTTGCAATGATGAGTGCATCATTTTTAACTTCGCCACTGTTTTCGCTATTGTTTTCGCCGTTATTGTTATCAACATTATCAGTGACAACTGTGCGTCCAGCATCTTTAATAGCAGTTACGCTACCAGCAAAAAAGTTAACATTATACTTCTTGAAAAAAGCATCAAGATTAATGCGTAAATCATCTCCAGTACGTTGGCCAGATGGAATCCAAATCAGACTAGGCAGGTAAATAAACTCGGCTTTAGGTGCTATCAGTGTAATGTTGATGTTTTTATCGCTTTTACGAATTTCTCTGATTGCAGTCAGTGCGGCAAAACCAGCACCAATAATAGTAATTTCCTGAGCCATGTTTTCTTCCAGTTGCTATTATGTAGTAGGCCTTTGCGTGAAGACCCCAACGAATAAATAATCAAAGAATTATATATTAGTAGATACTAATATTCAATCAATAAGGCATTCTGGGATTATGGGGAATGGATTCATGGAAAATGAAGTTATGGCAAGTGAAGTGAAAGTAACAGGATTAATTATTTACCCAGTTAAGTCATTGGCAGGCATAGAACTGCAAGAATCTGAAGTCGATAGCATGGGTTTGAAATACGACCGACGCTGGATGCTGGTATCTTCTGAGGGAAAGTTTCTTTCACAGCGGACACTGCCGCAGATGGCTTTGATTAAGACTGAAATTGATAATGGCCGATTGACCTTGAGTATAGAAGGTAAGGGGTCTCATATTGTAGCGGTGACTGACGATAATTTGGAAAAAATGGATGTCATTATCTGGAAAGATAACCTTCAAGTGCAAAAAGTTGGGAATGAAAGCGATGCGTGGCTGAGCGACTGCTTAGGGGTTGGTTGCCATTTGGTTTATATTGCTGATGATGTCGTGCGCCAATGCGATCTCGACTTTGCAGAAAAGGGTGAACGAACAGGTTTTGCTGATGGCTTTCCGATGCTGTTTATCTCTGAAGAGTCTTTGGCAAATTTGAACCAACGACTGGATGAAGGCGTCGATATGCGCCGCTTCCGTCCGAATGTGGTCATTGCTGGTTGCGACGCATTTGCTGAAGATGAGTTAAAAGGTTTTTCAATTGCTGATGTTGCTATGAAAGGCGTAAAACCGTGTAGTCGTTGTCCAATGCCGATGGTTGATCCAGATCTTGGTAAGCGGGTAGGGCAAGAGCCTATAGCTACTTTATCCAGGTATCGTAAATGGGATAATAAAGTTTTCTTTGGGATGAATGTGATTCATCAGCAACAGGGTGTGATTCGTGTGGGTGATAGCTTAGAGTTTAATTAAGTCACCCCCCTACTTTTATGAGGTTTTTTATTAAATACAATGAAGACCTCACCCTTCGGGTCGTCGTCACTACGTTCCAATGTTGTCTCGGCTCCGCCTCGGCTTGGCACTTTTTAGTCAGTTTTTTCCTGTTTTGCGTAGTGTTTGTAGAATTTCTCAAAATCATAATTCACCGCTTTTAGCTGACGTGAGAAATCTGGGACTAGTTTATAGTAAACACCGATCGCTGATAGTTTGGCATTGTTTACGGGTGATTTATTAAACCAATTGTCGAAGCGTTTATCTCCTCCCCAACTTTGTTTTAAGCGGGCATACTTTTCTCTGAGTTGACGATAGATTCGTTGTTTGCCTTTTTCCGCGGCGCTGTCTTTGTGCTTTTGCGCATACCATGTTTTTAATTCATCACTGGTGTCGATGAGCAAATTAAAAAATGCCCAACGTTTTTTGAGATGTTGTTCGTATCGTTCGAGTTTGTCTGGGTGTTTTTCTTTTAGCCAGAGTCGTGTGCCTTCTTGCCCAACGGCGCTGGCAAAAGCTTCATTAAAAGCGGAATTATTTTTACGGTAAAGACGTTGATGCGCTAACTCGTGGAACATGACTTCAGCCGTTGAGCTGACACTTCTGTTAAGCATGGTACTTAAGATAGGGTCATCAAATAGTCCTAAGGTCGAATAGGCGGGTGATTCGATAATGTGCGTATCACGACCGAGTTTTTTATGTTTCTCAGCTTCTTTGTTGGCAGACTTTGGGGAAAAGTACACCAGATAACTCACGCAACCAACGAAAGGAAAACAGGATTGAACCGGCTTCATGGAATACTTGGGCGTGGCGATGACATTCCAGCTAACAGCTTCTCTGTTTAGTTCAACATAACTGGTATAACTATTGTTTTTAGGAAGTTTAAGTCTGTCGTAAGCGAATTGACGAATTTCTAAAACCTGTTTAATTTGCTGCTTACGTTTATCAGTGACTTTGCTGTCTGCAAGTACTTGTTTGACAGGTTTGCGTTGGCTCATTAAAGCTAAATGGCCTTTCGCACCTTGAGCGTAATATTGGACGGTACTACAGGCTGATGATAGCTGAGTGAGAATAGCGATGAGAAGGATTCTATAGAAAGCAGATTTCATCGGATGTCTCATTATGAAGGTGTTTTCCTCGATTCAGGAGTGTGATTTTTCTCATAATACAAGAAAAAGTGCCTAAAAGTGGCTTTTCTAGGCTCACCAAGAGCCAGAAAAGTCCATCGAAGATTCCATAAGGAATCCTGGATGTACATAGGTTAATATTGGACTAATGATTTTTTCAACATCAAAAGTGTTGCTATTCACAGCTCACCAAGAGCCAAGAAAAGACACCCCCTACATTTCTTTTAGCTGTTTTTGCTAATATCTTAAAGTTCGTAGCCACGCTCTTCGTGATCAATGATGTCTAGTCCTTGCGTCTCTTCATCTGGATCTACACGTAAGCCGCCTGTTAACAGACTTACTATTTTAAATAGTATGTAAGTAACGATAGCTGTGTAAATAAAGGTAGAAGCTACGCCAATAGCTTGAACACCAAACTGTTCGCCTATTGTAGTAATGCTCTCTTTGCTGAAACCTTGTCCGCTAAATACGCCAAGTTCTGTTGATGCAAAAACAGCCGCCATCAAAGTGCCGATAATTCCGCCTACACCATGAACTGGGAATACATCCAATGAATCATCGATGCGCCATTTTTGTTTGATAATGATAACCGCATTAAAACACACAATTCCGGCTACGAAACCCATGACTAAAGCACCAGCAGGGCCAACGTATCCAGATGCTGGTGTTATAGTGCCGAGACCTGCAACCATTCCTGTTACTGTGCCCAACGCTGTTGGTTTGCCGAATTTAATCCACTCATAGAACATCCAGGTGATTGCCCCAGTTGCAGCTGAAATATGCGTCACTAGCATCGCCATAGCAGCATCGCCATTCGCGGCCAGTGCACTACCACCATTAAAGCCGAACCATCCAACCCATAACATGCCAGCGCCAGTAACGGTCATTGTCATATTGTGCGGAGTTGTCGCAGATTTACCAAACTGTCTTCTTGGGCCAATCATAATTGCAGCAACCAATGCAGCAACACCAGCAGTTATGTGAACAACAGTTCCGCCAGCGAAATCTAGTAAGCCCATTTCTTGAAGCCATCCACCGCCCCAAACCCAGTGAGTTACAGGCGCGTAAACGAATATAATCCAAAGTGCAGAGAAGATTAAAACCGACGAGAATTTAGTACGTTCAGCAAAACCACCAATGATCAAAGCGGGTGTAATAATGGCGAAAGTCATTTGGAATAGCGCAAATAAAGCTTCAGGGATGTCGCCTGCTAAAGAGTCTTGAGTGATGCCACTGAATAAAAATTTACCCATGCCGCCGAAGTATGGATTCCCCTCATCAAAGGCAATACTGTAGCCAACCACTAACCAGAGAATGCTAGCAATACCTGCAATGGAAAAACATTGCATCAGTATAGACAGCACATTTTTCTTGCCTACCAAGCCGCCGTAAAATAAAGCTAAACCTGGAAGCGTCATAAATAAAACAAGGGCTGTGGAGGTGAGTATCCATGCTGTGTTGGATCCGTTTAACTCATCTGCCTGAGCTAAAAAAGGGAAGCCGAATAGTAAAATGAGAGATGAAAACTTGAATAAGATGTTCTTAAATAAAGCGTTTCTCGAGTCTAGTGAAAGGCCATCCATTGTTAAAGAGCCTCTGGTCCAGTTTCACCCGTACGGATACGGATAGTCTGCTCAATGCTTTGTACGAAAATCTTACCATCACCAATTTTCCCCGTATTTGCAGCTTTGATAATTGCATCGATTGCTTGATCTAGGCTATCAGTTGGAACGGCAGTCTCAATTTTTACTTTGGGTAAGAAATCAACGACATATTCTGCTCCGCGATAAAGTTCAGTATGTCCCTTTTGGCGTCCAAACCCTTTGACTTCTGTAACGGTTAAACCGTGAATGCCAATCTCTGAAAGGGCTTCTCGGACGTCGTCTAGTTTGAAGGGTTTTATGATAGCGGTGATAAGTTTCATGGTTTTCTCATTGTGTGACATTTTAAGAAGCGCAAAATGATACCTTAATTCGTGTTTAAAAGGGAGGGCTCCATATTCTCTGTGCGGCTTAGCCAAAAACCCAGAATCGAGGCGTAGTCATGTAGGAATGCTCATACCTTTCAAATGACAACAACGAAGAGTCTGGGTTTTTGGCGTTGCCAGAATTTATGGGGCTTGATCAGAGATCCCTTTAGTGTGCTTCTACAAAAAAAAATGTAGAATCAAATTTTAATTCTTAACTGTTTATAAAAAAAATGGCGATATACGCGATTGGGGACATACAAGGCTGTTACGATTCACTACAGCGCCTGCTTGAGAAACTACAGTTTTCTCCAGCAGATGATCAGCTTTGGTTTGTTGGTGATTTGGTGAATCGCGGCACAAAATCATTAAAAACAGTTCGTTTCATTAAAAGTCTTGGTGATTCGTCGCTTACCGTTCTTGGGAATCATGATATTAGTTTAATCGCTATGCATTATGGTGTTATCCCCGTAAGCCCTAGCCTGAAAAAATTTCTAAAATTTAAGCTTCGTGAAGAATTAATCGACTGGTTAAGACATCAGAAGGTGTTTCATGTCGATGAAAATCTCGGTGTTTGCATGGCGCATGCAGGAATTTCTCCTCAGTGGACCTTAGAAGAAGCGAAAAAGTACGCGGAAGAAATTCATGTGCCATTACGTGGAAATGACACCAAAGAATGGATAAGGCAGGTATACGGCAATAAACCGAATTTGTGGAGTGATGATTTACAGTCTTATGATCGCCACAGATATATTTTGAATGCCTTTACTCGTATGCGTTATTGCAATGTTAAAGATGGTTCGCTCGACTTTAAACTGAATGGTGTACCTAAAATGACGAAACCGGGCTCTACCAAACAAGTTCCCTGGTTTTTGTTGCAAGATCGAGTAGATATTCCTTTACGCATCGTTTTCGGACATTGGTCAAGTTTAGGCTACTACCATGATGATAATGTAACGTCACTAGATACTGGTTGTGTCTGGGGTCGGCAATTAACGGCGGTAAGAATTGATAGCGATGCGTATCCATTGATTAGCGAAACCTGTGGGAATCTATCATGAGCGATGAAAATGATTATGATTCTAGTGTCACTCCAGCTGGAAGTTTTAAGCTTAGAATAAAAGGGGATGATTATCTGGTAAGGGTAATGAGGCCAGCATCGGGAGCCTCTTTGAATGAATTGCAATTATCCTTGAAGCGTAATCGAGAAATGCTCAAAGAAAGTTATGAGACAATGCACGAGACGTGTCGTGATGATTTTTTTAAGCGCGTTGAGAAAAAGCATGTGGATTATTTCTCGCCGACACAAAATGCTTTAGTCGCAAGGGCGAATATCGACCTATTGATTCCTTTAATCAATGTAAAAGGTGGGGTCGCCGCATATAAGGGTAAACTTGAAGGTTTACCTATTGAAAAGCATATCGAAAAATTACGAAGTAAAGCGGCGAGCAATGTAAGAGAAGAGGAGACTAAATCTCGTATTGGTAGCTTCGTCCTTATTATGTTGGTTGTTGCTTTGGCAACGGCAATTTTGTTGGTGTTTTTTTAGCTTAAAAGTAGAGGGGTGTATGTTTATACTCTTGTTTTCTCAAGTTGTTTACATAAGATTACATAGTTTTAGATTGATTAAATATTAGAGAATCATTATGCTGATTATTATTAAATTTACTTCCTTACAAGGTCTGTTCTGATGAGTTTTCAGAAAACAAAAACAATATTTAAAGTTAAGTCGTTTCAAGCTTCTTTTTTGCAACGATCAATCTTATTAAGTGCAATGGTAATGGGTGCTATTTTTGCTCCTGTTAATGCAGAGACTTTGTTACAAGTTTATGAGCATGCCAAGCAAAATGATGCGCAACTGAAAATCAGTGAGATGGGTTTTCTAGCTGCATTAGAAGCAAAGCCACAAGTTTTATCAGGACTTAAGCCGCAAGTCACGCTATCTTCTGGGGTGAGTTATGGTATGCAATATACTGGAAAAAGATCCAGCGGAGGTGAAAACACAGCGGCTTTTTTAAGCCTTGGTTATGATTTGACTTTAAGCAAAGTTATTATTAACAAGCAATTAGATGCGCAAATTGATCAAGTCGATTCTTCTATTCTTCAGTCAAAAGCGTTACTTGAAGCGGATAGGCAAGATTTAATTGTTAGAGTTGGAGAAGCTTATTTTAGCTATTTAAATGCTAACGATACATTAGCATTTAGAAAGGCAGAAAAAAATGCAATCGGCAAACAGCTCAATCAAGTTAAAGCTTTTTTCGATGCAGGTCGTTCAGCAATAACGGACGTTAAAGAAGCGCAGGCAAGATATGACCTTTCTGTTGCGCAGATAGAAGTCGCAAAACAACAGATTGATGTATCAAGAGAATCCTTGAGAGCAATAACTACACGCTACTATAAACATTTGAATGGTGCTGCTGATAATGTGCCTTTGTTAGTACCGAAACCCAATAATATCGAAGCATGGGCTAAGGCAGCTGTTAGTAATAGTAAAGACTTGTTGGCAGCACAGCATGCGGTTGAAGTTGCGCAAAAAACCATTGATTATGAAAGGGCGGCAAAGAAAGGAACCCTTAATTTAGTTGCCAGCCAAAGCGAAGATTCTGTCTTGGGTGAAGATGCGTATGATTCAGATGCATTAAAAGCTTCTGTAGGCATACAATATAGCCTCACACTTTTAGACGGTGGAAACATTTCTTCACGTGTTCGTGAGGCTCGCCATAAACTACACCAGTCACAACAGCAGGTAGAATTACAAAAGCGCTTGGCTGTACAGCAATCTCGTGCTGCTTATTTAACAATTGTGTCAGGGTTAGCGCAGGTTAAAGCGTTAAAGCAGGCTTTGAATTCTACTCAGACTGCAGCTAGTGCAACGCAAGCTGGATTTGAGGCGGGTACTCGTACGGCTGTAGATGTGTTATTGGCATTAAGAGAGACTTTTTCGGCAAGACGTGATTACACAACCGCTCGATATGATTTCTTGCTGAATACTCTAAAGCTGAAACAGGCCTCAGGAACGCTGACTGAATCTGATTTGGCGGCTCTTAGTAAAATATTGAAAAAGAAGAATTAATCTATTCTTATACGTCACTATTTAGCCTTTATTAATTCAATAGAGGGGCTTATGCCACACTTATAAAATAACTGCGATTCTGCCTTCTGTTAGATTAATTTGACCAGTTGATCACTAAATAGCCGCTTATCAGAGAGTCGCTCATTCATTCTTAAAATATGATTTAATACCAAGTAGCCAATAGTTAGGAAATCAACTATTTAAAACAAAAACTCAGTTTAATAATAGTAATAATTATAAAGAGTTAGACATAAAACAAACCTTTGAGCCAATACTTGGTTGCATCGTGATTTGTGGACTGATTGATATGAAAAACAGATCTAATAATAGAAAAAATTCTGGTTTTACACTGATTGAAATGATTGTAACTGTGGCAATTGTGGCAATATTTGCGTCAATTGCGGTGCCTAGTTTTTCGCAATTAATCAAAAGCAATAGAGTCTCAACAACTACCAATGAATTTATCTCAGCACTTGTTTTAGCTCGAAGTGAAGCATTAAAAAGAAGCCGAGATGTAACGGTTTGCACTAGCTCCGATCAAGAAAGTTGTTCCGCAACCCAAACAGATTTCTCAAAAGGTTGGGTTGTTCTTGCTGATACAGATGATCCAGCGGTTAAGGATGTGGTCAAAGTGCATGGTGGTTTTGATAATGTTTTTATTGGGTCAGGAACTAAAAAGTTTTTGACTTATAGATTTTCAGGTAGGACTGATTCTGCTGTAACTTTCGAGGTAGGTCATGCATCAGATGATTTAGTAAAAGATGTTGTTATTAACCGAGTTGGAAGAATTCGGTCTGAAAACCATTAAAGCTAATAAAACTTAAATAATTAATAGTAATAACTAATCCAGTCGTAGCTCTTTTGGCAATACAAAAGACACATTCTCAATAATACCTTGATCATCAGGCAATATTTCTGCGCCAAGTTCTTCTAATTTTTTATTCACTTGCTCAACTAGTATTTCAGGTGCTGATGCTCCTGCTGTGACACCTATCTTCATAGCCTTATCAGTAAACCAGCTTTCTTTAATATCTTCAGCGCCATCTATTAAATATGCCTGTGTGCCTTTTTTCTCAGCTAATTCCCTTAAGCGGTTAGAGTTGGAACTATTTGGTGAGCCAACTACAAGAATAATGTCGCTCTTATCTGCAAGTTTCTTCAAGGCATCTTGACGATTCTGGGTGGCATAACAAATATCATCTTTCTTAGGGCCTTTAATACTTGGAAAACGATTTCTTAGTGACTCTATGATAATTGCAGTATCGTCCATAGAAAGTGTGGTTTGTGTAACAAAACCTAGTTTTTCAGGATCTTTAACCTTAAGTTGCTCTACATCTGCAGGAGAGTCAACACGATAAATATCACCACCAAAGCTCTTATTATATTGGCCCATAGTGCCTTCTACTTCTGGATGTCCTTTATGTCCTATTAGAATGGTTTCTCTACCTTCTTTGCTATAGCGTAATACTTCCATGTGGACTTTGGTAACCAGTGGACAAGTAGCATCAAATACATTCAAGCCTCTTGACTTCGCTTTGTCTTGCACAGCACGAGATACGCCATGTGCACTGAATATAACAGTAGCATCATCTGGTACTTCATCTAGCTCATTGACAAAAATAGCACCTTTATTGCGCAGATTGCTGACCACAAAACGGTTGTGCACGACTTCATGGCGCACATATATGGGGGCACCTAATAATTCAATAGCTCGATCGACGATTTCAATCGCTCTATCAACACCGGCACAGAAGCCTCGAGGGTTTGCTAAGGTAACTTTCATTGCTTTAGTCTCGCAAAAGTTTCACATAAAAAATTTATTGTAACAACTCAAAGGATAGTTTTGTTAAAATTCGCGTTGGTGATATTTTAAAACAGATTAAAACAGGAATAACTATGAAAGTACTACTCATAGGTAGTGGTGGAAGAGAGCATGCCTTGGCATGGAAAATTGCACAATCGGAACGTGTAGAAAAGGTAATCGTAGCTCCGGGTAATGCAGGGACAGCTTTAGAAAATAAAGTTGAGAATGTAGATATCAATGCTGAAAATATTGAGGGATTGTTAGCATATGCTAAACAAAACGCTATAGATCTAACCGTGGTTGGTCCTGAGGTTCCATTGGTAAAAGGAGTAGTGGATCTTTTTGCCGAAAATGGACTTAAATGTTTTGGCCCTACAAAAGGTGCGGCTCAATTAGAAGGTTCTAAGTCATTCTCAAAAGACTTTTTTGCAAGACATAATATTCCTACAGCAGCTTATGGCAATTTTACTGATATTGATGAAGCTATTGCGTATATAAAACAACAAGGAGCTCCTATTGTAGTAAAAGCTGATGGGTTGGCTGCGGGGAAAGGCGTGATTTTGGCTGAAACAGAAGATGAAGCAATCGAAGCAGTTAAAGATATGCTAGCGGGTAATGCGTTTGGTGATGCCGGTCACCGAGTGGTTGTCGAAGAGTTCTTAGTGGGTGAAGAAGCGAGCATTATCGTTATTGCAGATGGTAAAAATTATTTACCAATGGCTTCTTCACAAGACCATAAGGCGCGAGACGAAGGTGATTTAGGGCCAAATACTGGTGGTATGGGGGCATATTCTCCCGCTCCTGTAGTAACAGATGCAATTAGCCAAAAAATTATGCGAGATGTAATTGAGCCAACCATCAAAGGTATGGCTGATGAAGGGCATCCATTCACTGGTTTCTTATATGCCGGAGTAATGATTGATGATCAAGGTAATTCAAAAGTGCTTGAATATAACGTGCGGTTTGGTGACCCAGAAACTCAGCCAGTTATGATGCGTTTAAAATCAAGTATGGTCGATCTCATTGAAGCAGCATTGGATTCAAGATTAGATGAAGAAAGTATTGATTGGGATCAGAGGTCCTCACTGGGTGTTGTATTAGCGGCTGGAGGTTATCCAGATAGTTATGATAAAGGTGATGTGATTTCCGGAATTCCAGCAGAAACTGAAAATAGTAAAGTTTTTCATGCGGGAACTGTAGATGATGGGTCGCTTAAAACTAACGGTGGCAGAGTGCTATGTGCAGTAGGTTTAGGGGATAGTGTAAGTCAGGCTAAACAAGTGGCTTATGATGTGGTTGATAAAATTAGTTGGAATAATGTGTACTTTAGAAGAGATATTGGTCATCGTGCAGTTGCACGTGAGCAAAAATTGAGCTAATTATAAGGTTGCGTCTTATTCTGCTTTTAGCCGTATAGATGTAGCTTGGCTTTTTAATCTAAAACTTTAGGATGGAGAATAAGTATGAATACAGTTAATAAACTTTCTGGAATGGCTCTAGCATCAGCTGCTGCAACTTTATTGTTGGCAGGTTGTGGTGGTGATTCTACTAAATCAACCGCAAAAGAAGCTGTAACAGACGCTGCAAAAGTGGCAGAAGTAAAATGTTCCGGGATCAACTCTTGTAAAGGAACAGGGGCTTGTGCATCAGCGACACATGCTTGTGCGGGCCAAAACTCTTGCAAAGGTCAGGG
>RCNF010001405.1_pt1 | contig 12655 bp, 9 predicted proteins | sample 2041311 | NCBI WGS metagenome assembly RCNF01 (sample SAMN09708228, study PRJNA481090) | Marine sediment metagenome, whole genome shotgun sequencing project. | biome: marine sediment; feature: ocean; material: sediment; isolation source: Sewage treatment plant 2 marine sediment (STP2) ... | reverse complement strand
AGATGAGTGTCGGTGTCCACATGGCGCAGATCGGCGGGACCGAACCGGGCACTTTGACGTGGTTTGTGGAGTCGATCGGCGCTCTTGGCTATCGGACCCTCGAACCTCTCGGCCAGGGCGGCCTTCTCGGGCCGCAGTGGTTGTTGTTGCTGCCGGTCGCGGCGATGGTCGGTTGGGGGGCCGGTGACAGGACACTCAAACGAAGTCTGTGGGTCTTTACGATCGCCGGCCTCTTCGCGTGGGGCACGCTGATCCAGATGGCCCGGTTCCTCCTCCCCGTGCTGGTGGTGGCGGCTCCTCTAGCCGGTTGGGCCGCAGCCGCTCTGGTCTCGTCTGAACGAGGTGCGGTCCGCTGGTCGTTTCGTCTTCTCCTGAGTTTCATCCTGGTGTGGAATGCAACCATGATCGCGACCACCCAGAATCTCGATCGACTCGGAGTGGCCGCAGGCCTGACTGACGCCGGGGACGACTACATGCGGCGGTGGATCAGCTACTACCCCGCAATCCGACACATCAACGACGACCTGCCGCAGAATTCGAAGGTCCTGTTTGTCGGCGAACCACGATCGTTCTACGTTGATCCACCGGTCGTGATCGAGGACCCCTTTCGAACCCCGCTCCTGGTCGAACTGGCAGCTTCAGGCTTGTCAGCTCAAGGCATCGCGGTTCATCTCAAGGATCTCGGGGTCACCCACGTCATGGTCAACACTCACGAGATGCCCCTTGGCGCGAGGCTTCGGGGAGTGGATGACTACTGGGCCGGGACATCGCCGCCACAGCGCGTGGTGATCGATGAATTCCTGAATCGGTGGCTGACGAAGACTGCCGGCGACTCGACGTTGTGGGTGGCCCGTCTCACTCCACCGGACGAGGCCGCAACACCGATCGTTTCTCCCTGAACTGCGATCGAATAGCCGTGAAGCGGTCGAGCTCGACACCGAGTTCGTTGGCCACCTGACGGACTTCCTCTTCCTCGACCAGGGAAATCGTATCGTCTGCGGCGGTGACTGCAAACAGACAGTGGAGCAGGCGTTCGGCGTCGCCCTCGCCCGCAACCCTCTTGAACTCGCGGGTCGAAAGGTAGTCCTCGGTGACCCCAAGGAGTTCATTGCGATGCGCCGCCATTTCGGCTACCAACGACGCCTGGTCCTCCGGCAATCCGCCGACCTCGTGAACGATCTTGCGCATGGCGTCCAGCTCTTCCTGACTGATATCGAGATCGGCGCGGGCCGCGCGGGCCAGCACCATGGCAAACGCAGCCACCCACCGCGCCCGCTCGGGACCCAAGTCTGCGAGCCGGAGGGCAATGTCCCGGACCGCCGAGGATTCGGAGTTTTCGACGGTTGGTCCGCCTTCGTTCTGATTCTTCAACCAATCGAATATCGACATGTTCGCCCCTTGTTTCAGACCCGGTTGCTTTCGACGCCGCAATGAAGGGCGTTTCAGGGCTCAGACGTCTTCGCCCTGGACCACACCGCGCTGCACCAGGTTGTTGACCAGCAACTTGTTCTCCAGATCAGATCCCGGAACCACCTTGAGGATCTCGCCCAGAGAATAGGCGCCGTTGATACGTGACAGCAGAAAGCCCTCTTGTGGGCTGCAGGTCAGGCTCGTGATCTCAGCGGGAGGAATCGCGAGCTTTAGAACAGCGGAGTCGTTGAGATTCAGGGAGCACACGGCGTCGGCAATCTTGCCGCGGACCGAATCCACCTGTTCCTTCGCGTCGATGTTATCGCCGTATTTTTCGTTGATTTCGCCCAACCTTCGAAAGGCTGCGAGGAGGTTGCCTTCACCGACCAGTTCCTCGACCTGGTGTAGCAAGGTCATCCAGGATCCCTTGGAAAAGCCGGGGATGGCGGTGATCTCGTCACTCGGCGCTCGAACCTTGAACAGATCGTGATTCATGCCCTGATACACGAACATAATGACGTGAAAGAACGCGAGGCGGTTGGTAAGAGCGATGTTCTCGATACTGTTGTTGCCGTCGATCTCACGCAGGATTCCGAGCTCGATATCACCGAGCTGTTCCATATCGACTGCTCGAACGAGGCTCGGGATCCAGCTCTCATCGGGAATGACACCTCTGCACCGCGTCCATTCATCTTTGCGGCGAACGCCTTCGAGAATGATCATCTCTACCGGAAGATTCAAGGGCTGGAACTTCTTGGCCGGGAGGATGTTCTCGAGGAACCTGAAATCGCCCTCCTGCCACAGGAAAAGCTCGTAAATGGTCTCTTCCGTCTTCACTTGAAGAACGTGTTGCAGTTCCTCCCGCGTCATACGACCGACGATGACCAGCAGTTCCCCAAGCAGAGTTCCGTACTGCTCCTGCATATCGAGAAGCTCCTGGAGCTCCTCCTCACCGAGGATCTCCCAGCCCACCAGGTAGTAGCCGAGAAACTCCTTCGGGTTTTCCGATGAGGAGGCGGCAACCAGACCGTTGCGAAAATAGATCTTCTTGTTGTAGGGGTCGCCTTCGACCGAGAGAGTGCCGGTCTTTCGACTCTGCGACACCCACTGCAGCAGGTCCGCAAAGGGCATAGTTCGCAAATTGCCGCTGATCGACATGGACACCCCGAGTCGAAAATCGATGACTAAAACCCCTCCGCGTGACGTCGGAGGGACACTGAAAAAACCATCCAACCCGTTCCGAGTACTCAACTTACGGGTCAGGACGAATTATAACACGGGCGGCCGTATCGCCTGCAGTCAGAGGGGGAGGCCGCTCGGCCTCCCCCTTCATCGTACAACGTTCTCGAATTCAGTTACTTCAGTTGGAAATTGATGGTGAGATTGTAGTACACGCCCACCGATTTGCCATCGCATTTTGCGGGTTCGAAGCGCCACTGGTTTACGGCATCCAGAGCTGCTGTTGTCAGCAAGCCATCCGGTGATTCCAGGACTTCGAGATCCTCGACTGTCCCCTCGTCGCTGATGGTCGATCTGAGGACGACCATTCCCATGATCCTGGCTTCCCTGGCCTCCGGTGGATAGGTGGGGTTGACCTTCTCGATCGCCTCGGGATGGGTGATTTCAGAACACTCTCCATCGAAGTCCCAGGTCTCGAGTTTCTTGTCGCTTTTCTTTTTCTTTTTGGTTTCCTCTGCCGGTTTGTCGTCCTGGGTGCTCCAGGTGCTCCCGATCGTGTTCTGTTCTCCGCTCGCGGCGGCCGAGGAAAACACGGTCGCACCGACCATCGCGGCAGCGGCGACTGATACGACGAGGACCACCACGCTGGCGATGATCCGGGTTTTCGACATGGCAATCTCCTTTTTCAGGTATTCGACTCGTGCCCTCAGATGAGATCTGCCAATCAGCGGAACCGCGACCGCAGCCGCAGGCTTGTGGCTGGCAACGACGATCTGCCAGAGGGCATCGAGGTATTGGCGGCGTTTTCCGGTCATGTCGACCGTCCCCGCATCCACGACCTGCTCACGGCTGAGCGCGATCCTGGGGAGGAGGAACCAGACAGCCGGGTGAAACCAGAGCATCGCGCGAACGACCTCTTCGGCCAACGCCACCGGCCAATCCCGACGATGAATGTGGAGGAGTTCGTGACATGCCACACCTTCCTGTTCATCGACGGAAAGCCTGTTGAAAGACAACGGCACCATGACGATCGGCCGGGCCCAGCCAAAGGTGATGGGGACCGAGAGACGGTCTGTTGCTGCAAACGGGACCTCGAGACCGAGGCGGCGCTGGAGAGCGCTCACCCGGTCCGGCAGCGGGACGATCGGCGTCGCCGTATGCCGGCAGCGTCCGAGGTACGCGAGACCGATGACGATTCGGCTCAAACCGAGGGCGGTAACCAGGACAAGCGGTACCAGCAGGATCTCCCAACTGAAGTTGGCGATATCAGAGCTCAAGGTGGACGCGACCACCTCTTCCACCGCGGTGCCATCAATACTCAACATCGGCAGTGGGTGTTTCGGCTGCCAGATTGCGTTTGCCAACGGCAACAAGACAACCACGGGGAGCAGGAGCCGCCAGTAGATCAGAAGGGTTTTGGGGTGGCGCAAACGGAGGAGCCACGGTGCGATCAGTCCGACCGCCAGCAGGAGGCCGCTCTGGAGGGCGTAGGAGAGCAGTACGATCAGGCTTTCGTGGTGGCTCATTCGGCCTCCTCGATGAGACGCGCGATCTCCTCGATGTCCTTTTTTGACAGCTTGCGGTCTTTGATGAGGCTGAGAACCAGCGGCCGCGCCGACCCCTCGAAGACCTTGCCGACAAAATCGTCGACCATGCCCGCGATCACCTGGCTCTTGGGGCGAACGGGCTGGTAGAGATAGGCCCGGCCCTGTTTGATGCGGGTGAGGTGCTCCTTTTCTTCGAGAATGCCCATCATGGTCATCACTGTGGTGTACGCGAGGGTGCGGCGTTGGTTGAGGTGTTCGTGGACCTGGCGGACGGTTCCGCTCCCCATCTCCCACACGACGTGCATGATCTCGAGTTCGGCATCGGTCAACGGTCGTTCCTGTTTCTTCATACTAAAAACATAGTACTAAGCTTTTCGTCTGTCAACCCCCCGGCCGGAGAAACCGCAGATGACATGCCGACTGGCGAGCCGTCGGCATGTCATCTGCGGTTTCTCCGTATGGGTGGTTTGAGGGCCTGCCTTGATTTATGCTTTATTTACACCTATACTTAAAAGTCCAGGAGGAAAGGGATGGCGGCACCACAGTCCATAGCGACGCCGAACAGGGCAGAAACCTTACAGGCATTGTGTTCTGAGCTGCCCGACGATCTTCAAAGCGCGCTCTACCGGGCCTCGGATTTTGTCCGCCAACGACGCGCTGCGATGCGCCAGAGCCCCCTCGCCACCTCCATCAGCGGTCTCGATCGCGTTCTCGGCGCTGGGCTCCCACGTGGCGAGCTGGTGGAAATCATCGGGCGCGGCTCCTGCGGCAGGTTCGCCTCCCTCCTGGCGGCTCTGCGGGCGGTGACCGGAGCCGGTGAGGTAGCGGCCCTGGTCGACCAGGGTGCACAACTGGACCCGCAATCGGCGGCCGCGATCGGTGTCGATCTCGAATGCCTGCTGTGGCTGAGGCCGCAGAACCTCAACGATTCGCTGGCCGCCGCCGAACTCCTGCTCCACACCGGCTTCCCGCTGGTGGCCCTCGATCTCGGGCTGCCGCCGGTGCGGGGCCGCGCACCGTTGGCCGCCTGGCTCCGCCTGGCGCGTGGCGCCGCCACCCACGGGGCGGTGGTCCTGGTGGGCTCTCCCTACCGCTTGAGCGGGTGCGCCGCCGGCGCGGTGGTGACGAGCGGCCGTGGACGGGGCGACTGGAGCGGCGGCGGAAAAGTTTCCCGGCTGCTCAACGGCTTGCAGTCGCGGTTTTTTCTGAGCAAGCGCATCGGCCACCCCGACCTCGGCGAGGCCACCATCGAATTGGCGCTGCCCGAGGCAACGTTCGGTCCTGCAACGTCAGACACATTGAACATCGATCGAAAATCCGAAATCCGAAATCCGAAATCCGAAATTTCGACCGAGGGGAGACAAAATCATGTCGCAGCCATTTGAAATCAGTGCACGAGGTTTCTTCGAACTCGCAGGCGAGGCCTGTGGACTGCTGGTCCTGGGTTTCTGCTTTTTGGTGCTCGCCTTCTGCGTGTGAGGCCGATGTTGGATGCTCGATGCTGGTTGCTGGATGCTCGATGCTGGTTGCTGGATGCTCGATCCACCCACTCGCTCAGACTGCCCGCAGATCACGCAGATATTTTTGCCGAAGTGAACATCATGGTTTTCATTGGCCACCCACTCACACACACGACTTCGGAATTCAACGCAAAGACGCAAAGACGCAGAGACGCAAAGACTGCCGGAGGAACTTCATCGTCCGGCGAGGTCCCGGCCGCCGTCCCACGGCGGCCAGCAACCGCTAGTCCAAACTGCCGCCCCGAGCGCGAGCGTTCGGGTCAGCAGTTCGGCCCAGCGGCCTGCGCTCTCACGATCGCAGGCCTCGCCTCTCACTCAGTTTGTGGGTGGGATGGGACTCGGACGCTCGCGTTCGAGCAGTCACGACTGAGGCGAGACCGACGTGCAATGGGCACGTCGGCCGGGGGAAAGACCGACAGTGAGGGATGCTGGCATCCGGAACTGGCGGGCTTTTCAACGGCAGCCGGCGAGCGTCAGATCACCGGCGTTTCCGCCGCTCCACTCCGGGCAACTTCGTTCACGCAGGAACCGCCACCTCTGCGTCTCTGCGTTTTCTTCCGGGTCCGAATCTGCGTCATCTGCGTGATCTGCGGGCAGTCTGCGATGGTGGCCGGCCTTTGCGACTTTGCGGCTTTGCGACTTTGCGTCTTTGCATCTTTGCGTTGGCTTGGTTGGCTGCCGACATCAGTCCAGCAAACCAGAGATCCTTCGACTCGGTCGCTTCCGGCTTCGTGCACTCACTTCGCCGGGACAAGTCTCTCCCTCGCTCAGGATGACATTCCGACTGGCCTGCCGAGATCAGCCCGTCGTCATGTCATCTGCGGTTTCTCCGGATGCGTTTGGTGGCCCTGGTGTCTTGGTGGTGCGGTCCTCCGCTCGTCCTCGACATGACCCGCATTGCCTGTCTCTTCATCCCAATTTTTCCCCTGGCGGCGAGGTTGCGCGCAGAGCCCGAACTGGCCGGGGAAGTGGTGGCGGTGTGCGAAGGCAACGGGTCCGCAGCACGGGTCGTGGGCGCCTCCCGCCCGGCCCGCAGATCGGGCGTGCGCGCGGGGATGAGCCTCGCCCAGGCGCGCGGCATCCTGCCGTCCTTGATCGCCCGCGGCCGCGATGTCTCGTCCGAGAGCTCGGCCCACGAGGCCCTTCTCGAGACCGCAACCGGCCTCTCACCGCGGCTCGAGGATGCTGCCCCGGACATTGTCCTTGCTGACGTCAGCGGGATGGAGCGTCTCTACGACGGCGCCTCAATCGAACACGACATGGGACAGGCCGCCATCGTCGCCGCCGAGTCCCTCGATCTCCCGATCCGGGTGGGCATTGCCGGCAACAAGCTGGCCGCCCGTATCGCCGCCCACATGCCCGACTCGCCGAAGGTGGTGCCGGCCGGTGAGGAGACCCTCTTCCTCGCCCCCCTGCCCTTGACCCACCTGGCCCTCGACCGAAAACTCATGGACACCCTCCGCCGCTGGGGCGTCCACACCCTCGGTGACTTCGCCCGGCTGCCGGCCGATCGCACGGCCAGCCGGCTCGGCCCGGCGGGTGCCAGCGCTCATCAGGCCGCCCGCGGTCTCGATTCGAGCCCGTTGGAGCCCTTCCACCCCCCTCCGACCTTCCACGAGGGCATGGAGTTGGAGTGGCCGGTGGTCACCATCGAGCCCCTGCTCTACGCCCTTCGCCAATCGTTGGAGAGAGCCCGCAAGCGCCTCGAGCGTGAGGATCTGGCGTGCACCCTGCTCGAGCTCGAACTGGGGCTCGAACCGGAGGGCGCCGAGCACCGCACGATCCGCCTACCCGCCCCCACCCGCAACATCGACGCCCTGCTGGCGCTGGTGCACCTCGAGCTCGAGTCGAAGCCGCCGCGGGCCGCCGTGGTCTCCTTCATCACCATCACCCACCCCGACCGGCCGCGCCGCGGCCAGCTCACGCTGTTCGGCGCACCCGAGATCCACCCCGACAAGCTTGCCGGTAGCCTCGCCCATCTCGCCGCGCGGCTTGGTCCCGACCGGGTGGGTTCACCACGCACCGTGGACGGCTATCTCCCCGAGCGCTACGAGAGCGTCCCTTTCGAACCACCTGAGGCCCCCAAGCTCCGCCAGCCGCCACGACAGGGCCGGGGACTGCTCGTGGTGCGGGCCCTGAGGCCGCCGGTGCCGCTCGAAGTGATCACGGAAGAGAATTCTCAGTTCTCAATTCTTAATTCTCAATTCCCACCCAACAACCCGGCGGAGCCTGAGGAGGAGAACGGGAATTCAAAATTCAAAATTCAAAATTCAAAATTTACCTCGCTCCAGTTGGTATCCGTCGCTTCCGAGACCGGTGCCACCCCACGGGTCCAGGGACTGGTTCGGGTGGCGGCGGGGCCATGGTCACTCGAGGACGGGTGGTGGAACGAAAAGCCCGTCGAGCGGGACTACTGGGACATCGAGCTCTCGGGCGGGGGTCTTTACCGCGTCTACCGCGACCGCACGACCGGCGATTGGTTCGCCGACGGCATGTATGACTGATGAAATTAGGAATTAGGAATGAGGAATTAGGAATTGACCCCCACCGATCCGCCCGGGTTGTCCACAGATCACCCAGATTGACCCAGATAGCAACCCATACGGAGAAACCGCAGATAGCGCAGATAGACGCAGATTACTTCCCGAAGTGAACATCATGGTTTTCATCCACCACCCGCTCACACAGTCGCCCTCGGAATTCAACGCAAAGACGCAAAGGCGCAGAGACGCAAAGAGGGTTGAAGGAACTCGATCGTCCGGCGAGGTCTCGGCCGCCCACAGCGGCCGATTATCGCTGGCTCGGATTGCCGCTCCGAACGCCAGCGTTCGTCGCAACAGTTCGACCCAGCGGCCTGCGCTCTCGGAGAGCGCAGACCTCGCCTCTCACATTCAGTGGGATTGGGATGGGACTCAGACATCTGCGATCGAGCAGGAAGCCAGAGGCGGTACCGATGCGCTGCGAGCGCATCGGACAGGGAGAATCCCGGCCGAAATGAACGCTGGCGTTCAGGGCGGACGGGTTTCTCCCTGGGGCCCGGCAATCGTGAGATTGACGGCTGGCCGCCGGATCACTCCAAGCAACCCAGCCAAAGCAGGGTTCGCCTCTTTGCGCCTTTGCGCCTCTGCGCCTTTGCGTTTCCTTCCGGGTCCGGATCTGCGTCATCTGCGTGATCTGCGGGCAGCCTGCGATGGTGGCCGGCCTTTGCATTTTCTCTCTGTGGTCCGTCTCTGTGTCTCTGTGCCTCTGTGGTTCTTCGGTCGTCAAATCCCGAGAATCGTATGAAGTACGCCGAGCTGCACTGCGCTTCCGCCTTCAGCTTCCTCGAGGGCGCGTCGCAACCCGAGGACCTGGTGGAGCGTGCAGCGGAGCTCGGTTTGCCCGCGGTGGCGCTGGTGGACCGCAACACTCTCTCCGGTGCGCCACGCTTTTGGAAGGCTGCCCGCGACGCCGGGATCAAGCCCCTCGTCGGCGCCGAAGTCGTCCTCGACGAAAATTCTCAATTCTCAATTCTTAATTCCCAATTCCCACCCGACCATCCCGCGGAGTCTGAAGAGCAGAGACGAAAAATCCGAAATTCCGGCGGTCAGGCAGCGGACAATTCAAAACTCAAAACTCAAAACTCAAAATTATCAGGCCCCCTGGGCCTGGTGCCGGATCCTCCTCCTCCAGGCACTCCCCTGCCCCGGTTGGCGCTGCTCGCCGCCGATCACCGCGGCTACCGCAACCTCTGTCGGCTGCTCACCGAGGCCGCTCGCGGTCGGCCCAAGGGCAAGGCACGCGCCACCTGGCAGCAGGTGGCGGCACACGCCGACGGGCTCCACTGTCTCACCGGTGGCGCTGAAGGGGTCCTTGCCCAAAGGCTCGTCCACCGCGGCCTCGATGCCGCCCGGCGCGAACTCGAGCATCTCAACCGGCTCTTCCCGAGGCGGCTGCACGTGGAACTCCAACGCCACCGCGTGCGCGATGAGGAGCACCGCAACCGGGCGTTCGTTGATCTCGCCCGGAGCCTGCGGCTGCCGCTGTTGGCCACCGGTGGCACCCGCTACGCGAGACCATCCAACCGCGATCTCGCCGATGTCCTCGCCTGCATCCGCGAGGGCACAACCCTGGACAGCGCCGGCCGCCTCCTCGAAGGCTGCCGCGAACGCCACCTGCGGTCGGCGCGCGAGATGGCGCTCCTCTTCGCCGACCAACCGCGGGCGGTGGCCGAGGCCGGGGCCCTGGTGGACGAGCTCGAGTTCACCCTGTCGGACCTCGGCTACCGCTTCCCCAACTACCCTCTGCCGGCGGGAGAGAGCCCCATCTCCCACCTGCGCCGAGTGACCTGGGACGGCGCCCGCACCCGCTTTCGACCGCTCACCGCCCGCGCCCAGGCGCAGCTCGAACGCGAGCTCGACCTGATCGAGAAGCTCGATCTGGCAGGCTATTTCCTGATCGTCTGGGACATCGTCCGCTTCTGCCAACGCGAAAACATCATGGCCCAGGGCCGCGGTTCGGCGGCCAACTCGGCGGTCTGCTACGCCCTCTCCATCACCGCCGTCGACCCGGTCAAGATGGAGCTCCTCTTCGAGCGTTTTCTGTCCGAGGAGCGGGGCGAGTGGCCCGACATCGACCTCGACCTGCCCTCCGGAGACCAGCGAGAGAAAGTCATCCAGTACGTCTATCAACGCTACGGCCCGCACGGCGCCGCGATGACCGCCAACGTGATCACCTACCGCGCACGATCGGCCGCCCGCGAGGTCGGCAAGGCCCTGGGCTTTTCACTCGAACAGGTGGACCGGATCTCCAAGCGCTTCGGCCGCCACATGACGTCTGAGATCCGCGAAGGTGCGCGGAACCTCGACTCCGAGCTGACGGCGGCGGGCTTCGACCCCACCTCGCGCCGGCTCCAGCACTTCAAGCGCCTGTGGTGGGAGATCCACCACCTCCCCCGCCACCTCGGCCAGCACTCGGGCGGTATGATCATCGCCCAGGGACGGCTCGACGAGGTCGTGCCGCTGGAGCCAGCCGCCATGGAGAACCGGACGGTAATCCAGTGGGACAAAGACGACTGCGCCGACCTCGGTCTGATCAAGATCGATCTCCTGGGTCTCGGCATGATGGCGGCCCTCGAGGAGGCGATCCCGATGATCCGCAGCAACCAGGGGGTGGAAATCGACCTCGCCCACCTACCGCCGGGTGATCCCACGACCTACGATCTCATCCGCCGCGCCGACACCGCCGGGGTGTTCCAGATCGAAAGCCGAGCACAGATGGCGTCACTGCCGCGCAACCTGCCCGAGAATTTCTACGACCTCGTGGTGCAGGTCGCGATCATTCGCCCGGGGCCCATCGCCGGCAACATGACCAACCCCTACCTCAAACGCCGCCAGGGCCGCGAGGCGGTGACCTACGCCCACCCCTGTCTGGAGCCGATCCTCAAACGCACCCTCGGCGTGCCGCTGTTTCAGGAACAACTTCTACGCATGGCGATGGAGGTGGCGGGCTTCTCCGGCGGCGAGGCCGAGGAGCTGCGGCGGGCCATGGGCTTCAAGCGCTCGCAGGAGAGGATGGTCGTGATCGAGAAACGGCTGCGCAGCGGCATGACCCGACGCGGCATCGACAACACAGCACAAGAGGAGATCATCCGCTCCATCACCTCGTTTGCGCTGTACGGATTTCCCGAGTCCCACTCCGCCAGCTTCGCCCTCCTCGTCTACGCCTCCGCCTACCTCAAGGCCCACCACCCGACCGCCTTCTACGCCTGTCTCCTCAATGCCTGGCCGATGGGCTTCTACCACCCGGCGACCCTGGTCAAGGACGGCGAGCGCCACGGGGTGTCTTTCCTTTCGGTCGATATCAACCACTCCGGGTGGCGGTGCCGCTGGGAGAAGGGCGCGGTGCGGGTTGGGATGCGATTCGTGCATGGGCTCAACCGCGCGGCCGCCGACACGGTCGAAAGCGAGAGGACACGGGCGCCCTTCACCGATGCCGCCGATCTCACCCACAGGTGCGGGCTCAGTGCCGAACACCTCGAACGATTGGCCCACGTGGGAGCACTGGGCTCGCTGGGTCTGAGCCGCCGCGCGGCCCTGTGGCAGGTCTCCGAGGTGGCGGGACGGCGTGGGCCCCTTTTTGCCGACCTGCCGCCTGAAAAAGCATCGCCGCTCGATGAGATGGCCCCACTCGACGAGACTGTGGCCGATTACGCCGGGCTCCACCTCACCACCGGCCCCCACCTCATGGCCTACATGCGTGAAGAGATGAATCACCGTGGGGCGGTACCCGTCAGCGCCCTGGACGACATCGAGGACGGCGAAGTGGTGCGGGTCGCGGGGGCGGTCATCGTCCGCCAGAGGCCGGGCACCGCCAAGGGCTTTGTCTTTCTGACCATGGAGGACGAGACCGGGATGGTCCAGGCCATCATCCGGCCTGATCTGTATCGGAAGCACCGCGCCTTCATCGTCGGTACACCCGTCCTGATGGTGGAAGGCCCGCTCCAGAAGCAGGACGGCACCATCTCGGTCAAGGCACGGCGCTTCGAGGCCGTCCATGCCGATGCCGCCGTGGCGAGCCATGATTTTCACTGAACCGCCCACCCATCCGGAGAAACCGCAGATAGCGCAGATAGCGCAGATAGACGCAGATACGGACCCGGAAGCATGAGGGGCAAGGGAACAAGGGAGCAAGGGAGCAGGGGAGACGCGCTCATTATCACGTTCGAATACAAATGACTGAGATTCGACCGAGCGTAGCGAGTGGAGAAATCTCTTGGGCGTCCGAGTGAACCCGCCTTTCAGAGCGCGGTTCCCGAGAGGAGCCACCTTTAGCATTGTCTGCCCGAGACGCCTCGTGAACTTGCAGAAGATGGAGGCGTCAAACAATGCAAAAAATGGCACCTCCGCCGCACGCGGCACGTATCCGCGCGGTCCCCCTTTCCCCCCTGCACCCTTTCCCCCTTTCTCCCTTTCTCCCGTGCCCTCTGGTCCTCTGCTTCTCTGCACCTTTGCGTCTCTG
>RCNF010001401.1_pt1 | contig 12669 bp, 10 predicted proteins | sample 2041311 | NCBI WGS metagenome assembly RCNF01 (sample SAMN09708228, study PRJNA481090) | Marine sediment metagenome, whole genome shotgun sequencing project. | biome: marine sediment; feature: ocean; material: sediment; isolation source: Sewage treatment plant 2 marine sediment (STP2) ... | reverse complement strand
GCCAAGGTAATAGGTAAAGGCGCGTTGATTGTACCCTTCGGCATAATCGGGACAGTATTCTACCAACCTGTCCAAGACATTGCGCGACCCAAGAAAATCGTAGTTGCCCCGCCGAGACATCCCTTCATTCAGCATTGCTTGCGCGCGCTCATCAGGTGCATCGGTCCAAAGCCCCCAAAGTTCTTGGCTCAGACTATTGGCTTCTGCCTGATCAACCGCGCCGCCGAGATCGGCAATAATTTGGGATAACTGGGCGCTGTGATCCGTAACAGGCGGGCAGGTTTCGGCGAAGACGGGTGCGGCGACAAGGCAAAGCGGTAGGGTCCATTTCATACTCTACTATCTGCAACACTATGACTGTTGGTCAAGTCATCCAACTGTCGCAGGCGAGATCGGCGCCAAGCCTTCTTCTTTTACCGCCTGCATCGCAACATAGGTCGACGTATTCGCCACATGCGGCAAGGTCGAGATTTTGTCCGCCAGCACAGCGCGATATCCGGTCATCCCCGCCGTGCGCACTTTGAGCAGATAATCAAACGCGCCTGCTATCAAGTGGCACTGTTCTATCTCCGGCACGCGCATGACGGCCGCGTTGAACGCCGAAAGGGCGGCCTCGCGCGTGTCAGTCAATTTGACCTCAACAAAAGCGACATGATCGCGCCCCAACCTGATCGGATCATAAAGCGCGCGGTAGCCTCGTATCACGCCACTTTCCTCTAGTCGTTTCAAGCGCGCCTGTGTGGGCGATTTTGACAGCCCGATCCGGCGGGCCAGTTCGGTCACGCTGATTCGACCCTCGACCGTGAGAATATCAAGGATCTTGCGGTCGAACTGATCGACGTCAGAAAGCTTTTCGGGCATGATTTCGGTCCTGAATAAGTCAACTTGGCTTCAAACTTGCCATACTGAAGTCAGATAGACCACTAAAGTTACGATATACTGAGGTACACCCTTTTGCAGGAGCCTGCCAATGCCACGCGATCATAAACATACACTGCGCCATCAGATTGACCTGGCGATGTACCAAGACGAAGCCACAGCTGTGGATCACCTTGTGACAACTGCTAGCTTGTCAGACAGCGACCGCGCGCGCATCAGTGCCGCCGCCGCAGAGCTTGTGCGCAAAATCCGTGGCAGCTCGGAGCTGGGATTGATGGAAGTGTTCCTCGCTGAATATGGCCTATCCACCGACGAAGGCATCGCATTGATGTGTTTGGCAGAGGCGCTTTTGCGCGTACCCGACGCCGAAACGATGGACGAGTTGATCGAAGACAAAATCGCACCGTCCGATTGGGGCAAGCATTTGGGGCATTCGGCCTCTTCACTGGTGAATGCGTCCACTTGGGCCTTGATGTTGACGGGTCGCGTCTTGGACGACGAAAAGCCCGGCCTGACACGGCACCTGCGTAGTGCGGTCAAACGCTTGGGCGAACCTGTGATCCGTTCCGCCGTCGCCCGCGCAATGCGTGAAATGGGTCGGCAGTTCGTACTGGGCGAAGATATCCACAAAGCCATGAAACGCGCCGCCGGCATGCAAGCCAAGGGTTTCACATACAGCTATGACATGCTGGGCGAAGCCGCACGCACCGATGCGGATGCACGTTTCTATCACCTTGCCTATTCCCGCGCGATCAGCGCGATTGCTGACCACTGCACAAATGACAGCGTGGCGGAAAACCCCGGCATCTCGGTTAAGCTTTCAGCCCTGCACCCCCGCTACGAGGTCGCACAACAGGCCCGCGTGATGGAAGAACTGGTGCCGCGTGTGCGTGCATTGGCACTATTAGCGAAATCGGCAGGCATGGGCTTTAACATCGACGCAGAAGAAGCGGACCGTCTTTCGCTTTCGCTCGATGTCATCAACGCAGTGCTGTCAGAACCAGCACTAGCAAGCTGGGACGGATTTGGTGTCGTGGTGCAGGCCTTTGGGCAACGCGCCCCACTTGTGCTGGACTGCTTGCACGAAATGGCAACACGGCTTGATCGCAAAATCATGGTCCGCCTTGTCAAAGGCGCCTATTGGGACGCCGAGATCAAGCGCGCGCAAGTCGAAGGCATCGCCGGATTTCCTGTCTTCACCTCCAAGCATCACACAGACATCAGCTACATCAGCAATGCGCGCAAACTGTTGGGGATGACCGACAGGATCTATCCACAGTTCGCGACGCACAACGCACACACGGTGCAAGCGGTTCTTGATATCGCTACCCAAGAAGGCTGTGGACCAGACGACTTTGAATTCCAGCGCCTGCACGGCATGGGCGAAACCCTTCATAAAATCGTCCTCAAAGAACAAAACACCCGCTGCCGGATTTACGCCCCCGTCGGCGCACATGAGGACCTATTGGCCTATCTCGTGCGACGCTTGCTTGAAAACGGTGCTAACTCCAGCTTCGTGAACCAGATCGTGGACGAAGACGTTAGCCCCGAAACCGTCGCCGCCTGCCCCTTTGACCACATTGGAGCAACACCAAGCTTGCCCAAAGGCCCCGATCTTTATCAGCCAGAGCGGACAAACTCCAAAGGCTGGGATCTCACACACGCCCCTACCCTTGCGGTAATCGACAAAGGCCGCGCTGCATTCGAAAAGACCGAATTCACGGCACACCCCCTCACTTCTTCAGAGCCTAAATATCCCCGCCGGAGGCTCCAAGACCCGCAACCCATCACAAACCCCGCCAAGCAAGGCGCAATCGTGGGCCATGTCCAACAATCAACGCCCGCCGATATTGACGCAGCCCTCGCGGCTGCAACCCCCTGGGACGCAGATGTTGAAACCCGTGCCGCAGCCCTGAATGCCGCAGCCGATGCCTACGAAGCAAACGCGGACGAGTTGTTCACAATCCTGACCCGCGAAGCAGGAAAAGCCCTGCCAGATGCCGTGGCAGAAATGCGCGAAGCGGTTGATTTCTTACGCTACTATGCGGCCCAAGCCCAACCGACCCAAAAAGCGCGCGGCGTGTGGACTTGCATCAGCCCGTGGAACTTTCCGCTGGCAATCTTCACAGGCCAAATTGCGGCCGCTCTGGCGGCTGGAAACGCAGTCCTCGCCAAACCAGCCGAGCAAACCCCAATCATCGCTACCCGCGCGATTGCTTTGTTGCATTCAGCGGGCGTGCCTGCGGCAAGCCTGCAACTGCTGCCCGGAGGCGGCGCAGTTGGTGCCGCTTTGACGGGTGACGCGCGCATCAATGGCGTGGCCTTTACTGGATCGACCGCAACCGCGCTGAAAATCCGCGCCAATATGGCCGCGCATTGCGCGCCCGGCACGCCGTTGATTGCGGAAACTGGCGGGCTTAATGCGATGATTGTCGACAGCACTGCCCTGCCCGAACATGCGGTGCGCGACATTATCAACGGCGCTTTCCGCTCTGCTGGTCAACGGTGTTCGGCACTGCGCTGTCTTTATGTTCAAGAAGATATCGCCGACAACTTGCTCAAAATGCTCAAGGGCGCGATGGATGAACTCAGCGTCGGTGATCCGTGGCACCTAGCGACCGATGTCGGTCCGGTGATTGACGCGGCTGCACACAGTGGCATTGCAGATCACATCGCACAGGCCGCAGCAGATGGACGGATCATCCACCAGATCAAAGCGCCACAGCACGGTCACTTCATCGCCCCCACCGCGATCCGCGTTAGCGGTATTGCAGAGATGACCAAAGAAATCTTTGGCCCCGTCCTGCATGTCGCAACGTTCAAATCAAGCGAGCTGGACGCCGTTGTCGACGCAATCAATGACACAGGCTACGGCCTTACCTTTGGCCTGCACACCCGTATCGACGACCGCGTGCAGACAATTGTGGAAAAGGTCAAAGCCGGAAACCTCTATGTGAACCGCGACCAGATCGGCGCCATTGTCGGCAGCCAACCGTTCGGCGGCGAGGGCCTGTCAGGCACAGGCCCCAAAGCTGGCGGTCCACACTATTTGCCACGCTTCACCGCATCCGAGGCCGCGCATTCGGACGAGGTTTGGGCCAAAGGCGCTGACTTGGCTGATTTGCAAACGCAATTGGCGTCAGGCACAGCTGCCTTCACTTATCCTGTCACCGACTTGCCTGGCCCAACAGGCGAATCAAATCGCCACAGCACCCATGCGCGCGGTCCGATCTTATGCATGGGCCCAGGCAAAGCTGCGGCCGAGAAACAGGCGGCAGCGGTCAATGCGCTTGGCGGTATCGGAATCGCGTCCGGTGGCAATATTGCGGCGCCGACCCTTGCAGAGATCAACCTACTTGCTGGTGTGATTTGGTGGGGCGACGTGGACACTGGTCGCGAGATTGAAACAGCACTCAGTCAACGCGTTGGCCCAATCACTTCGTTGATCACCAGCATGCCCGATGCGGCGCATGTGCTGCATGAACGCCACGTTTGCATTGATACAACAGCAGCAGGCGGAAACGCCGCACTGCTGGCAGAGGTAGCAGTCCAAGCAACCACTTGACCACCACAACAACATCAGGGACGGTCGCGGAATGTTTCCAATCCGCGACCACAACCCGTCCCAACGCACGCCCTATGTCACGCTTTCACTGATTGCGCTGAATGTGGCGGTCTTTCTGGCAGGCTTCGCACTGTTGCAGACAGATCGGGCGCTATCGATGTTTTACTATGACTACGCCTTGCTGCCCTTCCGGCTTAGCGATGGCGAAAACCTCACGTCTTTGATCACGTCGATCTTTTTGCATGGCGGATTTATGCATCTTGCCGGCAACATGCTGTTTTTATGGATTTTCGGCGACAACCTCGAAGACGAAATGGGCCACGTCCCGTTTTTGATCTTTTACCTGCTGTGCGGCATCGGGGCGAGCTTGGCTCAGGTCGCAACTGATCCGACGTCCCAAATCCCGACCGTCGGGGCGTCTGGTGCAATCGCGGGCGTTATGGGAGGCTACTTGCTGCTATTCCCAAAAGCACGGGTCGATATCTTCGTGTTTTTCATCGTGTTTTTCCGCGTTTTCCCGATCCCTGCATGGATCATGCTGTGCCTATGGTTAGGCATTCAGTTGCTCAGCGGGATCAGCGTCGACACATCCGCAGGTGGCGTTGCCTATTGGGCGCATGCGGGCGGATTTGTGATAGGTTTTCTTGGGACGTTGCCGTTGTGGCTCAAGCGCGGTGGCACGTTGTTTTGGCGGCAAACGCAAGGATATCCACCTCACCCTGAAGCGCAATACCGCCGCAGCAATATCCCAACCGTTAGGCGTTAGGACTTGCGGATAACCTTGGCGAATGTCTCGAAGATCGGCTCGTTTGCGCAGATCATCTGACCATCGGCCATGATGTCGCCGCCAATTTTCAACGGCTCAACAATGCCGCCTGCTTCGCGCACGATCACGATACCTGCGGCGATGTCCCAAGAATGCAAACCGCGCTCCCAAAAACCGTCATAGCGGCCTGCGGCCACGTAAGCCAAATCAAGTGCTGCTGCACCAAAACGGCGCACACCAGCGCAGGTAGGCAGGATTCGTGCAAGGTCTTGCAATGTCTCTGGCAGATCGGCGCGGCCCGCAAACGGCAGGCCCGTAGCAAAGATGCTCTCGATCATTTTGTGACGTCCAGACACACGTAGCCGGCTTTCGTTCAGCCAAGCACCTGCGCCTTTTTCAGCATAAAACATCTCGTCCTTGGTTGGGTCATAAACCACACCGGCGACAATCTGGCCCTTATGCTCAAGTGCAATCGACACAGCCCAATGCGGCAGGCCATGCAAAAAATTTGTAGTGCCATCAAGCGGGTCAACGATCCAACGACGGGTTGGGTCTTCGCCTTCGATCTCTTTGCCTTCTTCGCCCAAGAAGCCGTAGGATGGGCGTGCATGCAGCAGCTCTTCTTTGATTAGCGCTTCGGCAGTTTTGTCGGCACGGCTGACAAAATCGCCGGGGCCTTTGGTGCTGACCTGAAGATTTTCGACCTCGCCAAAGTCCTTAAGCAAACCACGACCCGCTTTGCGGGCGATTTTCATCATCACGTTGAGATTTGCACTACCAGCCATTTGGGTCGTCCTTAGGTTCGGGATCAAGCGCGGCGTATAGGCCCAAGTGGTGTGCGGAACAAGAGGCAACCCGACCGAAGCCGTGAATGGGTTTTCTGGCGCGGCTTAACGGTTTGTTTTCTCACGTCATGCATACCGATCCACAACTGGCTTGGGGTCGACATGCGGCGCATGATTAAACAACGGTTTTTGCACCAAACGCAGATTGCTGGCCATATTTCGGGCCGTGATGTGCCGAAACGGGTTGTCACAGCACTTTTGATGGTGGGCGTTTGCCAATTGTCTGGATTTGGGTGGCAGGGCCTAATCGCGGGATCTTGCGTGCTATTCCTCGAATGCGTCACCTACCCGCTGAACAGGCGCGCATCCAAGTTTGAAAACCGGCTTAGCCTTCCGCTGGCGATTGCGGTCTTTGGGGCCAATTGGTTTGCGATTTTCCCCTATCTAAGCTTTGCTGTGATCTTGTCACAAAGCGATACGCTGCCGTTTGTGCTCGCAGGGTATATCTGGGCGTTCGGGATCTACGTGCACGTCAGCAATACATTTGGACTGCTACCCTTTTTTAACTGGAGCCTGATGTTCCCCGCTTTTGGTGCAATCTATTTGATGCTGTGGAACCTGTCACAGAACCCGATCTTTGCGACGCATGATATATATTGGGTGATAACGGCGGTCCTGACTGGGATCTACATCGTCAGCACCTTCGATACGATCAACCAACAAAGGGCCACACGCCGCGCCCTTGAACGCGCCCAGCAAGAGGCAAATTTGCGCGTAGTCGAACTTGAACGCCTTTCGCGTAACGATAGTCTGACTGGCCTGATGAATAGACGTGCATTTGACGAAATCGTTCAAAGCATGATGAATCAACACGCCAACAAACAAGGGGTGACGGTCTTTTCGATCGATCTTGACGGGTTCAAACCCATCAATGACAGCTATGGCCACGAGGCCGGTGATGCTGTGCTTTGCGCAGTGGCGCAGCGCCTACAGCAAGTGGCAGATCAGGGTGATTGGGTCGCGCGTGTGGGCGGCGATGAATTTTCTGTACTGACCGCGCGCGTTACCTCCGTCGATCAGGCCCATCAATTTGCAGCCCAGATTACAGATTCGTTGACGGACGCCATTCCTTATGAGCAAAAGCTGCTTGATGTGGGGATTAGCATCGGGATCGCGCGCCAAAGTACGGACGCCAATACCCCCACGGAGCTGCTATCGCGGGCTGACCAGGCGATGTATCTGGCCAAGCAGGACAAAGACACGCAAGTCAAAATATACAACAAAGCTGCCTTTCCTGTGCGGCCAACGCCCCAAGACCGTCTGATTTTAATTCATGCGATGGAAAGCGGGCAGATTTTGCCGCATTACCAGCCGAAAATCCACCTTAACACTGGTGAGATCATCGGCTTTGAAGCGCTGTCACGATGGCAGCACCCCACACGCGGGCTTTTGCCGCCTTCGCAATTCCTACCGATGATCAACGAATTGTCGCTGCAAGGGGCGTTTATGATCCATACGGCTGCCCTTGTGATGAAAGATCTTGCAGCACTTGTCGAAGACGGGCTTGATCCCGGGCGGGTGTCCATCAACATGTCAGAGGTGACGTTGGCGACGCATCTTGGACGCAAAGAACTGTTCGATCTTATTGATCAATACCCCAACCTAAAGCCCTACCTAACCTTCGAGATTACTGAAGACATCTTTTTCGCCCGCGCAAGCGAGATTATTCGCACGTCGATCAACCAGTTCCGCCAAGCTGGCGTGCGGATTTCATTGGATGATTTTGGAACCGGTTACGCATCACTGCAACACCTGAAAGAATTGGCGTTTGACGAACTTAAGCTTGATACGGGATTTGTACGCGATCTTGGTATCGATCCGGCCGCCAAAATCCTGATCGCGGGGCTGTTGACCATGAGCAAAGGTTTGCAAGTTGATCTAATTGCGCAAGGCGTTGAAACGCAAGGGCAGCGCGACATGCTACAAAGCATGGGATGTGTTTATGTGCAGGGATACTACTTTGGCGCCGCACTGCCATTTGAAGAAACATACCTGCGATTGGCCAGCGGACAGAACGGTCTGCACAAAGACGAGCCCCTTACCCCCCAGCCGCATCGGCGCGCTGCAGTTTGACCGCTTCTTGCCGCGCGAGCCTGATAAGATGCGCCATGAATGGCAAACTGGTGTCATCGGAACGGGTCGCTGCATATAGGCGGCGCGTAATCCCCGATTTCGTCAACGGCCGCGTGACATAGTCGGAGCTATAGCGCACTTGCTGCACAACCCAATCAGGCAAGACCGCGACGCCACGGTTCGACGCGACCAAAAGCAAAATCACCGCCGTTAATTCCACTTGTCGCACCGCCCCCGGTTCCACCTTGGCGGGCGTCAGCAGCTGCGAAAAAACATCCAGACGCGCGCGGTCAACCGGATAGGTAATCAGCGTTTCACCCCTAAAATCCTCTGCTTCGATCACTTCCTTTTGGGCCAGTGGATGTGATGAAGAAGCAACGAACACAGGTTCATAGTCGAAAAGCGGTGTGAAATCAGTATCTGGTAAATCCTCCGGATCGGATGACACCACCAGATCGACTTCTTCTTTGCGCAACGCAGGAAACGCGTCAAAAGCCAGGCCGGGGCGAATATCAACATCAACATCCGGCCACGCCTTGCGAAATTGCTCGAGCACAGGAAAGAGCCATTCAAAGCATGCATGACATTCAATTGCGATATGCAACCGGCCTGTTTTGCCTGCAACAAGACCGGAAAATTCCGCCTCAAGTGCTGCCACTTGCGGCAAAATCAGCTCTGCCGCCGCCAACATTCGCATACCTGCCGACGATAGCTTTAACGGCTTTGAACGGCGGGTGAATAGCGGGACCCCTGCTTGATCCTCAATTCCCTTAATCTGGTGAGACAGAGCCGATTGCGTGATGTTCAGCAGATCCGCCGCACGGGCCAACCCGCCAGTGTCGTGGATTGCCTTGATCGTGCGCAGGTGGCGGAATTCGATATGCATATGTGAGCGACTTTCATAATTTTAGTGAAGTATATGAATTTGCCTCAACTCAATATCCAGATCACAAACGCAAAGCAAGCAAGAGGTAGCACCATGTCAAACCCATCTGTATCATTCGAATTTTTCCCACCCAAAAATCTGGAAGGTGCGTTTCGCCTGCATGATTGCGTCCAGACGCTCGCCCCGTTGGATCCGGCCTTCGTTTCCGTCACCTATGGCGCGGGCGGCACAACCCGCAAACTGACCCACGAGGCCGTAGCGGCGATCCACAACACCAGCGGTTTGAATGTGGCCGCACATCTGACCTGCGTAGACGCCACCAAATCCGAGACATTGGCAATCGCCCAGAGTTATGCGGCCACCGGTGTGCGCGATATCGTGGCCCTGCGCGGCGATGCCCCTCAGGGGGCCAGCAACTACACAGCCCATCCCGACGGTTTTGCCAGCTCTGTTGAGCTGATCGCGGCACTCGCGGACACAGGTAATTTCAATATCCGCGTTGGCGCTTATCCTGAAAAACACCCTGACGCCGCAGATCAAGCCGCTGATATCGCCTTTCTTAAGAGCAAAATCGATGCAGGTGCGACGTCAACAATCACGCAGTTCTTCTTTGAGGCCGACACCTTTTTTCGCTTCCGCGATGCTTGCGTGAAGGCAGGGATCGATGCACCGATCATTCCCGGTATCTTGCCTATTGAAAACTGGGCCGGCACCCAGCGCTTTGCCGCCCGCTGTGGCACATCCATCCCGCAGGTCGTCCGTGACGCTTTTGCCCATGCCACGCCGGACACGGCAGCTCTTTTGGCGACCGCAATCGCCACAGAGCTTTGCGATGACCTGATCCAGGGCGGCGTCGATCACCTGCATTTCTACACGCTCAATCGGCCCGAATTGACCCGCGACATCTGCCATGCCCTTGGCAGGACCCCCAAAGCACAGTTGCAAAAGGTGGCCTAAGCGACCAGCCTGCGGGAAAGATATCAACCCCGAGGCCCCATGTTTACTGCAACATCCCCCGACCAAATACCCGATCTTGAAACGATTCTTTCGATGTCAGGCTTGGAGTTTATGCAAGCGATGCGCGAAGGACACGTCAGCCCTACGCCTATTTCTGCATTGATGAACTACGAGCTGGATACAGTTGAAGCTGGCAAAGTCGTCTTTCGCGGCAAGCCGGAATTTCAACACACCAATCATGCGGGCGGCGTGCATGGCGGATGGTATGGCACATTGCTCGACAGCTGCATGTCGTGTGCTGTGATGACGGTAACCCCCAAAGGATCGGTCTACACAACGCTGGAATACAAAGTGAACTTGACGGGTGCGATCCCCTTAGGCGCCGAAATCATTGCAACCGGCACTATCGATCACGCTGGACGCAGCACTGGTGTTGCCAGCGGTGAAATCAGAGATGCGGCAAGCGGCAAGCTTTATGCCACAGGTTCAGTTACTTGTTTGATCATGAAGCGGCGCGAGGGGTAGGGCTGCGGGCGTCTCACCTGTGATGCTTTCATGCAAACGCTCTGACGGATCAATGCCGATACGCCGTTTGCGCCGCGTCAAAAATATCTTGGCCCATCCCCGCCAATTCCCGATTGACGGGGCTGCTGCATCCTGCACAAAGCGGTCTTTCCACCCGTTTGGCAGCGGTACATCGCATGCCTCAAGCCGTTCCAGCATCCAGACTAACGGGATATTCGCCAAAGGTCGCGCTGACGGGTACTGCCAGACCTGACCGCCCACGTCGCTATGATTGCCGCGAAACCAAACCTGCTCCATGTGGCCCTGCCAATCGGGCGGGCAGGCCCACATTACGGGCGTGTAGGCCGCGCGGCGTTCATCCTTGGCAAGGGCATGAAATCCGTTGCGGATATGCGGCCCAAGTGCGTGGGTATGAAAGGCATGCGGCGCCTGCCCCCATCGCCAAACAACGGGTAACCGCAAGCCCAGCGCTTTGACAGTATCCCACACAGCGACAGCTTCAACTTGCACATCTGCGTGACAATACTCATCACGGAATGCCTGCACTGCAGGACCATCGCCCCCCGCGCGGTAGTGTCGATAAGCCTGCTCGATCACGTCTTCGGTGGCGACGTCATCGCGCACCAACCCAACCACATCAATAACACCCGCAAGCGAGCGGACCCCAAAAGCACCGCGAGAATACCCCATCAGTACAATCCGGTCACCAGCGCGGTAGCGCGCGGCCACAACACCGTAGGCGCGCTTGATCAGCAAGTTGATCCCGCGTCCAGTCATCACATCCCATGTATTTGACCAGTCCCGCCATTGGATCCCGGCCTCGTAATGGATGGTCAAATTTTCAGGCTGGCTGACTTCGCATAGCAATTTATACGCGAGCCCCGCATTTGTTTCACATCCTTCGGCAAGCGAAGACATCGTACCATCAAGGATCACAACATGGGTCGCAGGGCCGCGCTGACGGATATCTTCGTCTTCGGTGCGCGCACGACGCCCGAAAAGACCAAAAAACCAATCACGTAACTGCATTATCAGCCTTTTCACATGTCATGATTGGGTCAACCTTTGGGGTTTCATAGAACGCCTCACAGTCTTTGATTTTAGCAAACCCTACTGGTCAGTCGTATCTTGTCCAGCCCGAACGCGCGAAACCGCTATAAGTCTGCGCACAATGTCGTAACATCCGCGAAAGTTGCTGCGCAGAACAAGGGATTTGCACATGGACCGCGTTAAATTCACCGCGATGAAAGACGGTGACAAGGAAGACTACGATTTTCTGGCCGAACACGAGGTCGCATTTACCAAAGGCACCGCCGCGCGATTGCTGCAAGCGATGGTCGGCCTTGATGAAGGTCTATCAGGGTATCAAATCACACGGTTGGGCCATTCGCTGCAAGCGGCCACGCGGGCTGAACGTGACGGAGCAGACACAGACTGGATCGTGGCCGCATTACTGCATGACATTGGCGATATCTACGCGCCATTTAACCACGATGAATACGCAGCCTCGATCTTGCGCCCGTTTGTGCGCGAACAGGTCACATGGGTCGTCGAAAAGCACGGTGATTTTCAGGTGCTCTATTATGGCGAACACGTCGGTGCGAACCCTGACAAGCGTGACGCATACCGCGACAGCGCGTATTTCGACGATTGCGCAATGTTCTGCGAACGGTGGGATCAAAGTTCTTTTGATCCGGCCTATGACACGCTGCCCTTGTCGCATTTTGCCGCGCGGGTAGAGGCCGTTTTTGCACGCACGCCTTACGATCCGGATGTGATCAAAACAGGCGTGCGCGTGCCACTGGTGTCCGCCTAACGTGGGACGTCCGGTATCCTGCTTTTCGCGGTGACAGACGGACCCACATCACCTTCCCACACACTGTAACCTTTGCGGATATAGATTTTGATCTGGGCGCCAACGCCAATGGCGTGCAATTTCCCTACCGGATGGTTCATGCTTTCGCCTTTACGACCATCAGGTGTCGACCACTTCAGATACCCTCTACCAGTAAGTCGGCCAGATTTTTTCACTTCAACCACCTGATCGACACGTGCAATTGCTGCATACCCATATTTGCGGGTCAGGATCGCGCGGTTTACCCCGCTACCCAGAAACCAAAACGCGATAAGGCTGCCGACCCCGGCGAAACCTGCAACCCATTGCAACGCAACG